>Ga0255775_1002757_pt1 | contig 15034 bp, 16 predicted proteins | sample 011ome_26_FD_179973 | JGI IMG/M metagenome (GOLD analysis project Ga0255775, IMG submission 179973) | Coastal salt marsh microbial communities from the Groves Creek Marsh, Skidaway Island, Georgia - 011511BT metaG (version 2) | ecosystem: Environmental > Aquatic > Marine > Intertidal zone > Salt...
TAGATTTTAGGCCTAAAGAATTATAAACATCATTCTTTAAGAATAAAGACTTTACCCTTAAACGTCTAATCTCATTCACAAACCCTTCTCTTTTAATTCGATTCCAAATTCTTTTTGACATAAATATTGATAAGTTGTGATGATAATATTAAAGCGAAATCATAAGTCAAATTCGAATAATTTCGTAAATTTAATTTAGATATAATACATGCTGAGTAAGGTCAATAATTAGGAATTATATGAGAAATAGCTACAAAGGTATTGAAATTAATACAGCCAAAAACATACACGAGATTGTTTTTCAGTTGATAAATAAAGATACTAATACTAAAATTGTTGACATTCCCAGTGGCTATGGAGCTTTTGTATTAAGACTTAAAGACAATGGATTTAAAGATATAGTAGCAATAGATATAGACAATATTTTAAAAATAGAGCATCATCAATTTTCAACTGGAGATATGACAAAAACTCTTCCTATGAAAGATAGCTCAGTTGACACTCTTGTCTGTATTGATGGCATTGAACATATTGACAAGCAATTTAAATTTATTGGCGAGGTAAGCAGGGTTCTAAAGATAGGTGGCGAATTGGTAGTATCTACGCCAAATATTAGTTCTTTAAGATCAAGATGGAGATGGCTAATGACAGGGCACCATAACAAGTGTAAATCTCCTTTGAATGAAAATAGTCCAAATCCATTGCATCATATTGGAATGCTGTCATTTCCAGAAATGAGGTACTTGTTACATACTAACGGTCTCATTATTACTGATATCACAACAAATAGAATTAAGCATATAAGCTGGATTTACTCAATACTCCTTCCGTTTAGCTATTTATATACAACTCTAACTTATAGAAAGACTGGAAGAAAAGAGGGTACAAAATTAATTAACAAGGAAATAAAAAAGTCAATGTTTTCTTATTCTGTTTTATTTGGTGAAACTCTTATTGTTAAAGCGAAAAAAATTTAAAAATTGTTATTAGGCTTTTCTTTAAATAAGCTTAACTCTTTTAACTTTACATATTTCATATAAACACTTAAGCTGGTAGATACTGAAACAGTAAAGCCTGGCCATCCGTCAAGAGCTCCTAATTTCAGGATGTACGATCTAATAAATGCCAATAATGTTTTAAGCACTATTAGAATCCAACTTATCTTCTTTCCTTCTTCATACATTTTATTGGCTGATAAAGTCGAATAATCATTCATCTTTTGAAAATGATGCTCAATATTTTTAAATGGAAAATGCACAAAATGATTGGATAATTTTTCAACTTTCCTCTTAACAATCATTTTTTCATGGACAGCATCTCTAGTGAAATAAGCATCTTTTCTTCTAACCAATCTTAATGTGTAATCAGGATACCAACCTGCATGGTAGATATCCTTCCCAAGATAGTTGGACAACCTTGGAATTAGATAGCCACCTACATTTGAATTCTGAGTAATTTTATCAATTATTTCACTTTTTAACTCTGGCGTGACACGCTCATCTGCATCAATTGATAAAACCCATTCATGTGAGGCTAACTCTAGTGATCTTTGCTTTTGAATGCCAAAACCGGGCCAATCTTTAACGTAAAAATTATCGGTGAATTTTCTACAGATTGCTTCTGTTTTATCTGTACTACCAGAGTCAACTATGATAATTTCTTCAGCCCATTTAACTGACTCCAGGCAATCCTCAATATTATCTTGCTCATCTTTAGTAATAACAATAACACTTAGCAATACTTTATCCATCTATTAACTCCTGATATAGATTTATGTACTTACTAGCCATTAACTCAACACCCATCTCATTATCACAATATTGTTTTGCGCTCATCTTGTATTTATCTAATTCTTTTGAAGATTCTAATGCCAAATTTAAATTATGTGATAAGCATTGAATATCGCCAATATTGCATAAAAAACCTCTGTCCTTCACAAGGTCATTTAGACCACCGGCATTTGTTGAAACGACACCCACTTCATAGTTAAATGCATCTAATACACTACTCCCCAAGCCCTCTTCTTTTGAAGTCATTAAAAAAACATCCATAATAGAAAAATAATCTTCTACGTTTTCTTGATAACCCATTTGAAAATAAAACCGAGCCAGGTCTAGCTCTTTAATCATATCTGATATTTGATCAAATAGAACTCCATCGCCAAAATGTAACACTGAAAAATCTTGTCTAGTTTTTTGCAATTCATGGATAGTCTTTAACGCAGTTATAGGGTCTTTATGGGACTCTAACGCGGAAACAAGGCCAATAATTTTTACACCATCTTTAACACCAAGTGATCTTTTTAATTTTAATGCTCTTTCAATGTCAAGATTTTTATTCTTAACTGCAGAGCTAATTATTGGAGAGTCAGCATACATGCCAGACTTTTCAAGGATTAAGGAAATTACATTTGATATTGAAACCACTTTATCAGTAAATTTATATTTCAATCGAGTACTAAAACCACTAGGAACAAAGTCGACTCGTCTAGTGTAAATTACGGGAATTTGATGAAAAACTTTAGTTAGTATACATTGAGTGTGTGCCTTTCCGGTTTGCGCATGAATACAATCAAATTTACCCTTTAAATTAGACAATTTCTTTAACGCATCTGCCATGCTTTTTACGGCAATTACACTAATACCCATTGCTGCAGCTCTTTGATGCATTAACGAACCTTTTAATGTCATCAACTGACAATCAATACCTTGTGAGATTAGGCTTTCAATCGTATATAGAGTTTGCCTCTCCCCACCTCTCCAAGTTTTTTCAGTATTTACTTGTAAAATTCTCACTCAAAATTCGCTTAATTTAGACTTCTAAACATCATACCCAAGGTTTGCCCATATATTGATATCATTAATAGGTATAACTACGCATATATACTTCAAAATTACATAATAACTCCCTATGATTAAACAATCAAAACGATTTACAATAGCTATTATTCATCGAAATGGATTTGAAACACTTAAAACAGTCCTGGATAGTATTTTGGCTGATATGACTGAAAATGATGAAGTGATAATTGTTGACAATAATAGTACTGATAGCTCAATAGATAAAGTTGAGAAAAATAGTGCGTACCATCATGTGAAAATTATTAAACACGCATGTAATGCGGGATATGGTTTTTCTTGTAACCAGTCAATGATTCAAGGTAATGGTGAATATTTCTTATTATGCAATAATGATATTGAATTACCACTAGGCAGTCTTGAGACTTTTGAAAGTTTGTTTAACTCTGATAAGAACGCCGGACTAATTGGCCCACAAATGCTCTCTCCCAATGGCAACAAGATGAGGTCATACGGGACACAAAGCCCCACTCTATTATCTCAACTAGACTTGATAGGCAGACCTATAAAAAATCGAAATATTAATTCTTTTTCTAATGTTTCGATTTTGAGAGGGGCGTGCCTAGCAGTTAGAAGAGAAATGGTTAATGAAATTGGTATGTATGACGAAGATTTTTACTTCTACCACGAGGAAACCGAATGGTGTTTCAGAATAAATAATAGCAAATGGAAGGTGATGTTTGCGCCCGAGATTGAAATATCACACGTCGGTGGCGGTAGTACCAGCAGTGTATTTGCTGGCTCAAGAATCGAATTTTTTAGATCACGTTTAATATTTTGGCAAAAAGTCTTTCCCACTTATCAGGTGATAATTTTATATCTGTGGAACCTGCCAAAACTGCTGTTGGATTGTCTATTCTACCTACTTGCAACTCTTATTACACTAGGACTCAATCTAAAATTGAGAAAGAAACTGATTGATCGCGTTGTGGTAATCGCTTGGCTAGTCTCTGGCAAGCCCGATCACTGGGGGCTGCCTAACAAATGCAATTAAAGATATAGTACTGAAAATTCTTTAATTTTTTCAACAATATAAGCCCTATCCTCTTTACCAATCCACCAGCCAACCGGGATGGAAACTTGGGTAGCGTTAAATGCATCAACACCTGGCAATTCACACAAACTATCACTAAAAGCTGTATGCTTATCATTGCGCTCATGCACTCTTGACGTCATAACACCTTGTTCACTCATCCAGGCGCTAAATAAGTCTCTCTTGTCAATATGCAATGTATAAAGCCAAGAAGAAGATTTTGACACATTTGGCTTTTGAATGATTGTAATGCCTTTTATATTTTTTAATGTACAGTCATAATATTCTTGGTTATCAATATGCTTACTAACTATTTCATCTATATGTTTTAACTGCTCAATGCCAATTGTTGCACTAATGTCATTCATATGGTATTTATAACCATACTCAGCTATATCCTCTTCACACCTAAACTCTTTCCTTTTTTCATCACGATCAATACCGTACCACCTAAGCAATTTACCTCGTTCATAATCAGACTGATCTTTGCATAACAATAAACCGCCATCTACTGTGGTAAAGTGCTTAATTGCTTGCAATGAAAACATAATGAAATCTGAATGATTCCCTATCTTTAACTCCTTATATTCAGCCCCTATAGCATGCGCACCATCCTCAATAGTCTTAAGGTTGTATTTTTTTGCTATAGTGTTAATTGCATCGATATCACAAGGGATGCCGCCAAAATGAACCATTACAATAGCTTTTGTTTTAGAGGTAATTTTCTCTTCTATAGCTTGTGGATCAATCAACCCCGTTATCGGATTAACATCAGCCCACACTATCTTGGCGCCAGCTGCCAATATAGGCATATTAGTTGCAGTACAGGTCATGGCAGTTGTTATAACTTCATCTCCATAACCAACATTAGCCAATCTTAAAGCTAAATGCAACCCTGAAGTGCCAGAATTAAGTGTTAAAACTTTTTTGTTACCAAAGTAATTGCCTAGCTTTTCTTCGAATTCATCTACTTTTTTACCTTGTCCAATAAATCCACTATGCAACACTTCTAGCAGAGGCTTGTCAACTGATTTTGGCATATGCACTTTAAATAATACTTTTTGTTCCATTGCTATTCTTTTTTAAGGTTAATCATAATACTCAGCGCTTTTAAAGCTTACACCTTCTTTATCTTTATCTGATAATGATGGTGTCATATCACCAAGGTGCCAATCGATATTTAAATCAATATCATTCCAAAGAATGCTACGCTCATACTGAGGCGCATAATAATCAGTAGTTTTATACATAAAATCTGCTGTATCACTTAACACTACAAACCCATGTGCCATCCCTGGCGGCACCCACAATTGCAAGTGATTTTGATCATTAAGTTCAATTGAAAAATGCTGGCCAAATGTAGGTGAAGATTTCCTTATATCTACAACCACATCTAAAACACGGCCTGTCACCACCCTTACCAACTTCCCTTGTGGCTGTTCTAGCTGATAATGTAAGCCTCTTAGAATACCTTTAGATGATTTTGAATGATTATCTTGCACAAAAAATTCATCAATCCCCGCTTGCTCTCTTAAGTTTTTCTGATTCCAGCTTTCTAAGAAAAATCCTCTATCATCTCCAAATACTTTTGGCTCTAAAATCAGCACATCCGAAATATGGGTAGTATGCACTTTCATTAAAAAACTTTTTGGTTGATTAGTTGCAATAAGTATTTGCCATACCCGCTCTTTTCAAGTGGTTTGGCAATTTTTTTCAGTTGATCTGTATCTATCCAACCACTTCTCCAAGAGATTTCCTCTGGGCAGGCAATTTTTAACCCTTGTCGTTTTTCCAGGGTGTGAACAAATTGTGATGCCTCTAATAATGATTCATGGGTGCCGGTATCTAGCCAGGCCATACCCCTACCCATAACTTGCACATCAAGTTTCTCATTCTCTAAATAATGTTGATTAATACTAGTTATCTCTAACTCTCCTCGGCCTGAAGGCTTGATGGTTTTAGCGACGTCTACAACATGTTGATCATAAAAATACAATCCCGTTACTGCATAGCAAGATTTTGGATTGCTTGGCTTTTCTTCAATCGAAAGCGCCATACCTTGGTCATCAAAATCTACCACACCATAACGCTCAGGATCTCTTACTGGATATGCAAAGACAGTTGCACCATTAGCACTATTGGCAGCACTTAGCAACAAATCTGAAAAATCATGGCCAAAGAATAGATTATCGCCTAATACTAACGCACATGAATCTCCATCAATAAAATCCTCTCCAATTAAAAAAGCTTGCGCCAGACCATCGGGTGATGGCTGAATCTTATAAACTAAATTAATCCCTAATTGAGAGCCGTCACCTAATAACTGCTCAAATCTTGGGGTATCTTGTGGCGTTGAGATAATCAGAATATCTTTAATACCTGCAAGCATCAAGGTAGACAATGGATAATAAATCATAGGCTTGTCATAAACTGGCAATAATTGCTTTGACATTGCCTGAGTTACAGGATGTAATCTTGTGCCTGAGCCTCCAGCTAATATAATTCCTCTCATTATCGTATTATCCCCAATCTTTCACCTTGGTAACTACCATCTTTAACATGATCACACCAAATTTTATTATTTAAATACCACTGTACAGTTTTTTTAATGCCTGTTGAGAATGTTTCATTTGGCGTCCAATTAAGTTTATCGGCAATTTTTGTTGCATCAATGGCATATCTTACATCGTGTCCCGCCCTATCGCCTACATAGATAATAAGTTGCTCGTATCTCTCAATATTGTCAAAACTACTTGGTGCTAGCTCATCTAAAATACTGCAAACAGTCTTAACAACGTCAATATTCTGCAACTCATTGTGTCCGCCAATATTATAGGTTTCTCCAATTTCTCCATTTAAAGCAACATGCAGTAATGCCCTGGCATGATCATCCACATAAAGCCAATCACGCACCTGCTTTCCATCACCATAGATCGGTAAATCTTTGCCTTCTAATGCATTAAGGATAATAAGCGGAATAAGCTTCTCAGGGAACTGATAAGGGCCATAGTTATTAGAGCAGTTGGTAATCAATGTTGGTAGACCAAAAGTACGCTGCCAAGCTCGCACCAAATGATCTGAACTTGCTTTGGCAGCTGAATAAGGTGAACTTGGCGCATAAGGTGTCTGCTCAGTAAATAAATTATCTGTACCCTCTAAATCGCCATAAACTTCATCAGTAGACACATGATGAAATCTAAAGTTGGCTTTTTTATCATCGCTTAAGCTTGACCAATAATCTCTAGCCTCTTCCAGTAATACATAAGTGCCCACTATATTAGTTTGAATAAATTCACCTGGTCCATCTATAGAGCGATCAACGTGAGATTCTGCAGCAAGGTGCATAATTACATCAGGCTGATATTCGTTAAAAATACGCTTAATTTCAGCAGAATCACAAATATCGACTTGCTCAAAAACATACCTCGCATCACTCTCAACAGAGGTTAAAGATTCCAGATTTCCGGCATAAGTTAGCTTGTCTATATTAATGACACTATGATTAGTGTCATTAATAATATGGCGAATAACCGCTGAACCAATAAACCCTGCACCACCAGTGATAAGTAATTTCATAAATCGTTTTGTGAATGCAACCTTAAAAAACCTAAAATAATCGTCATGAATGTCGCATAAAACAATGCGGTTGACTGATGGTCAAACACCCCAGAGGTAAAAGAATAAAATGCATAATGCAGCGCAATTACCATTACCACGGAAATTAATACCCTGCGTTCGTACCGATATTGACTGCGTATAACATCAAGCGCGTACCTAATAGGAACAATCAACACCATTAAAAACGCCAGCAGCCCAATCAAGCCTTGCTCAACCAAGCTAGTAATATATTCTCCATGCGGGTGAGAGAAATTACCAACAAACTTATCCACTTCTCCTTGGTCGACTAGTTTTTCCTGGTGCTTGGCATAATTATCCTCTCCAACACCAATAATCAGGTTTTCTTTAATAACCCCAAAGGATGCCTCCCACATTTCCAATCGGGCACCAGCAGATGTATTTGCTTGTCCATTTACCATCCAGTTAGCTACATTTTTTACTGCTAGATCAACTCTATTTTTTACACCTGTTTCTGGAGCAAGATATGTACCCATAAAGTTAGCAGAAAGTAATAAAACAACAATAAATTTAACTCTAGTACTCCAGTTCATGGGGTTGATAAATAAGATGGCTAAAGTAGAAAATACCAACGCAATCCACACACCTCGACCGCCTGATAGCATAGAAGCCAAGAATCCAAGAATAAAAGCTACAAAAAATATAGTATTTTTAATATGAGAATTTCCTCTCTTAATAAGTATTAAACTAGCTAAACCAAAAATCGAAGAAAATAAAGAGAAGCTACCTGTTTGGATCGTGGATATTTTAGATAAGTAATTTGCATCAATAAATCCAAATTTAATCACTCCTGTCAAAATAGCGCCAATAACAATGCCCCAAATAAGCCAATCTATACTAATATTAGATTTTCTAATAAAAAAGAAAATTGGCAATACTAGCAGTAATCGAGATGGCGTATCAAGATCACGCAATTTACCATCAAACCACCACAAATTAATTGCAACAACGGCAAAATAAAATATAAACGACAATACAAAATACTTTTCCCACTTATTCAGCTCTAATTTATCTCTGTTTATAGCTAGGCCCAAAAGACTCAAAATAAGCATCAAAACAACAATAATTCCGCCTTTTGGAGCAGTAATTAAGACTGTTGGAAGGATGAAAATCAACAAACCCATTAAAGAATTTATTAAAAATAATAGCTTACTGGTAATACTCATATATGGATAATAATATCAATGAAGAAAATAAATAAGAATGAGCCATTTTATCATCCAATATTTTGGCTATTGATTTATATTTTCGCTCATTTACTAGTTAGAATTTTGTTCGGTCAAACACTCCAAGTTGATGACTCTGAACAAATTGATCATGCTCAAAATTTGCTATTGGGCTATCCAATCCCGCAACCGCCTTTATATAGTTGGTTAAGTTGGTCTATGTTTCAAATTTTTGGTACAGGGCTACTTGCATTAACACTTCTAAAATATGCACTTATTTCTTTAACATTTTGGTTTACTTGGTTGGTATCTGGGCAGCTGTTTCAACACCTACAGACTCGTTATATTGCAACTTTCTCTTATTTACTTATGCCTTCGTTTGCCTGGCATATGCATCAAGGGTTTACTCACACTATATTATTAGGGTTTGGCATTATTCTATCATTGCACGCTCTGCTCAACTTGAAAGATAATCCCGTCATTAAGAATTATTTATACCTTGGATTTGCACTGGGCGTTGGTTTAATGTCCAAATACAGCTTCTTGTTGTTTATGATTCCAATATTCGGATCTGCCTTATCGATCGTTTCATTTAGAAAAACCCTAATCAATCAAAAAATACTCCTGAGTATTGGTGTTTTTATACTGATTGTCGGACCACATGTTTATTGGCTTGCCCAGAATTATCAAGAAATATTTTTATCAATCGATCAAAAGCTAAAAGTAACGAGTGATAATTTATTAGTCGATCGAATAAAATCTGTGGGTCAATTTACCGGAGCTGCTATCGCTTTTGTTCTGCCCTTTTCGTTAATATTTATTATTAATTCTTGGAGAAAAATATTTAATATTGACAAGCAAGCCTCAAAAGATGAGCTGTCACTGTTATTAAACAGGTTCTATTTAAGCATTCTCGTGTCAATCACCCTCTTGGCTATTTTTGTAAGCATGCCACATTTTAAAGTGCGCTGGTTTCATCCATTAATGATGATATTTCCCTTGTGGATGCTGGCTAGAATTGAAAGAAAGACGTTACTATCAACATCAATAATGCGTTGGTTTATTGGTATTACGATAATTTTTACCGTGTTGATATTATCAATTCGCATTGCGCAAGTGACTGTAGGGCCTGATCTTGGCCAGTATGGGCGACTTAATCGCCCAATTGTCGAAACATTGGATAAGTTGCCAGCATCTGCCACAAAAGGATCGATTATAAAAACCGAAGATGGGTTTATTGGCTCGCACCTATTATCGCACTATCAAAAATACAACATTATTATCGAAGATAGGAGCTTTAGAAAAGAGCATTTTAAAGACTCAACTCAATGCTTGTGGCTTTGGGATGACGATACATCGTATACAATACCCAACATTGCCAATATATCAAAAGCTGGCAAGATTGAAACCTATGTGGCTGAATTTAAATATACTTTGTTTTATGCACTTAGCCCAAAACAAGAATGCAACTAAGAGCTTTCTAATGCTTCTTTGCGAATTAACATAAGATTGCGCACATAAACAAACAAGCCCATACCCTGTCCCATAATAAACACTGGATCTTGTCTTAAAATCGCATAAGCAAGGAGTGTTAACCCTCCAGCCAAGCTGAAATACCAAAATGCATGAGGAATGATGCTTTTTTTATGCTTTTCGCTGTAAATCCATTGAATCAGAAAACGCATTGAAAAAAGTGCCTGCCCTAAGAAGCCAAGCACCAACCATGAAGTTGGAATATCTTGCATTTAAAGCTCCTGTGTATCAGTAAGTTTTGCGCGATTTTGCAGCCATCGCACACCTAAAATGTCAACAATTCCAACCCAAAGGCGATTGTGAAAGCCGTATTTTGACACACCTTGCATTCTATGGCGGTGATTAACCTCTATTGACACCACACGACCACCTTGACGCTGGAATAGCGCTGGAATATAGCGGTGCATATGGTCAAAATACGGCAAAGCTAAAAAGCTATCACGCGCAAAGATTTTAAGGCCACAACCGGTATCCGGAGTGCCATCTCTTAACAACCTGTCGCGTATGCTATTGGCATATTTAGAGGATATACGCTTTAACCAAGTATCTTTGCGTTTTTTGCGATAACCAGCCACTACTAGCCAAGAATCTGAATCTTGCTCAACCAATGCTTTGTACAAATTAGGAATGTCAGCTGGGTCATTCTGACCGTCGCCATCCAATGTGGCAATCCACGGTGAGTTGGCATATTGAACGCCAGTTCTAACTGCGGTAGATTGGCCACTATTCTTAAGATGTTTGACAACTCTAAGGATGGACAAATCTTTTTTAATCTCTGTCAACACTTGTAATGTATTGTCAGTACTACCATCATCAACCACTACAATTTCATACTTATAATCTTTTAAAGCTGTGGTGATTTCATTAATTAAACCCCCAATACTTTCTTCTTCATTATGAACAGGTATAACAACAGATAAATCCATAACTTTTTGCAACAAATTAAAAATAGCATATACTACCCTAACTATTAGATTGATTGAGAAAACTCAATGAGTAAAAAAGTAATTTTTTTAGACCGAGATGGTGTTGTTAATCATGAGGTAGGTTATCTACACAAAGTAGAAGATTTTAAATTTATTGATGGCGTGTTTGATGCATGCCAATACTTTCAGTCACTAGGTTACCAGATTGTTATTGTTACCAATCAATCTGGCATAGCTCGTGGTTACTACGGCGAACAAGAATTCCACATGGTAAATAACTGGATGCTTGAGCAATTTGAGAATAATGGCATTGAGATTCTAGATGTATTTTTCTGCCAGCATGGACCGGAAGATAATTGCGACTGTCGAAAACCAAAACCTGGCATGTTCTTGCAAGCGCAAGATACACAAGGTGTTGATATGGGTCAATCTTGGATGATAGGCGACAAAGAAGCCGATATACAAGCTGCAAACACAGCAGGGATTAAAAATACTGTCTTAGTTAAAAGCGGCCATGATATTGATGAGAAACATTCAAACGCAAAATTTATCCTTGATTCAATTAAACAAGCTAAAGAAATTATTATTACTTAAAGATTGTTATACGCTTTATACCACTTTGCAAAATTCTCCACACCCTGCTTAACACTCACACTTGGTTTGTAACCAAACTGCTCTACCAAGTCATCTACATCTGCATAGGTATCTGGCACATCTCCAGGTTGTAATGGTAGCAGTTCTTTTTCTGCCTTTTTACCAAGTGAAGTTTCTAATGCTTCAATGTAATCCATAAGCTCCACTGGATTGTTATTGCCAATATTATAAACCCTGTATGGTGCGCTGCTTGTTGCAGGATCTGGATTGCTGCCATCCCAGTCTGGATTAATTGGTGCCGGTCTGTCTAGTATTCTGATAATGCCTTCAACAATGTCATCAATGTAGGTAAAGTCTCTTCTATGCTTACCGTAGTTAAACACCGTAATAGGCTCATCATTCATAATTGCTCTAGTGAACTTTTGTAGTGCCATGTCTGGTCTATCGTAAGGACCATACACAGTAAAGAATCTTAAACCTGTAGTCGGTAGATCATAAAGGTGTGAGTAAGTATGTGCCATTAGCTCGTTAGCTTTTTTAGTGGCTGCATATAAGCTAACTGGATGATTAACACCGTCATGGGTTGAGAATGGCTGTTTGGTATTAAGCCCATAAGTAGAGCTTGATGAAGCATACACAAGGTGTCCTACTTTATTGTGCCTGCAACCCTCTAAGATGTGGGCAAAACCTACTAGGTTGGTATCAATATAGGCTAGAGGATTCTCAATAGAATATCTAACACCTGCTTGCGCTGCTAGATTAACTACGCCTTCAAATTGATGATCTTTAAATAGCTTGGCCATGGCTTCACGATCTTCAAGATTCATTCTAATGTGAGTGTAGTTTGGATGATCAGCATGTCTTGCTAGACGCGCTTCTTTTAGAGCAGGATCGTAATAGTCATTATGATTATCAATGCCAATAACGGTATCACCTCTATCTAGTAATCTGATTGAGAGTGCTGAGCCGATAAAACCTGCTGAGCCTGTTACTAATATTTTCATATAAATCCTATTTTGTTAATCAGAATTAAACAAATCTCTTGTGTAAACTTTGCTTTTAACATCATTAAGCTCATCCACCATTCTATTGGCAACAATCACATCACTTATTTGCTTAAATTCTTCCAAATTATCAATTACTTTTGAATGGAAGAACTCTTTCTCACCCTGTTCTGTGAGTACCGGCTCATAAATAACCACTTCAATGCCCTTGGCTTTAATGCGTTTCATAATACCTTGAATCGATGATGCTCTAAAATTATCAGAGCCAGACTTCATGATAAGTCTATGTACACCCACTACTTTAGGATTTTTATTAATAATTGAATCTGCAATAAAGTCCTTTCGAGTTGAATTGGCATCAACAATTGCACCAATCAAGGCGTTGGGCACATCTTTATAATTAGCTTTAAGCTGTTTGGTGTCTTTTGGAAGACAATAGCCACCATAGCCAAATGAAGGGTTGTTGTAGTGTGATCCAATTCTTGGATCAAGGCCCACACCTTCAATGATCTGTTTTGAGTTTAGATTGTGTGTTTCTGCGTATGAATCAAGCTCATTAAAATATGACACACGCATAGCAAGATACGTATTACTAAAGAGCTTAACCGCCTCTGCCTCAGTAGAATTTGTAAATAAGACATCTATATCTTCTTTGATAGCGCCCTCTTGCAATAGATCTGCAAACACTTTAGCCCTATCTGATTGCTCACCCACGATAATGCGCGATGGATATAGATTGTCGTGTAGTGCCAAACCTTCTCTTAAAAACTCTGGTGAGAAGATAATATTATCGCAACTAAACTTCTCTTTAATACTTTGAGTGTAGCCAACCGGAACGGTTGATTTGATAATCATCACTGCATTAGGATTAATGCTAATAACATCTTGAATAACCGCTTCTACCGAAGCGGTATTAAAATAGTTGTTAGTGGTGTCATAATCAGTAGGTGTGGCAATGATGACAAAGTCAGCATTTTTATAAGCTAGCTCTTTGTCTAGAGTGGCGGTAAAATTAAGGTCTTTATTAGCTAAAAAATCTTCAATCTCAGAATCGACTATTGGAGAAATTTTATTATTAAGTTGTTCGATCTTCTCGGGGACAATATCAAGCGCCATAACCTCATGATTTTGAGATAATAACATAGCATTGGAAAGACCGACGTAGCCAGTGCCGGCTATGGTTATTTTCATGATTTTTCCTTAAATAGCAATTCTTTCGTTATTTTAACAATAACGTCCACTTTGATTGCTTTAATTGAAAAGTCATTCTTATCAATCTTACAAGGGTTAACTTCCGACTCAGATTCAATAATTTTATTAATATTTGTTGTGTACGTATTACGATATCCTGGCGTTGAGCCAAATAGCGTAATAGACGGAATGTTAAGCGCCCAAGCCATATGAGTTGGGCCTGTATCCCCACCAATTACTAAATCTACCTGTGAAATAACTAACTTTAGCTCATCTAAAGTTAATTGATTCGCAACACTTGAATTCTTTGAACCAGCGTATATTTGATCTGCCATAAGCTTTTCTTCTAAAGAACCCCACAAAATAATAATATTTGCATCCAATTCGTTAGCTAATTGAATATATTTTTCTACGGGGTAAATTTTGGATTTAAATGAAGCGCCTGGAATAAAAGCAACATTCTGCTTAGCATCATTAATAAGACTGTCTGAATTATGAGAATTTGAATAAAGAAATGGTTTTTTATTTAAGATTTTAGTATGGGGAATATCAAAACCTAGAGCTCTCGAGATAACAAATACATTGCGCTTAATGATATTTTCATCGTAACTCATACTGCAAGTTTTGGTATAAAAACTAGCGGCAAAAGACTCTCTAAGAGAGTGCTTATCAAAGCCAAACGTTTTATCAGATGGAATTATGCGAGCAACAATAGCCGACTTAATTAGCCCTTGTGCATCAATCACGACGTCATATTTTGGCAATTTACGGAGTCTTCTTAATTCTTGAAATAACAATATAAGCGATTTATTTTTCTTGGCTGTTTTGATATTTACTGTGTGAATGGCATCAATATCCGGATTGTTAATTAAAATATCTTTAAACCCCTCTTCAACAATCCAGTCGATACTTGAATCGGGTAAATGTTGCTTAATAAATTGCAGCGCAACCATAGCATGGATAATATCCCCTAAAGCAGAAAGTTTAACGATTGCAATTCTCATAAAGTTCATTTTACTATGTGATTTGGCAAATATATTAGTATGAGGGTTTAATGATATAATTTACGCACTTATTTTTTGATCAGAATTCT
>Ga0255775_1002760_pt1 | contig 15013 bp, 10 predicted proteins | sample 011ome_26_FD_179973 | JGI IMG/M metagenome (GOLD analysis project Ga0255775, IMG submission 179973) | Coastal salt marsh microbial communities from the Groves Creek Marsh, Skidaway Island, Georgia - 011511BT metaG (version 2) | ecosystem: Environmental > Aquatic > Marine > Intertidal zone > Salt...
CGTGAATCTCAGAGCCAATGCGGTGAACGCGGTCCAGAGCCTGCTTGTAGTCAACAAGAGACCATGGCCTCTGAAGCATAACAAGTCGGCGTGCTGCTGTCAAGGTGACACCAACACCGCCAGCCTGAGCAGTGAATAGAATCCACTTAGTCTTACCAGACTGGAAATTATCGATTGCCTGCTGTCGCTCCATTTCATTCTGAGCACCAGTAATCAATCCATGGCTAATGTTTTCCTTCTCCATACGAGCACTAAGAAGCTCTATGAGCTGTCTAGACACTGCACAGACAGCGACAGAGTCGTTTCCAAAGTCGCCGTTCTTGATGTCATCCATTAGAGCATCGACCTTACAGGAGGGGTCCGACAATAACATTTTTTCTTCGCCATCTAAAAGTTCAATCTGGCCGTAAGCACTGGCAAACTGAATCAGCCTGCCCATCTGCACCATAGGGTTGGGTGCCACTATCATGTCTCCAGATAGAGCGCCTGCATCCATTTCTCTCTGAAGCTCTTCTTCAGAAGTGTCTTCCAACATAGACATCATATTTTCCAACATCTGCTTGTAAGCCTTGGCCTGCTTGGCACCCATTTCGACATCTCTTCTGTCAGTCATAACTTCTGGCAACCAAGGAAGCACCTTAGCCTTAAGCATTCTTCGCATACGAGGGTTAATCCCAGCAAAAAATTCTGACTCCATAGCAGGCTTAAGCCCGAGGACCATCATGGCACCAAATGCATTTTGATAGGTGTCCACATATCGGTCAATAAACTTTGTCTTACTTGGCCACTCCCTGTCGTCTAGCCAGTGAAGAATTGGCCAGAGGTCTACAACGTTGTTAGCTATGGGAGTTCCTGTTAAAGCAAATCTAATATCTGCATTCCCAGAGGCTGCCCACAAAGCGCGAGTCTGCTTAGACTTTGGTTCCTTGGAGCGGTGAATTTCGTCAGCTACAACAGACTTAAAGTTAATTTCATTTAGCTCTCTCGAGTGAACCTCACATCGGGAAGGGGTTACCTTAGTGTCATGACCTCCGCAGTCAACACAGCGGGCAAGTGCAACAGAGCCGTACGGTGCCAACCTTGAGTGAGTTCTTAGGGACTCCCAGTTAATTACGTAGACCTGAGCTTCGTGGTCAAACGCCTTGCGACGCTGAGTTGCCGTGCCCTTGACTACCTGAACATCAACTCCCGGCCACCAACGGTCAAATTCTCTTTCCCAGTTTGTCTTTAGCGTGTTGGGGCAAACTATCAAAGCAGGGAAAACTTCTTCGCCACTGTCATGGAACTGCTTTAGTGCTCTAATCGCCTGAGCAGTCTTGCCTAAACCAGGTTCGTCGGCCAGTAGTCCTCGTCTAGCTTTAACCATCCACTCAACGCCAGACCTTTGATGCGGAAATAAGTCTTCATCGCCGCTTTCAGACGACTCTAGCTCTCGTAGTACGTTGCAAGGGTCAATTCTGTTGGCTTTTTCCTCTACAGCCCACTTTGCCAGCTCGGGACCAATCTCTAGCTGTTCGCCAAAGGTCGAGCGGAGAGATAGGCAACCAGTCCAAGAGACTGGAATACGCCAAACATTCTTATTGCTGTCCCACTTGGCACCCGGGAGAGCTCTACATACCTCTTTTAAACGCCATTCAGCATTTATAATGATGTGGTTGTCTTCTAATTCCACAAAAACGCCCAACAGGGCCTCCATTCCGTCACTACGTATATATTATCACAGAAAATGTCTGTTTGTGTGATTTTTTCTGATAATAACTAACTTTCTAGAAGTTTTATTGGCTTCCAGCCCGTTTTTACAAGCCTAAGTAGGCCATGTCTAATGGCATCTAGGGCGTGTCCGCCCCCTCCAACGTGCCAATATTCAAGTTTTTTAAGCTTTTTATTGTCAAACATACTCATTGCATCCGCAGGAGCTTGAAAGTAGACATCATCTATAGGCCTACCATTGTCGTATAAGCACTGCTTAACAATTCCAATCACCTCTAGAGAAAAAGGCGCTTGAGAATTGCGAACAGTCTGAGCATTGATAATAAATCGTTCACAGACTACATCTACGTGATGTCGCTTTTCAGGAGACCACAGGACGCTCCGTACGGTCTCAGCGACTTCATGCTGCTCTAGCTCTTTGGACCACTCTAAAACAGGCTCAGAGGCGTCCTGACGGCTAAATAGGGCCATCCCTGTAGTCTTACCGGGGTCAATTGCTAAAACATATGTAGTCATTTTTAGCCTTTCTACGCATACTTCGAACCCCAATTCTCTAGAGGGCCATCAGCATCCGCGGTGAGCGGCACTGCCCACCCTTCAGTTGTAGTCATGCACTTCTTAACTAGCTCTTTAATTTCTTCAGCGTCCTCGCGAGGTGCATTAAGAACTATCTCATCATGAACAGGGACAATTAGCAAATCGGTAAGGTCTGCTTGGTCTAGCTTCACAAGGTTGGACTTAAAAATTTCTGCAGCTCCGCCCTGAATCAGATAGTTAACTAGCGTATACACGCGGTCTTCATCGCAAGGGAGCCTTCTGCCAGTCCATGTATTAACGTATCCCTGACCCTCAGTTTGTAGTCTTTCAAGACCCTTCTTCTCTACGGCCTTCTGGAATAGTTGCATGCCCGGATAGCTGTCATCAAAAGCGTTAGATACTGCACGCATCTGCTCTTCAGGAACACCAGCAGTAAGAGCCTGCTTAGCAACACCTGCACCATATAGACGCCCATACACAACGCCCTTAATCAAGTTACGTCTCTTATCAGACTTCACCATCGATGGGTCCTGATAGACCTCCCTACCAATCTCGGTAAATGGGTCAGAGCCAGTCGCGTCTGCACGCAAGAATAGCTGAATCAGGTTCGGGTCTTGAGACAGGGTTGCAAACATACGGAACTCGACTTGGTCAAGGTCGGAGGTAATAATTACGTGGTCATCATCCTTAGGAAGGAAGGCACGACGAACTACGTCATCACCCTTAGGCAATGTCTGGAGTGCAGGGTTCTGGATAGACATGCGTCCAGTACGAGCACCCATGGTGTTTACGGATGGGTGGACGAATCCGTCGATGTTGTCGTTAATAAAGTTTAGGAAATAAGTATTAGCAAGCTTGAGTGCTTGGCGGTAGTTAAGAGTGGTCTTAGCTAACTGCTGAGCCTCGGCGTTACCATCACGAACAATCATCTTTAGCTGGTCGGCATTAGCAGACTTTTGACCCTTTTCAGTTCTTTCGCTAATTTCTACTTCTAGCTTTTCAAATTGAGAAACTAGCTGCTGATTGCTGCCAATGCCTATCCCGTAAGTGCTCTTAGCCCAATCAGCTGCTTCACTGGTGTACTTAAGCAAGTCATCGTACTTCTGCTTTGAGTACTCCAAATCTAGACGAGCACCGTTTAGCTCCATTTGAGTAGTTATGCGACGAGTATTCATTTCGAGTTCGTATGCATAGTGGTAAGGCTTCCCAGGGGCACACTTCTCCCAGAACTTCTCAAACAGCTTCATTGTCAAAACTGTATCGAGAGCACCGTAAGACCAGTAAGGCTCAAACTTTACGGGAACTGTCCCCCAAGTCCAACCATTCTCCGAGAGAGAAACATCGAGCAAGCTTTGCAGTGCGGCAGCTCTCGGGTCAACAAACATTTCCGTAAGATTTTTGAGAGCACCAGAGCCCAGTGGGTCAATGAGCTTTGCCATAAGCATGGTGTCATGGGCACGGTGCCAAGGCATCTTCCACGTTGACTGTTGGTCAAACCACTTAGCCTCGAAGGCGATGTTGTGGCATACAATGGGACCGTCAAATCTATTCATAGAATCATAGAAGACGCCCTTCCAATCTTCCCAAGGGATAGACCATCCCTGACGCGCATCTCCAACCTGAACCAGACGTAGACGTCCGTGCCAAGGAGAAAGTGCGTCTTTACGAGGATTTCCTGGAAGCTCGCCAGTCTCTGTGTCAATTGCTATGGCGTTCATTGGACGCCGCTCTCCGAGCCAGCGAATAAAGTCGTGAGCTTTTTCTACTGAATCAACTAGGTGGAGTTGAACTCCTTCTAGTCCTTCTGTCATTTAGTGTCTCTTCCTAAGGGATTATTTCGACATTATACACTTCTGCAATGTCTGAGTCCACCTTAGCAGCTTGTTGCAGCAAACGCTGCGCGACACTCGTTAAATAATAAGCGCCGTTGTCATCATATTTATATAGGGCATCTAGGACAGCGTTTGGCTGGTCACTTACTTGGGCCCAGTACCTGTACTTTTCTGGGAAAACTAAATCTAAGCTGTCATCTGGTTGACACTCTTCGCATGCCACTGCTCTTCTTAGTAGGTCTTCTGCTGGTGCCTCAGTCAGTTTGTATTTAGAGACAAGAGAGCAAGCAGCTCCGTGGAACATAAGCGAAACGCCAATGCGAGACAGGATGTAGGAGCCACTCTCTGTTTTATATAGCTCGAACTCAATCCAGCGGTGAGCTCCCCTGCGTTCCGACGTGGACTTGGCGAGCAGAGTACCGTTGAACTGGAGTGTCCTATCTCCGTCTTTTACTGAGTGCATGCGTCATTAATTTCCTTCTAGAGTAGCTATTCTAGCCTCTAGCTGGGCGTTCTTGTCGGATAGTTCTTGAATGGCTTTAGTTAAATATGGAATTAGCTCTATGTGATTAAGGCTTAGTAAAGGATTTTCTGTGAAATCATCGGCGTCTACCCCCTCCACGTTTGGAACTACTCCTGGAGTTTCAGTCACAATTGTGTGAGTATTTGAAGGAAATATCGTTTGAACTTCTTGCGCTATAAATCCAGAAACAAGTTCATTTTCTTCATCTACAATGCTATTAAAGGTGACGGGTCTAAGACTTTCTACAACAGAAAGTCCATTAGAAATACTTGAGATGTTACTTTTAATTCTTGAATCTGAGCTTACTACAGCTAAAACACTGCTTGCGCTTGGTCTACGGAGGTTCGCACTAAAAGTAGTAGAGTCTACTACTAAAAGGAGTACCCCCGAACTGCTTGCAGTAAGGCTGTAGGCGCTAGACCCTCCAAGCGAAGCCCCTCCACCCATGCTGATTCGCGCACCAAAACCACTATCAATAAACAAACTCCCTGTGGTGCCAGTAATGTCCCCAGCTAGAGTTCCGCTACTGTTGTATATCTCTAAGCTGTTGTTGCTACCACTTAGTTGAACTCTTTGGCCGCTAGAAGATGTTCTAATTGTCCCGCCAGTAAGAGTTCCAGCGACAGTAACATCATCTAGGTAGGAAACACCATTTGAATAGAATCTAAAGGTGGTCCCACCGCCGCCATCAAAAGAAACAATTCCAGGATACGGATGGTCTTTTCCTCTAATTTCAATACGAGCCGTTCCAGCATCTCCCGTTTTAATTAGATTGGACAGGGTTAGGTCAGATTCTAGTTTGGCAGCAGTAATAGCCTGAGCCGCAATTGCGTCTGCTGTAATTGCACCAGCATCAATTTTATCCGCGGTAATTGCATCAGCCGCAATCTTTACAGCAGTAATTGCACCAGCATTAATTTTGTCTGCAGTGATTGCGTTAGATTGAATTTTGTCCGCTGAAATAGAGCCAGCTGCTATGGTAGCTGCTGTTACAGCATTCGCTCCAATTTTTCCAGCAACAATAGAACCAGCTGCAATTTGGTCCGCACCAATAGCATTTGCAGCAATAGCTGACTGCACAATAACATCATTTCCAAAAAGATTAGACGCATTAATTGCACCACTTGCAAGGGCACCAGCGGGTACAACTCCTCCGTTAAATGGCCAGTTGGTTAGGGTTGAGTTGACAATATCTGCGTCAACAAGAGGCTGAACTTGAGCAGTCACTTGGGCTGAAGGGTTGCTCTCTACTCCTGCTGTGTCGGAAACTGTAATTTTAAAGTAATAAGAGTTGCTGTACGTTAGGTCAGTAATTACAGCAAATGCTTCAATACCTCCAAAGACCCTAACTCGCTCAACTAAGTTAGAAGGCCCCGGCGTGAATCCGCTGGTAGTTGACATATAAACGTTTAACGAAACAATGTTGCTAGGAGCAGCTACTGTACTGACTCCTGTAGATAGCTGACCGTCCCAAGAAACAGTAATTGTCCCTAGACGACTAGTAGCCGTTGGCGTAGTCGGCGGATATGTAGTGTGGTCGCCTGATGAAAGTCCAGTAGTGTGGCTAGCAGTTGCTGCAGTAGAGTCTTGCAGTCCCGAATCAAAAGCATAAACTTCAAAATAGTAAAGAGTGTTTTGCGTAAGATTTGCGTCATCGTCAAGGGCATAACTAGTGATGGTAGAGTCAAAAACAGTTTTTGAACGCCAATCTTCAGAAGCACTTCTTCTCCACCTAATCTTGTACCCAGCTAGGTCTGTTATAGGGTCACCAGACACGCTAGTTGTGGGAGCAGTCCATGACAAAGTTACTATCGCATAAGGAGCATAAGTAGCACCCGCTAAGCCTGCCTCGCTAGTGACAGACAAGCTGGTTACTGGTGATGGCGGGTCCCCGTCTTGGCCGACAGAGACGCTTGGAGTGTAGTCAACCCAACGAATTCCGTCCCAGTAGTAAGTCTTGTCGTTCGAGCTGTCAACCCAAATAGAGCCATCTTGGGCCCACTCTCTGGCAACAGGGAAAACATAAACACTTGCACTAGAAACGTCTACTGTTCCAGTAGGGCTAGCTACTCCCGCGGATAGCTCGTACTCAATGGTAGTGCTAGTTACAGCTGTTACAGCAAACAGTCCGTCTGCACCATAGAGAGTAGAGTTCTCAGAAAATATATCTACGTTAATAATGTCGCCAACTTCAAAGTGGTGAACTGCATTCATAGTTAGCGTCACTGTAGTGCCCGTGGCAGAGTAAGAGTCAACTTTTCTACGAGTCTGTAGTCGTCTTCTAGAACTCCATGTAGTCGGAGCAGATGTGTCGGGCTTAAAAGTGTACGTATTTGAAATAGTTACGCCAGACAACTGGTCACTAGTAGGGTCATGTCTAGTGGTGCCGTTAGGTAGGGTTCTCCCTGTCCAAGGAGGAGTGTCCACCTCGAGGACAGTAAAGTTATCTCCATCAACATCAATTGGCTCGCTGCTTGCCCAGTGGATTCCAGAAACCTCGATGCGGTCACCAACTTCGGCTCCAAGGTCAGACTCCAAATAAATTTCTACGCGGTCAGTAGAGTAGCCAACAGCCTTGGGGTAAATGTAAGCATCTTGAATTTTTCTGAACTGCCAAGGAGCAGACGCGCTAACTACAGTTTCTGGCGACGGAACTACTGCATCAGGGTCTACTAGTGCTTCTACTTGGCCGCTTGTAAGAAGGTTTACTGGTCTAAGCTCTACAGAGCGAACGCGCTGGTCTAGACGGCTCATTAGAGTCGTCAGTTTTCTACGTCGTCTTCTAATCCCCATTGAATGGCTTCCCGTCTATGATTGTTACTCCAGAGATAGGTATTGATGGCTCAGTTACTAGCTCTAGTCCGACTTCTTCTGGATAGTTGGGGGTGTCAGGAACACTCACCGTGTACGAAATAATCTTCCTGACCAAAACGCCCGAGTCGCTTCCGTAGTCTTGCTCTAAATAGCTGTCTGCTCTTAACGAGACAAAGTCATCATTTAACTTTACAGAACACCAGTCGCCCGGATTGTACGAGCCAAGCTTAGGGAATGCAGACCCATTTACCGAGATAGTGAAGGTACTAATTGGTGGTACGGACTCTTCCAAAAGACGAGAAGCTTGCTTCCACAAAACCGTTTCATCTGCAGCGTCCAAATCATCCGTTGCATCCAGAATTGGCCAGCCTTCTCTAAGTAGCTTGTGATTTGAAGCAGCAGAGTATGGCTGGCTGGCAGCAGAGTTTAATCTAGAGTCTTTACCCTGAACAAAGAATCTGGTTGCAGAATCTTCGGCACTTTCTGCAAATTGAGCTTCGACAATATTTCCGGGGTACTCAAAGATTAGAGACTCTGCTCCATAAGCACTAGCAGGAATTGGTCCCGAGTAGCCGTCTACTTGCCCCGCCAGCCAAGTGGTTAGGCTAGATGGAATGAGCGGCAAAAAAGTAAAATACTTTTTAAAGGTTGAAGTTGATGTGTCATACTCACAATCAACTCGATACTCAAACCCATTGGGCTTAGTTGCATAATCTTCAAAAACCTCTGCAACAGTTTTAAGTTCATAGCCTCTAATCACGGGGTTAGTTTGAAGATTGCTGCTAAATGTAGAGTTCCTGCTTAAGTCGTAGCCTATGTCACCCAAAGTGGTGTGCTCTCCAAAAGTACCGTACTGGACTGAAGCCCTTCGCTTCATTGTTGGGGGGAAGGAAGTAGAGGTGGTTTCCGTGTAGCTTGTGCCAATATCGGCACCAATACTCACTACGCGAACCTGAGTTAGTGAAGGTGCATCGTATACAGTGGAGTATCCGTCAAAAGTTTGGCTAATGTTTTCTAGCAAAACAATGTCGTCTGCTACGTAGGGGTGGTTAGTTGTTGTAGTTAGGGTAGCTAGATTTCCAGCTCTAGAAAATTGACTTACTGTTTCAGGGAAGTCAGCTTCAGAAGTGGTGCCGATGTCACTTCCTGTGTTTGAGTAAGTCACTGTGTAGTCATCTACTACCGAAAGCACTACAGCCTCTGGATTATCAAAGTCAGCGTCTGCTGTAACTCCCGAAATAATAAACTTTTGTCCCTCGGTTAGTTCGTGTTTTCTATCCATGATGACAGTAGCTACATTCGAGCTTCTAGACACAGAAGCAATCTCATTGAACAAGTCAATACCCGGGCGAATTTCGTCGTTGGCAAAATCAAAATCAAAAAGGTCAGTGTTTAGCTCTCGCAAAAGGTCTTGGGCATATTGATAAGTATCTTGGCGGGTCTCTACAGTGAGAGGGTTTTCTGTGCCAAAGTACTGGTCTGGAATTGTCTTTGTGTTGTCAGGATTAGACACATCGACATATTCTGCATCTACAGTAATAACAGAATGTCCACTGCCGTCATCGCCCACCGTTAAAACGGTAAAGTAGCCGTTATAGAGGGTGTATCCTTCGCTCCAGTAGATATATACAGGTTCTCCGACAGTAAAGTCATACTGCCCATACCTGAGGGTCACGGTTAAAGTTCCGTTTTCTACTGCACCTACGGCCTCGTAAGAGCTGTTCCAAGTCTTCCAGACAACTCGGTGAGACAGGTAGCTTGTAAATTCTGCAGCTGAAACAGAAAGCACCTTGTCAATCAAGCTGTACTCGCGAGACCAGATTATGCCTCCCCACACGCAGACGCCGTTACGTACTACGTACAGAGCTGTTTTAGCTGGAAGAGTGTTCTCGTAAACATTTAGGTTGTAAGTATCTTCGGTGATAGCAATGTCACCAGTAAAAGTTCCAGCTTCTGTTAGCGAGCGAGAGTAGGAAACACTTCTAAATGGTATCTCAGCAAGAAGCTCGTTAGTCATAAGGTCGCAAACAAAGTAGCGGTAATCTACCGCCCCTTCAACGCCTTCAGTTCTTACTGCCATCTTTTGTCCTTGAGTGTCTTTGTATTAGTTTACCAGCTAGCCAATCCAACCAGAGCGGTAGTAGATGGTGGCACTGCCTCCAGTTGGAAAATCTTGAATGGTAATGGTGTTGCTTCCGGGCTGAAGGTAAATCCAGTCAACCAAAACTGCAACCTTGCTTCTGCCATTAGCGACATTAACTACAGAAGACCCCGAATATTGGACTTCCAAAACTTCTCTGTTGTACGTGTCAAGCTCTAGTCTTTTATCGCTAACAGTCGCCCCAATAATTGAAATTGATTTGTCAGAAGTTGTATTAGTTATGGTGGGCGGGTTAGCCGAACTGGGGATACTAAATCCAAGAGATAGCTCAATAATTATTGGAACTGGAGTATTTCCAGAATTGGTTATCGTAGTGCTGCCGCTTCCAGAGCTCTCGGTTATTGTTGTGGACTGGTAGCCGTCAGGGTCCCCGTCAACAAATTCGTACTTGATTGGGTCAACTGCCTTGAGGCCGATAGAGAAATTGTGCCGACCACGAGCATTGACGCTTGTAATTTGAGGAGCCCCGCTTAGACGCACTTTGGCAGCTCTCTTATTGGTGCCATCTTCCGTAACAATTAGGTAGCCTGAAGTCGTGGTCTTTACCATGGGCGAGAGGTAGTCCAACAAGGTTGCCCTAGCAGCTGCAGCATCCTCTGGCTCCTGCGGCATAAAAGAACCACTTAGAGTCATAATTCTGTTGGACCATCGGCCAATAGCGTCGTAAGAGCCGTCGCCCCAACCGCGGGGGAGGTCAGGAAGCTCTACCTCTGGAAGTGTCCACCATCCCTCGATATCAGACACTACCCAAACAACATTGTTGGAATCAATAGTGTTTAAGGTGAGGCCAGTTTCAGTTGCAGGATTCCAAAGCTGAATGCCGCCCTCTAGCTTCATTCCAGAGAGGAATGGCTCTGGGTAAGGTGTTAAGGCCCTATTTACAAACTTGTTTTCTTCACCTTGGTTTGTGGTGGAATCTACGGAATCATAAAACTCGGTCACTAGATAGCACCCTTCTTAATCTCAAATGCAAGCCTTCTGGAAACGGCTGCTGCAAGTTCTCTCTCGTCCATTCCAGGAGACGGGTTGACAGTAATGTTGATGCCGCCACCAGTCTTTTCTAGAGCCTCAATTAGAGCGTAGTCTCTCTTAGACAGGCCTCTCTCATCTAAGGGCTCGACGCGCTCTGGCTTTCCTGCTTCTGCAATCTGAGCAATAGTTCCACCAACAGAAGGTGCAACAACTCCACCTTCTGCAAGTCTAGGAATCTTTAGAAGACGAGCTGGGGGGATGTCTAGGCTTCTACCTCCAATAAGAGGAACCCAGTCGGGTACCTTTAGTGAGTTTAGGTTCTTAAGAAGTCCGTTGTTCCAAGACTTAAGAACTTCATTGATTAGGAATTCGAAGAAGCCTATAACTCCGTTAATCATTCCCTTAATGACGTCAGCAATGCTGAAACTCTTTATGGACTCTACAAAGTCATCCCAGCCTGCGGTGAGGTTTGTCCAAAGCGTATTAAAGAAGCTCTTTATGTTTTCTACAACATTTCCTACAATGTTCTGGAAAGCAGCAAAGATTTCTTTACCTTTTTCAGTCTGAGTAAAGAAAAACTGCAGGGAAAGTATCAAAGCACTTATTGCTATACCTATAGGGCCTCCGACTAAGAACCTTCCAATCTTAAGGAAAACTCCAAGAACTCTTCCAACAACTCCAAATACAGTTCCTAGGAGGCCACCTACAAATTTAAGTGCGTTTCCAATTGCTCCAAAAATTTTGGGGCCGTTTTTCTTAAAGAACTCAAATATGTTCTTAGCGCTTAGGAATGCTCCTACAAACGCAAAAACGTTTCCAAGAATAACTAGGAAGATATTCTTGAGCTGCTCGAAGAAGAAAGTAAAAGCCGTTACGATAGCAAAACCTCTAGTTACCAAATCAATAAATTCTTTGTTCTGAGTAAAGAAGTCAGTAACTGGCCCAATTAGCTCTCTTAGCGTGTCAAAGAACAGCTGGGGGGCACCTTCGTCAGCAAAGGCAGCAAACAGTTCTCCTAGCTCTGTAATTAGGAGAGCTAGGTTCGGAGCCGCATCTGCAAATGCCTTAAAGATGTTGTCCCAGTTTTGCTGGTTGCCTTCTTCGCTAAGAATTTTAAAGAATTCACCTATGTTTGGATTAGCTCCAATTTTTAGGAATGAGTCAAAAACTTGCCCCAAGAAAGTAACTACAGGACCAAAGTTATCTGCCAAACCTTTGTATGTATCTCCAAGCTTTCGACCTTCGTCGGTGACATTCCCTTGGTCATCTACAAGGCTGGCAAATCCGCCTGTAAGTAGTTCTAAGTAGTCAAGAATCGAGTCAATTGCTCCAGAGTCATTGAGGATTGTAAAAAAGTCACCAAGGCCGTTAAAGATGTTGCCAATAATTCCAAAGAGTCGAGAGCCAGTAGCAAAAGCGTCACCGAAGAATGAGTCTAGGCCGTTTTTCTCTAGTTCTTCATTCCACCCCGTTAGGCTGTCTCTGACAAACTCCAAGAACTTTGTTCCAATGCCGTTTGCGTCATTGAAGAACCTAAAGAAAAGCTCAGCAAACTCGCCAATAATTTCACCAATTAGAGGAATGTTGTCTCTTATATTGGCTAGGAACTCATCTACTTCGGCTTTTGTGCTGTCATCCAAGAAATTATCAAAGATGTTCTCTGCACCAGTACCGAGAGCAGTTCCAATTTCAGTGAGGCGCTCTTCTAGAAGAGGAAAATACTGGTCGGTCAGCTTTGTAATTTGGGTCTCAAGTACAGGCAAAAATCCTGAAGCAACGGCTTCTTTTAGTATGTCGAGTTTAGGACGAAGCCCTACAAGAAACTGAGCAAATTGTTTCTGAGATTCTGTTAGACCAGCGTATGGGTCCGAGCCACCGCTTTGATTTAGAGCCTGAGGCCCCTTAGCAACTTCGGCATTGAGGTCTTGAGTGCGGTCTTTAGCCTTGCGATATGCGAGCTCTGCTTCGTCGTAGGCAAGCTTTGCTTCACGACGAGCAGCGGAGTTTGGAGGCAGGTCAGCTGTACGGCGAAGGTTCTCTAAGGCCTTTTCCAAGTTAAGGGCTGCACGCCCTTCGGAAAGAGCGGCCTCTTCTGCTTGGAATTGGAGTTGCTGAAACTCCTCTGTAATGTCGGCAATAGATTTGCCTAGCCCTTGATTTTGTTTAGTTGCAGCAGCCACTGCCTGACTTATGCCGCCTAAAGCAAATTGGGCAAAAGAGGCAGCAAGTCTGACTTGTATAAATGCCGAAGCAAGACCAGCTATCGCAGGAGCCGCTCGTCCTACTGCAGCAACAAGGGCAATTAGACCGCCAACAAGGGCGCTAATTCCTCCAACTAGAGCAGTAAGACCAGTTCCCACTACATAGCTAGTACGAACCAAGCTTCGGAACGCCAGACGAGCTTGCTCGGCGTCTGGAGCTAGCTGCTGGAGCCCAGAGGAAACTTTTTGAAATATGTTTCCAGAGCCAGCGTTGAAGCCTCGAGTAAAAGCTTGACCAATGCTTTCACCACCTACTCGGGCGTCAGGTAGCGCGGCACCGCCGATTCTCTTAAGTTGCTGTCTTAAATCATTGTCAAAACCAGTTGTAATGGCTCTAACAATAATGTTAGCTTCACCGACTACGGCCATGTGCTACCTCACCCCCTCTTATCCAAGCGGAGCGTCTAAGTCCGAGCCAAATGGCAACACCGAATCGGGGTTGAAATTAGTCGGAGGAATGTACGGTTTAGTCTCTCCCGTATTAAAGACAGGGTCGTCAAATCCGATATCGCTTCCAGCGTTTTTCGGAATATACGTTCTGCCATTTTGCTGGTTCTTGCTTGACACACCATATTTGTATGTCTTGTCATATAACAAGTAGAGCTGAGTCCGATATGCGGTAACCGCATCTGCTTCTTCCGCAGAAACGAAACGCATGTCATCTTCCATGAGGTAGTGGAGAACATCTGTCATTTCAGTTGCTTCCATCTCACTCAATCTCAGTCCACTAGCCAAGGCTTTACCATTCACGTAAGGCCAGAGGTCAACCGCCCAGGTTAGGATTCCTCTGGCTGCTGATTTGGGCGTCCCGAGTACTCCTCAATCAACCAGCTAACGATTTCTCCCAGTGTTTCCATAGTTACAATGCGCTCTTTGTCCTCTAGAAGTGCATTGAATCTTTCTAGACTTTCGTCTACAAGAACTTTGTCAAAGAAGGTAGAAACTACCCCCATTGCCTCGACAGAATCTTCCGACTGAGACTTGGAAACCAAGTCCATCAGCACCTTACCCTGAATGGTAGGAATAGCCGTAAATTCTTCATCGTGAACTTTAAATACAAGTGGTTCGGCGGTTACTTCTCCGCCAGAGCCAAAGTCCTTAAATCTGCTGCTCATTTATGTCCTCTATCAATAGTGTCTTTACTGGTTTTTCCAGCAATACTATTGTACCTGAGAGGGGATATAGTTGTTTGGAGCTACCTAATGTTTATAGGCCTTGTAAGGTGAGTTCTCATTGGTGTAGTTAGATACCTGTTAGGTCTAGTTCCCGGGTGATTTACTGTAGGAGTTTTAATTAGTCGTGTGCCCGAACGAAATACGAGAACTGGACTTTCTTTTGCAGTAATTACGTGAGGCCTAGTTCCCTCATGGTGCATGTAGGCATAGCTTTTTTTGGCACCAATCCATAGGTACTGACCAGTTACATTCCCCGAGTGCCTCATGTGAATAGAGGCCTTAAGTGCTCCTGTTTGTACGCCCACTTGTCTTTTTGCGCTTCTGACAATTGCATTGCCTCTACGCTCTAAAGCCCACCAAAGTTTTCCAGCAGGGGTGTTCAAAATTGTTCTAAGTCTGGCTTTATATAGTCTTACTCTGTAAGTAGAGTAGACCAGCGGTATGAATCCTCGGCCGCCGCCTTTACGCATATATTTGAGGCTTTTTAAGTACCTCTTTGCGTAATACCCACCTATGCTATCTGGCAGACCATACATTTTATGGGACCGCCATAGTGACTGTCATTTCAGTCGTTTGAAATCCGCCCTCTGGAGGGTTAACAGCTAGAGTAGCAATAACGCCAACTCCATACCCTGTGTCATCCCACTGGTCTAGCTGGTTGATTGATTCCATCAAAACCCAAGAGTCAATAGCCATGACCTCCGAGGCCTGCTCGATTCTCTCTGGAGCAGGAGGTCTACCGTTCTGCTGAACGATAGGGGTTTCGCGAGAAATTGAAATTGTTATGGTTGCACTCCTAGGAACGTGGCAACGCTGCGGTTCGCCAACCTCCGCTCCCGGAGAGCCTAGATACATCTGCTGGAAATAGATAACTAGCTGTTCGCAGTCAACAGCGGGAGTGGCCATCGTCCAATAACGACGACGTGGCAGCTCCACGTTGTATGACTGAAAAACAGACTGTACCCTCTCCAGTACGCCTGCCATCATGTCTCTGAGATTTACCGCATCCTCAGAGACACCAGTTAGGT
>Ga0255775_1002786_pt1 | contig 14937 bp, 13 predicted proteins | sample 011ome_26_FD_179973 | JGI IMG/M metagenome (GOLD analysis project Ga0255775, IMG submission 179973) | Coastal salt marsh microbial communities from the Groves Creek Marsh, Skidaway Island, Georgia - 011511BT metaG (version 2) | ecosystem: Environmental > Aquatic > Marine > Intertidal zone > Salt...
TGCTGATTTTGTCATCATTGCCACGCCAACAGATTATGACACCACTAACAACTATTTTAATACCGCTTCGGTAGAAGCGGTTATTCAAGATGTTATTAGCATTAACCCTAATGCAGTGATGATTATCAAATCAACCGTACCAGTTGGCTACACTCAAAGCATTAAAGAGAAATTTAATTGCGATAACATTATCTTCTCACCAGAGTTCTTAAGAGAGGGTCTAGCACTACATGACAATCTATATCCATCGCGTATTATTGTTGGTGAGATATCAGATAGAGCCAAGGTATTTGCAGGTCTTCTACAAGAGGGCGCTATTAAAGAAGATATAGACGTCTTATTTACAAATTCTACTGAGGCGGAAGCGGTTAAGCTTTTTAGTAATACGTATCTTGCTATGCGCGTGTCATATTTTAATGAGCTAGACTCATACGCAGAAACACACAATCTAAACTCAAAACAGATTATTGAAGGTGTGGGTCTTGATCCAAGAATTGGATCACACTACAACAACCCATCATTCGGCTATGGTGGCTATTGCCTTCCAAAAGACACTAAACAACTCAAAGCCAATTATGCAGATGTACCGAATGCTTTAATAAGTGCCATTGTGGATGCTAACGCTATGCGTAAAGACTTTATCGCAGATTCTATCATTGCCAAACAGCCGAAGGTTGTTGGCGTTCATAGACTAATTATGAAGACAGGCTCTGATAACTTTAGAGCATCAAGCATTCAAGGTATCATGAAGCGCATTAAAGCCAAGGGCATTGAAGTGGTTATTTATGAGCCGGTACTCACAGAACAGGGTGAGAAGGAGTTCTTCCATTCAAAGATTATTGATAATTTAGAAGACTTTAAGCAAATAAGTGATGTGATTGTTGCCAATAGAATGGTAGACGAATTGCAAGATGTTAAAGCTAAGGTTTACACAAGAGATTTATTTAACTCAGACTAGTTAAATAATAAATAATTATATGAAAGTATTAGTAACAGGCTCAGCAGGTTTTATCGGTTCAGCACTCTCAATTAGACTGCTTGATAGAGGTGATACCGTTATTGGCATTGATAATCATAATGACTATTATGATCCTGCTCTAAAAGAAGCACGCCTTGCACGTCATGGCGATCATCCAAACTATACTCACATTAGAATGAATCTTGAAGATCGTGAAGCTATGGCTAAGCTGTTTAAAGACCATCAATTTGAAGGTGTGGTTAATCTAGCAGCGCAAGCAGGTGTTAGATATTCTATTGAGAATCCTCTAGCTTATATTGATACTAACTTAGTAGGATTTGCCCACATATTAGAAGGTTGCAGGCATAACAATGTGGGACACCTTGTGTATGCTTCATCAAGCTCTACTTATGGTCTAAATACCAAACAACCATTCTCAACGCATGACGCAGTTAATCATCCAGTTAGCTTATACGCAGCTACCAAGAAAGCTAATGAGTTAATGGCACATACTTACTCACACCTTTATGATCTACCGACTACAGGCTTAAGATTCTTTACTGTTTACGGCCCGTATGACAGACCTGACATGGCATTACAAAAGTTCACTAGAGCTATTATGAATGATGAGCCTATCACGGTATTTAACTACGGTAAGCATAGAAGAGACTTCACCTACATTGATGATATTGTTGAAGGTATTATTAGAGTGCTTGACAGGCCAGCACCAATAAACCCTAACTGGGATAGTAATAATCCAGATCCTGCCACCTCTAGCGCTCCATACAGAGTTTATAATATTGGTAATAACAATCCAGTTGAGTTAATGGATTACATTGAAGCATTAGAAACCTCATTAGGCAAGAAGGCAGAAAAAGAACTATTGCCACTCCAGCCTGGCGATGTGCCAGATACTTATGCTGATGTAGATGATCTAGTAGAGCAGTTTGGCTATAAACCAAGCATGAGCGTTAAGCAGGGTGTGGAGAATTTTTCGGTTTGGTATAAGGAGTATTATGAGTAATAAAAAACTACTCATCACGGGTGGGGCGGGCTTCATAGGCTCGGCTGTTATTCGCCATATTATTAACAACACCGATCATAGCGTTATTAATGTTGACAAACTTACCTATGCAGGTAATTTAGAATCCTTAGCTTTAATTGAAGATGATGCAAGATATGCTTTTGAACAAGTAGATATTTGTAATGCTAATGAGATCAAACGTGTATTCAACGAATACCAACCTGACATTGTGATGCATCTAGCAGCTGAGTCACATGTAGATAGATCAATTGATGGTCCTGGTGAATTTATCCAAACCAATATTGTTGGTACTTACGTGCTACTAGAAGAAGCTAGAGATTATTGGTCTAATCTAGATAGTAATAAGAAAGATAGCTTTAGGTTCCACCATGTATCTACTGATGAAGTGTATGGTGATTTAGAAGGTACGGATGATCTATTTACTGAAGAAACTCCTTATGCTCCAAGCTCACCTTACTCTGCTGCCAAAGCAAGCTCAGACCATCTAGTACGTGCATGGCAACGTACTTTTAAATTCCCAACACTGATTACAAATTGTTCTAATAATTATGGATCCTATCAATTCCCTGAAAAACTTATTCCATTGATTATTCTCAATGCGCTAGAAGGTAAAGATTTACCAATCTATGGCAATGGTAAGCAAATACGGGATTGGCTCTATGTTGATGATCATGCAAGGGCATTATTACATGTAGCACTAACTGGTAAGATTAGTGAAACATACAATATTGGTGGACATAATGAATTACAAAATATTGATGTTGTTAAAACTGTATGTAGTATCTTAGATGAATTGGTACCAAGCAAGCTTGATGGTATTGATAAGTATGAACAACTCATCACCTATGTGGGTGACAGAGCAGGACATGACGTTAGATATGCTATAGATGCAACTAAGATAGCCAATGAATTAAACTGGACGCCAGATGAAACTTTTTCGACCGGCATAAAAAAAACAGTTGAATGGTACTTGAATCATCAGATTTGGTGCGAGCATGTTAAAGATGGTAGTTATCAGGGTGAAAGACTAGGGGCGATAAAAATATGAAAGGAATTATATTGGCTGGAGGGTCAGGTACAAGATTACACCCTGTAACTCAGGCAATGTCAAAACAATTGTTACCGGTTTATGACAAGCCGATGATTTATTATCCATTATCTACTTTAATGCTTGCCAGCATTAAAGATATTTTGATAATATCAACACCACAAGACACGCCTAGGTTTGAACAGCTACTGGGCGATGGCTCTCAATTAGGGATTAATTTAGTTTACAAGATTCAACCATCACCCGATGGTCTGGCGCAAGCTTTTTTAATTGGAGAGGATTTTATTGATGGAGATTCATGTGCGTTAGTATTGGGCGATAATCTATTCTTTGGCCATGACTTCTCAGATTTATTGTTAAGTGCTGCTAATAGCGCCAAAGGCGCGACTGTTTTTGCATATCCAGTAAGTGACCCTGGGCGCTATGGTGTGGTAGATTTTGATGATCAAGGGGTGGCACTCTCGATTGAAGAAAAGCCAAAAAATCCAAAATCTTATTACGCAGTAACAGGATTATATTTTTATGATCATCGTGTTGTAGATATTGCTAAAACTATTAAGCCTTCAGAACGAGGAGAGTTGGAGATAACTAGTATTAATCAGCATTATTTGGAGAATGGGGAGTTAGATGTTCAAGTTATGGGTAGAGGTATGGCTTGGTTAGATACGGGCACTCATGAGTCATTATTAGAGGCATCACAATTTGTCCACACCTTGGAAAAACGACAAGGTTTGAAAATCGCCTGCCCGGAGGAAATCTCTTGGAGAAATGGTTGGATTGATGCCGATCAGTTGAAACAAATTGCCAAACCACTTGAAAAGAGCGGGTATGGTGAATACTTGTTGCAACTCATTGACCAAAAGGTTTTTTAATGCAAGTGAATAGTACCAATATTTCAGATGTATTGATTTTAGAGCCAAAAGTATTTGGGGATGATAGGGGGTTTTTCTTGGAAAGTTGGAATCAGCGAACATTAAAAGAGCAGGCAGGGATTAATGAAGTTTTTGTGCAAGATAATCATTCAAAATCATCTAAAGGTGTTCTAAGAGGCTTGCATTATCAATTAGAGCAGCCACAAGGAAAATTAGTAAGGGTGGCAACAGGTCGTGTTTTAGATGTAGTTGTAGATATCAGAAAATCATCCCCTACATTTGGCCAGTATTTTTCAATTGAACTTAATGATCAAAATCACTTGCAATTGTGGGTGCCACCAGGAATGGCTCACGGATTTGTAGTATTAAGCGACACAGCAGATTTTATGTATAAAACCACCGATTATTATGCAACACAGTATGAGCGTAGTATCCTTTGGAATGATAATGATTTGGATATTGATTGGCATCTTGATGGTATAACGCCATCATTATCAGATAAAGACAAGGATGGAGTAAGTTTTAAGAACGCTGAGTATTATGATTAACATTAAAAGAGACTAACAATGGAACAAAAAGTATTATTTAAAGTGCACATGCCAAAATCGGTTGATAAGCCGCTACTGGAAGTTTTACACAGTGGATTTATCGGACAAGGTAAAAAAGTAGATGAATTTGAAGAAAAGTTAGGTCAATACTTCGGTAATAAGAAAGTGTTAACGCTTAATTCTGGCACTTCAGGATTGCATTTAGCTTTGAGATTAGCTAATGTTGGTCATGGAGATGAGGTTATTACAACTGCCATGACTTGTACTGCAACCAATATGCCGATATTGGCAGCTGGCGCTAAGATAGTGTGGGCCGATGTTAATCCAATAACAGGGCTGATTGATCCGCAAGCTATAGAAGAGAAAATTACATCTAAAACAAAAGCTATTATTATGGTTCATTTTGGTGGAATACCTTGTGATATCGATGCAATTAATGCCATAGCAAAAAAATACAGCCTTAAGACCATTGAAGATGGAGCGCATGCGATAGGAGCAGAATATAAGGGCTCAAAGATAGGAAATCATTCAGACTTTACCATGTTTTCATTGCAGGCAATTAAGCACTTTACCACAATAGATGGTGGCTTATTACTGTGTAAAGATCAGTCTGATTATGAAAGAGGCAAATTACTTAGATGGTACGGTATTGATCGTGATGCAAAGAGAAAAGAGTTTAGGTGTGAAGAAGATATTGTAGAGTTTGGTTATAAGTACCATATGAACGACATTAGTGCAACAATCGGCATTGAGCAATTAAAATATATAGATGAAATAGTTGGTAAGCATATCGATAATCAAGAATATTATGACCGTACATTGCAAAATATAAAAGGTGTTGTAGTCATTAAAAAGCCGAATGAGTCAAAATCTTCTTCTTGGCTTTATACTTTACATATCGATAAGCGGGACTTGTTTAGCGCCTGGATGAGTGAACAAGGTGTTATGACCTCAAGAGTGCATGAGCGCAATGATAAGCACACAGCATTTTCTGATAGCTTGTGTGAGTTGCCAGGTGTAGATGCTTTTAACGCTACTCAAGTTTCAATTCCAGTCGGATGGTGGATTACTAGAGAGGATAGAGAATATATTGTAGATAAAATTAGGAGTTTTTGTAGTGTGCATCTTAACTAATGGCAATACATCATATGATGTTATAGAATTTTATAAAAATCCAGAAAAATATATTAGTGCCGTAAGAATGATGGAATTAACACAATATTTCTCAAATATAGAAAGTAGTTTTAATTTGAAAAATTATTGGAAAGTTTTTTATTTACTTGGAAAGTATTGTAATGTGAATAGTATTTGCGAACTTGGAATTCTAAATGGATATAGCTTACTTGCGATGGGAATGGGTGTCAAGGATAGAAAAGATAAAAAGAAAATAAACATATACGGGTACGATTTATTTGATGATTATCCTTACAAAAGTTCTAGCCGAAAAGATGTTGGATTACTAGTTCAAGAGGCGGCGCTAACCAATGTGAAATTATTTCAAAGAAGCGTTATGGATGCAAACTACAATGTGACAATCCCGAGTATTGCTGATATATATATAGTAGATTTGTCTAATTGTGGAGATGTGGTCGAGTCGACATTATTACAAATTAACTGGAAAAAAACCAAAATGGTTATTTTTGAAGGCGGATCTAAGTCGCGCGATAATGTTGATTGGATGAAAAAATTCAAGAGAAAGAAAATGAATCCAATTTTTAACAATATCAAAGAATCGTTTAATATTGTAATGTTTGATGACTATCCGAGCTTAACCATAGTGACCAAAAAATAATATTCAAACTTAATGTGAAAAGCAATCAAGTGCCACAAAAAATTAAATTGAGTGTGTTATGTCCAGTATACAATGGGGGTGACTTTGTGGTGAAAAATATAGACAATTTGATTGATGCGCTAAAAGACACCTCATTGTGTTTTGAGGTTATTATATCTGATGATTTTTCCCATGATTACACCGAAAAAGCATGTGAAGATATTAAGAAAAAATATTTTAATATTATTCGCGTTTATCGTCAGAAAAAAAATATTGGCATTTATGCAAATTATAATTTTTTAATAGCTAAGTCCAAAGGCGAGTATTTTGTAACTATGGATCAAGACGACACTCCAGAATTCTTATTTTACAATGAAGCAGTAAATTTCCTTGAGAAAAATAAATTATATTCTTTGGCCTATTCACATGCTAGAGTTATAGGAAGTCAGTCAAATAAGATAATTAGATATGAAACATGTTTCAATATGGGTGTTGGGGAGTTCGCTAGAGATCGGTTTGTTAATACTATTATTAATAATGAAACGCTGGCTATGGTGGGAGTAATTAGAAAAAAATATTTTAATAGAACAAGAGGATATGTATGTATTCCTGGTGGTGACCATATTTTGTTGAATGAACTGTCACTTTATGGAGATTTTTTTTGTTTTGATAAGATATGTTATGACTATTATGAAGATGAAGAAAAATATATTAAATCATCAGATGTGCAAAAAATTTCTGGTAAGAAGTACTTCTTTCAAACACACTGGATTTTAAAAAACATAGAGTCAGTCTGGCTATATCCTGAGTTTAATACTATAAATAAAATTATTATGAGTTTTTCTGTATGTAGAATTCAAAAATTTTTCTTTATTAAAGATCTTTTTATGATATTAAACGTAAATTTCTGGATTGAGGTTTTATCCATAAAAAGGAGGAGGTGAAAGGTGTGTGGTATTGTAGCTATATTTAATTACTTAGATAGCAGTAAAGTTGACAAATCAGAATTATTGCGTATTAGTGATTCAATGAAATCTAGGGGGCCAGATGATTCGGGAGTGTGGATAGAGGATGGCATTGGACTTGCGCACAGGAGATTGTCAATTATTGATGTAAGTAAATCAGGGCATCAGCCAATGACACTATTAGATAATAGCCTTCGAATTGTATTTAATGGAGAGATTTATAATTATAAAGAAATACGAAAAAATTTAGAAAAAAAAGGGTTTGTTTTTTTTACTAACAGTGATACAGAGGTACTGCTTAACTTATATAAATATAAAGGTCGTAAAATGGTAGATGATATACGTGGAATGTATGCGTTTGCTATATGGGATAAAAATTTAAGAGGGTTGTTTTTGGCGAGAGATCCTTATGGCATAAAGCCTTTGTATTATTCAGACAATGGAAAGGTAATTCGTATTGCATCACAAGTAAAATCTTTACTTGCTGCAAATACTATAGATAAAAAATACAATCCTGCTGGTCTTGTTGGGTTCTATTTATTGGGTAGTATTCCAGAGCCATTTACAATGTATGAGCATATTAAGCCTTTGAGGGCTGGTAGCGTCTTATGGATCGATCATAGAGGAGTTTACGAAGAAAGTTTTTTTTCCATATCTAAACTACTTGCAAGACCTTATGTCAATACTCATGATGACACAGAGAGTAACACAAAAGAATTAACCGAAATACTAAGTGAAAGTATTAGTGCACATTTGATTTCAGATGTTCCAGTAGGGGTGTTCTTATCTGGGGGGCTTGATTCTGCAACCTTAACTGCCCACGCCAGTAGTTGTATTGATAAAATTGAAACCATAACCTTGGGTTTTAAGGAGCTTCAAGGAAGTGTTAATGACGAAACTCTGCTTGCCGAAAGCTTGGCTAAATATTATAAAACGGAGCACAACACCATTTGGATAGGGAGGGATGATTTTAGAGATGAGGAGTCTAAAATCTTCTCAGCAATGGATCAGCCTAGTATTGATGGTATTAATACATATTTTGTTAGCAAGGCGGCTTCAGAATTGGGCCTCAAGGTGGCTTTATCTGGAATTGGAGGGGATGAGATTTTTGCTGGTTACCCTAGTTTTAAACAAATACCTAGTATTGTAAATAAGTTAAAAATCTTTAAAAAATCACAATTTATAGGTGAAGCTTTTAGATACATATCAAACCCTATTTTTAAAAAATTTTCTAGTACTAAGTACGCAGGAATGCTGGAATATGGGCATAGTTATGGTGGCGCATATTTGTTGCGTCGTGGATTGTATATGCCATGGGAGTTATATGAAGTTCTAGATCCAGAAATTGTCAATGAAGGTTTAAAAAGACTGGGCTTGATATCGCGCTTTGAAGGCTGCATGAATAATATTGACAATGAAAGATTAAAAATAACCGCATTGGAAAGTACGTGGTATATGAAAAATCAATTATTAAGAGATTCAGATTGGGCAGGCATGGCGCATTCATTAGAAATAAGGACGCCTTTAGTAGATATAAAATTATTAGAGAAGTTGATACCCCTTATGCATTCTTCACACCCTCCAGGAAAAATAAATATGGCTAACACAGGTGAGAAAAAAATACCTAATCATATTTTAAATCGAAAAAAAACTGGGTTTACGGTGCCTGTCAATAAATGGATATCTGAAAACAAGGGTAACAAGGGTAACAACCTAAAAGGATGGGCGGAATATATTCTAACTGAGAAGTTTGGAATTGATGCCAAAGGTTAAAATTTAGAAGATGAAATGATTAAAAAGAAAATTGCAATAGTTGCATTACATCCAAGTAATTATCAAGTTGGAATATGGAAGGAATTAAGTAAAGTTAGCTCATTAGAACTGACGGTATTTTACCTATCTGATATAGGTGTTAAAGCAGTGTTCGATCCTGAATTTGGCAGGTATAGAACATGGAATGATATACCTTTACTTGAAGGGCATAACTATCAATTTCCTAGAAATTTCGCTAAAAATACTGTTGGTTATGGGTTTTTTAGTAGGGTTAATCCGGGAGTGCTTTTTTTAGGGAGGGATTATGACGTGATATTAATCCATGGGTATGACACAATTAGTATGTGGCTAGCTTTTTTTTCCGCTAAATTTTTTAAAAAGAGGTTGTTATGGAGGGGGGAGGTTACAAATAGACAAAGTTTAAATACAAAATCATTCAAATTTTTTATAAAAAGAATTTTGTTGAAATTTATGTTCAAGACATGTGATTCCATTCTGTACAGCTGCACAGGGAACAAGAAATATATATTGAACTACACAGATGCCAGATCAAAGTTAATTGAAATCCCGTGTGCTGTTGATAATGATTACTTTAATAGTAGGTGTAGAAATAATACTCCACTCTCAAATGACACGAAAAAAAATTTGGAGATTTGTGAAAATGATTTTGTAATTATTTTTTCTGCAAGAATGAGCGATAGAAAAAGGCCTATGGATTTGTTACAAGCAATAGAATCTTTAAAAATGGATAATGTAATTGCTCTATTTGTTGGGGATGGAGGAAATTTGGATAAAATGAAATCTTATACAAAAAAAAATAAGATAAACGCAAGGTTTGTTGGTTATAAAAGCCAAGGTGAAATATCAAAGTATTATTCTGTAGCTAATATGGGGGTGATTCTTTCAGATTATGATCCCTCTCCAAAATCATTAAATGAGATGATGAACTTTTCCCTTCCAGTAATTGTTACGAGTGTAACAGGCACATCAGAAGATTTAGTAAAGCACGGAATAAATGGATATATAGTAAATTCTGGTGATATCAAGGGCATTTCAAAGTATATTAAAAATCTAGCTATCGACCGGAACCTTGCAAGAAATATGGGAAAAAAATCACTTGAAATAGTAAGAGGGTCTACTTTTGTAAAAGACGCTATTGCTATTGAAACAGCTTCTTGGATAGATAGTTAAAACATGGAGCCAATTTTTAAGACGCCTAAAGATGGCTATTATTTCTTTGGATATTATGACAAATCCCCATTTGACATTTTTAGCAATAAATTACTTGCTCAAAAAGCAAGCTTTATTGATAGGGAACCTACTTCTGACGATCAGTTAGAAATTGGTTATTTTGAATGGAAGAGTGGCGGAAATTTTATTTATTTAACTAGTACTAAGGCATGGAATTGGCAGCAAGGATGCATGTTACAATGGTTAGGTCCAGATTTTAGCACTAAGATTATTTATAATGACAAGGTTGATGGAAAGTTTGTATCAATTGTTATGGATATCAATACTAAAGAAAAAAAGATTCTACCAATGGCGGTATATTCTATGCACCCTGAGGGCGGGGTGGCTTTATGTATTGATAATGAAAGACATTATTGGTTTAGAGAGGGTTATAACTACCAAGGTATTCAAAATTCATCGAAGAAATTGCCTTTGGATATGGCAGACGGTATTTGGCTTTTAAATATCAATAAAAAGAATTCCGAGAAAATAATTCATATGGCGGATTTATTGGAGACATATCCATTGACAAATATGCATGAGGCTACTCATTATCTTGAGCATCTCATGTTAAATCCATGTGGCACTCGTTTTTCTTTTTTACACCGATGGAAAACATTAGATGGAACTATATATGGAAGGTTGTATACTGCCGACATTAACGGAGATAATGTTTATCTTCTTAATGATAGTGGTAGAGTTACTCATTCTTGCTGGATAAACGATAATGATCTAATTGCATGGAGCGGTCTAGAGAATCCAATAAATAGGCTGAGAAAGTACAAAAAGTTTACTAAGTATTTTTTGAAGCCATTGCTTCCTCTATATCACAGATTTATAAAACAAGGCTCTAAAATTAGTAAGGCGGTAACCGGAGATTCTTATGTTAGGTTTGTTGACAGAACCAACGTACGAGAGAGGCTCTACTCGGAATTACTTACTGAGGACGGGCACCCTTCATTCTCTGCCACTAATAAGGTTCAAATGATAAGTGATACATATGAAGATATTAATCATAAAAGGCATTTATTTTTATTTAATATTGATACAGGCAATAAGGTAGATATCGCATCTTTAAATTCATCATGTGCATCTGATAAATCAACATATAGGTGCGATCTCCATCCTAAATGGTCCTTCGATGGGAAGTTTATTTCTGTTGATACAACGAATGAAGGTAGTAGACAAATATATATTTATCCAAACATTTTTGATTGATTATGAATAAAAAAATTGAAGAATTGAAAGAATGTGATTTATGCTCTGCAAATTTAACGCGATATGGAAAAACAATTGCCCAAGGAGGGTTCTCTAAAAGTGGAATTGTTACAGACATACATATTGATATGTGTATGAAGTGTAAATATATTTTTCAAAGGGAGAAATTTAATAGCGACACATTGTCGATCTTATATAAAGATGATGCTGGATGCTGGGACTCTGATTTCGAAGGAAAATCTGAAAAATTTAAACTTTTCATGCTGAAAAGACAGAAATTTCTAATAAAAGCTTTAGAAATTTCTGGATTTTTATCTAGGAAGGGCTTAACTATACTTGATGTTGGAGGAGGGGTGGGTGAGGCAACTTCACATTTAACAAGCTATGGAAAAGTTTTTATAGTGGATGTAAATACGAGTGACCTTTGTAACAATAAGCTTGTAAAAATAGATGGACTATTCGATGAAGTTATTTTTCACAATAAGTTTGATTTAATTGTAATGAATCACGTTATGGAGCATGTATTCTCGCCGACAATATATTTAGAAAAAGCATACGAGAATTTAAAGGATGATGGCGTATTGGTTGTCGAGGTTCCTTTTGAACTTTATACGCCGCTTTTGTTTGGAAGAACGGGTGACTGGAGGCATGTATGTTATTTTTCTACAAATGTACTACGTAACTTTATTAGGAAAGCAGGGTTTCAAGAAATATATTTAAAATTGACAACCGGACACTACGAAGAAAGGAGAATTGCTGTTATTAGAGTGATAGCAAAAAAGAAAAATATTGATAAAAGAGTTACGATAAAGACTCAAAGTATATTGCCACTTATTTGGGACTGTTTGCATGTGCGCGCTATTACCGCATATATAACATCTCAAATTCGAAAAATAAGTACATGATATTTAATACAATTGTAACAAATATTGTTGTAGTTATTATTAATTTTATCACTTCAATGCTGGCGGCGCGTTTGCTTGGGGCAGAGGGTAGGGGCGAGCTTGCGATCATCTTATTGTATCCTCAATTGATTGCAACAATGGGAGTGTTAGGTGTAGACAGGAGTTTATCCTTGCTAGGTGGGAAAGGAATTACAAAGCCATCTCTAAAATTTATTATGGTTTTATCAACACTATTCTCGATTCCAATTGTCACAGCCATATTTTATGTAGTTGAGGCTAAAATAGAAAATAGTGATTTAGTTGAACTGTCTTTATTGTATTCGGCATATGTTCCAGCTTTGTATGTATTTATGTTTTCAAGTGCTTTTTTTAATGGCGCTGGTATGTTTAAGCAGTTCAATATATCTAAACTTTCATTTTATCTATCTTATGTTCTTGTTCTTATAATATTAGGACAGTTGCTAGACGATTTACTGCAGGTTTTTTTATACTCTAATTTAGCCTCTGCATATGTTGCAGCGTTAGTATCCTTGTTTTTTTTAATAAAGGAAGATGAAAAAGGCCCTGTTGATAATATTTTTAAAAATATAACGTTAACCTTAAAAAAAGCAAGATATTATATAATTCCTGGCGTATTGATTATACTCTCCTCAAAGATTGACTTAATTATGGCTAGTGATTTTTTTAGTATTGAGTTGCTAGGCGTGTTTGTTGTATATTTAGCCTATGCTCATTTATTGGGGCCGTTAGAAATGGCGGTTAATACGCATATGTTGCATTACGGGATTATTTATTCTGAAAAGTCGGCAATGTTTACAATTAGGGTTACATTGTTTGTTTTTATTTCTGGGTCAGCCCTATTAGCGCTAATATCCCCTTTCGCTGTCGGATTGCTTTATGGTGATGAGTATTTAGTGGAAATCCATGCGTTACAAATACTATCCTTTTCATCGTTCTTTTATTTTTCATTTAAAAATATGAATGAATATATGATTGGCAGATCGCTAGTAAATCAAGATTCTATTTCATCTGTAATTTTTATTGTTACATTTGCAATCTTTGCTTATATTTTGATCTTCTGGTATCAATTCACAGGGCTTATACTTGCAGTATTGTTGGCCAATATGGTTAGATTCTTATATATTATCAAAGTTTTTCGTAATAGAATGAAAGTAAGTTTTTCTGAGTTTTTAATAGTCAATAGAAAGGATGTGGTAAGAATTATGGAAAATATAAAGAGACTTAAATGAAAAGTAGAAAAATAAAAAGTATAAATATTTTCTTGCCAGGAGTTGAATATACAGAAGATCGCAATAACAATAAAGTTAAACATCATTTATTTGATTTGTATTCGAGTGTATTTCGTAATTTTCCAAATGTGCGCGTATTTCCAACTAGAAAATATCCAAATATATTTTATGCATTTTTATCACATTATATAAAAATAGAAAGAAACTCTATTAATGTGATAACACAAGGGTATTCGGTTTTAAGTATATTTTTTGCACAAATTACAAGAAAAGATGTCTTTAGTGTTATTCACACGTGGAACATACCAGGCTTTTCTGAAGAGAGATTGTCATCGAAAATATATGCTTTTTTTTTAAAGAGTGCAATCAATAACGCATTATTAGTTGTGGTAGCCAGTAAGAAGCAAAAAAAACAATTAGAAGCTGCATTCCCATTGGCTCGCTCTTTTTTTGCACCGGTTACGGTAGATAGTAACTTTTGGAACCCTAAAAATATAAAGAGTGAAGCTTTGCATAGGTTTGATTTAAATAAGAATGAATACATCCTTACTGTTGGTGGGAATGATAGGGATGAGCTCGCTGGTATTGCCTTGGCTAGAGAGCTTAGGATGCCATATGTTAGAGTTTCCAAAAGCAAGTTAATAATTAGCGATTTACAGTTGTTGAAAAAAACAAATAATGATGTAGATATTACTGTTTTAAATGATGTGGATGATGAAAGTCTTGTATCATTATACAATCATTCGTATTTGGTGCTACTTGCTACCATTACAAAGACAAATCCAGCAGGATTAAGTGCTCTTGTGGAGGCTATGTCATCTGAAAGCTTTGTTGTTGTGAGTGAAAGTTTGAGTGAAGGGTACTTAAAGCATCTAGAAAGTGGCTTTACTTATAAAGTATTTTCAGCATGTGAAATTGCAAGCCAGATTGCTAATATTCCAAAAGATAGAATTAGAAAGAATGCCAGAGAAGTTGCAATAAGCGACCTAAATCATGAAAAAATAGGTCAGAAATTGCTTGAATGCATCATTAATTTATCAAAAATTAACTAAAAAATGGAATATTCAGGTGTAATCCTCCCAAAAATTAACACTCAGTAAAAGTAGAATTTTCTTATAATTAAAACATAAGGAGATTCAAATGAAGACAACACGTAAATCAGATTCACAAATCATGTAAATACTGAGTCAAGCTGGCTCAGGCGTTCCAGTATCCGAGCTGTGTCGAGAACACGGCATGAGCAGCGCCACTTTTTATAAGTGGCGTGCTAAATATGGTGGCATGGATACATCAATGATTAGCAGACTCAAAGAGCTAGAAGCAGAGAATGCACGCCTCAAGAAGATGTACGCCG
>Ga0255775_1002792_pt1 | contig 14909 bp, 17 predicted proteins | sample 011ome_26_FD_179973 | JGI IMG/M metagenome (GOLD analysis project Ga0255775, IMG submission 179973) | Coastal salt marsh microbial communities from the Groves Creek Marsh, Skidaway Island, Georgia - 011511BT metaG (version 2) | ecosystem: Environmental > Aquatic > Marine > Intertidal zone > Salt...
CCGCATCATTACCTTTGATAATTTTTTGCGCCTCTACTATTGTGTTAATAGTAATAAGATTATGAGTTTGAAGTCGCTGAAACACACAATTCATTGCGTCGCTATATTGACTAACCTCTTTAGCTGGTCGCTAGCAATAGGTAAAGATAGTGGCTACATCCTTAGAAGCTTCAAACGAAACCTGTCTACCAACTCTTCTCTTACACCTGCATCAATTAACCATATTTTAAAGACTCTTCAAAAGCAAGCTGGACTGAATCAAATAGGAGAGCTATCAGGCCACTCATTCAGAGTTGGCGCTGCATTTGATCTATTAGATAAAAATATCCCGTTAGAAAAAATTATGCTTAGAGCTGGCTGGAAATCAGAAACCAGTGCGATGAGATATCTACAAAGTTGGAATGATCAGAACTGGCTACTAACTCCTATTCAAGAAGATTAGCTTCTGCCACCTCTATCAAAACATCACATGTTTTTTGGATTTCCTCATCAGTCAAAGTTGGGTGCACCAGAAACATTAAACTAGTTTCTCCCAACTCTTTTGCAACTGGAAGTCTCTCTCTAGGTCTAAAGCCAGTATTCTCAAACGCTTTCTCTAAGTAAACCTCTGAACAAGATCCAGAATAACAAGGCACACCCTTCTCATTGATTTTCTTTATCATCCTATCTCTGAGCTCCACGTTGCCACGAACAAAGATGTAACACTTGTATGCTGCGTGCTCTAAATATTTAGGAATATCCGGCACTCTTAATAATTGACACCGTCTTGCTGCATCCCAGATTTTGTTGGCGTTATTTAAACGCTTGCTATGCCAGTCTGGCATTCTTTTTAATTGAATTCGGCCAATTGCAGCTTGCATTTCAGTCATGCGCCAATTAGTGCCAAATGACTCATGCAGCCATCTAAATCCTTCAGGATGTTCTTGCTCATAGACAGCTTCATAGCTTTTGCCATGGTCTTTATATGCCCACATTTTGCGCCATAAAGATTCATCATTGGTTGTTACCATTCCACCTTCGCCGCCTGTAGTCATTATCTTATCTTGGCAGAAGCTCCAGCAACCAATATGTCCAATTGACCCGACAGACTTACCCTTATATTTTGCCCCATGCGCCTGAGCACAGTCTTCAATTACATACAAATCACGCTCATCAGCAATGGTCATTATTTCATCCATATCGCATGGCCAGCCAGCCAAATGAACACAGACAATCGCCTTTGTTTTATTCGTCACAACGGAGCAAATAGTATCCGATGTAATATTTTGGGTTGAGCGATCTATGTCAGCAAATATTGGTATCGCACCAGCATTTACAATAGAGGACACTGAGGCGATAAAGGTGCGTGATGTGACAATCACCTCATCCCCCTTAGAAATTCCTAGAGCTTTAATTGCAGCTTCAAGGGCCAATGTTCCATTTGCCAGTGTAACTGCATACTTTGACTCAGACCAGAGTGCAAACTCTTTTTCAAATTTACAACACTCTTGACCTGTCCAATAACTCACCTTATTAGACAACAAAACATTTTGAACTGCTGCCGATTCTTCTTTCGTAAAAGAAGGCCACGGAGAAAATCTAGTCTCAAACATTGAATTACCTTTTTATAACCGATCGGACAAGATTGAAAGGCTCTGCCGCTTTTAATCCCACCTGCGACCCAAAGTATGCCGCCATATAACGTATATTTTTTATACTTCTAGGGTGCGGAAAGTCCCGAACCTCTGACTTATATTTAGATATCGCCTCAATTTTCTTATCTAACACATCCTCAATGTCAATAAAAATATTAGGCTGAAATATTCGATTTCTATCAATCCCCCCCCATTCGGTAGAGCTAGGCGTGTAGTAAGTAAATAATGAGGTGATGGTCTGATCAGGCGTTGGACGACTTAAAACCAAGACGCTTTCAAATAAGAGCTTATGATCAAGATTTACATCGTAAGGATGATGAACAAATACGGTATCTATATTTTTATCAAGAATAAAATGGGATAATGCCTCGTTTAATTTAACATGCTCCACCGTATCCAGCCTCATATCCGGAAACTTTAACCTATGATACTCATCAACCCCCAGGACAGTGCAACTAGACTCAAAGGAGCTATCTCTCTCATGTAAACATTCCTCTGAAGAGGAATATTGCGTAGAAACGCTATCAGTAACAATCAAAATAAAGACTTTCGAGCCATTCTTTTTTGCTTTTATAATCATTCCGCCCAAACCAAGAACTTCGTCATCCGAATGCGCTCCGATTACAAGTATATTTTTGTTTTTAATTAAATCCACTCTTACCAACTTTTTTTTCTAAAATAGTCAAACGTTTTTTAATTTCAAAGACCTCTATTGAAGGATTAAATCCCAACCTGTCGCCAAGTTGAAATTCTTTGGCGGAAAAACTTTTTCCATTCAGCTCAAAGTCCTTTAGCCATAAAGCACCATCAGAACACTGAACGAGTAGCGATTGATCCGTTTTTTTTAGGATTTGACCTATAGCACCCTTATGCGACTTTACTAGTTTTTCTTCACACTCCCACACAGTTAAAACCCCTTCAGAAAAAAACGTAAATCCTCCAGGATATGGCGAAGTAGTGGCTCTAATTAAACGCTTAATTTCTACACAAGACTTATTAAAATCCAAAAATCCATCTTCGTAAATTCGTCTAGCCCTTACAAATCTACTTTTCATATTTTGTTCAACGCCTTTTAATTCTTTAACAAGAATCTTCTGATATATTTCGACAAAACCTGCAGCCAGATTTTCAGAAACAAGATTGTAAAGTATTTTTGAATCCGCCTCGCCAGGAATTGAAAAACTTTTCTTTAAATAAATTTTTCCAGCATCAACATCAGAAACCATTTGAAAGAATGTTACGGCTGATTTTGACAAACCCTCCAAGATACTCCAAGGAACAGGCGCCCTGCCAGCACCATAAGGCAAGTCACTTGGATGGCTGCCTATAACGCCAGCAGAAGGAATCTCAAGTAGCTCTTGATCTAAAATCTGACTCCAGCCTAATACAAAAATATAATCAGGCTTTAAGGCTCTAATTGAAGTCTTGGTTTTCTTCGAATTAATATCATTAGTAGTTATAACATTAATATTCTGAGACTTAGCAAAAGGCCGAAGATCTTGATAGTCCGAACCCTTTTGAAACTTTTGTTCGGGAAGTGTAACAATTGACAGAACTTCAAGATCATGCAAATAAAACTCCTTTAAAACTCTCAATGATTCTAAATTGGCGCCAATACAGATTACCCTGGGGTTGTTACACATAGACTATTACCACTCCCCTCCTTTCGAAGGGTTGGAATCAATTCTACTCCTTACAAGTAAACTCACTGTTTGTAGTATTATCGATAAATCATTAAAAAAAGATAAGTTTTTGATATATGCAAGATCATATTCTATCCTTTCCGGCCAACTTAAGTTTGTGTTTCCATTAACTTGAGCCAATCCGGTTAGGCCAGGTTTTACACCAACCCTGTCCTTTTGTTTAGAATTCATCAGTTCAAAATCGCTCTGCACTGTAGGTCTAGGGCCAACGATAGACATATCACCTTTTAGAACATTCAATAGCTGAGGCAATTCATCTATTTTGTACTTTCTTAAAATACCCACTCCCGAATATACTCTATCATCATTCAAATGTGTTGTTGTACCAGATTTTTCAGCATTTTTTCTCATAGTTCTAATTTTATAAATTTTAAATACCTTACCTTTTCGCCCCACTCTATCTTGCGTAAAAAACACTGGAAACCCAGAAATCATTAACACCCATACAACAGCTCCTAGGATAATCGGAAATACAAACAACAAAACAAATAAAGCAAAAGAGATATCAAACAATCGTTTATAAAAAAAATAACTTTTTTTCATTTTTATTAAGTGTAATTATGACGCTCTAGCGTATCGTAAATTACGGACTCCAAGTGTTCCACCTCTTTCTCTCCAAGAGACGAACGACCCCTTCCTAAACTTTTACAAGAAACAGATTTAACGGCTTTTTTGACTTCGTTCGCAGAAACTTTGATATCAACAAAATTCAATATGCGCTCCAATTCATATTCAGGATTGGAAACAAAATCTTCATATCGAGTTTTGATAACCTTATCGGGAGACATATTTGAAAAAGCAGATTCTGCCGAGTCTACACAATGTTTCCATTGTATTGCGCAAACTTCATTCAAAGTTCGCTCTTTAAGAAGGTCATTCATATTATCCAATTCAGGCCCCCAAAAGGCTAACCGATCATCTTTTGAAAACAGTCGAAATAAACGAGCCCACAAATAACGTATAGCATATATAGGAAGGTCTAAAATTGGAACAAACTTCACCTTCTCCCAGATATACAGCATATCAATCTTTGATGTCCACCTTTTTTTGGCAGAACCTGTAGCATCAACCCCATCCCTCACAATAAAGATATATTTTGCATCTGGAACAATAGAATCAACAAATGGCACTCTTAGTGAATTGGCACACGTTTTCTCAACTAAAACACCAGCCTGATACCTATTACTTGCCAACTCAAAAGCTTTTTGAATATATCTTTTTACTGAATCGGTAGCTCGGCTAACCGGGATTTCGTCAGACGGATAGAGTACATTTCCATGCCTCCAAATATAATTAATCTCATCACAAGGCCAAGTTTCAACACCATTAAATGAAGTTAATATGTCTCTCAGCATATTAGTTCCAGATCTTGGGGCGCCAATAATTATTACATGCTCGGTATTATTCATCTTTAAAAATAAAAGCGATCGCTTGATAAATTTTGTCCATCGTACTCTTGTTTTCAAATTTTTTTAAAGAGTCAGTGTTTATTTTTCTCTCCACTATATCTCCATTAAAAATGGACTCTTCTTGAATATGGGCTCCTAAAGACTTAGTAAAATACTCGCACTCTGACTTGTCCACCATCGGAACACACACAAGGAGACCAGCTGATAGATAGTCGAAAACTTTATTCCCGAGTAAGTAAAGCGAAAAATCCTTCTTGACAATGGGGAATATACCTATGTCATTTTGTTTTATAGCATCATGAAGGTCTTTCTTTGAACAAGAGCCTCTGTACTCTAAAAAATAAAATTTTTCCATTTCTTCCTTGTTAAACGGATTCTTTGATAAATACATATTTAAAGTCCCTTTAAATCGCCTTTCATAAAGCCTCTGTACAAACGGAAATAAATTAAAATAACGGTTATGTGAGCCAACATAAACCAAACTAGCCTGATCCCCTATAATACTCTTTGGTTCAAAATGGGCAATACTCAAACCATCATCAAACCCTAGTTCAATGACGAAGTCTGTCTCCGTATTTTTGGTCAGCCTTTCTCTGATTCCCTTGGAGTTTGATATAGTTCCATGTGCTCCATGATAAATCAGATCGTGAAGCACATCTAGCCACCCGAATACTTTAGGGTAACTTTCAATCAAGACATCAAATGGAACATCCCTTTGGTCCAAAATATAACGATATCGCAATAACCTTAATAAAATACCTATTGGAAAATAACCTAATACCGGGCTATTATTTAAGATCAAATATTTATAAGAGAACCTAAGTTGTACAATTTTAAGGCAAACAAAAAATGTATAAAACAACTGACTGAAAAATCTTCTTGTTAATCGCCCCCTGTTGAACTGAATGGTATATATATAGGAAAAATTAATCTTCCCCTGAGGGGGTTTTTTTTGAATTTTTTTCCCGGAATATGTATCAACTATTGGCAAAATTACTTTAACTTCGCTGAAGTAACGCGCAAATGACTCTGCAGAATATCTAGATCTCTGCCCTCCAAAATCATATTTATCCCTATAATGAGATGCTAAAAAAAGACACTTTTGATTCATATATTGCAAAAGAGTTACGGCTTACTAGTCGATTCTCTCTCCCTATTCCAATAAGATACACAAGGGATTAAGTCTTTGTTCACCCGATGTGAGTATTTCTCCGACACCTCCTTTACCTCGGTCAAAAGCCCGTGCGATAAAGTTATCGGCTCCAATCCCATTTCTATTAGTGAACTATTCTCAACGTGTAATTCATTCTCATCATCTTCATTTCTTGGATTGGCTATGAAGTCAATACTTGCCCCAGTTATATCAGACACCATCTTCGCAAGATCTTTTACTCTATGTGTTTCTGTCATTTGATTTAGGATTCTCACTCTATCACCTGCTTTAGGTTCGGAGCGAATTGCAAGCTCGATACATCTAACAGTATCTTGTATGTGAATAAATGCCCTAGTTTGTCCACCGCTCCCATGAACAGTGAGCGGATAGCTTACCGCTGCTTGCATAATAAATCTGTTTAAAACGGTTCCATAATCACCGTCGTAATCAAATCTATTAATTAACCTCTCATCCATCCTAGTTTCCAGTGTATCCGTTCCCCAAACTACTCCCTGGTGAAGGTCTGTAACTCTAATACCATCATTGCTATTATAAAATGCGAACAATAGTTGATCTTGCGTTTTCGTTAAGTGATATATACTCCCCGGATTAACTGGATATAAGATATTATTTTGCTTATACTCCTCATCGTGTTTTGTATATATATCTAAATACCCTTCAGGGATTTTCATGTCGACAGTTCCATAGCCATACACACCCATAGAGCCCAAATGAACAATATGTGGATCAAGACCGGCTTCAACCACGGCCGCCATCAAATTATTCGTTCCAGATATGTTGTTATCCACAGTGTATCTTTTATGCTTGCTCGATTTCATCGAATATGGTGCCGATCTTTGTTCGGCGAAATGAACTATTACATCCGGCTTAAAACTCGATAACAACCTTAATAGCTCCAAATATTCCTTGCTAATATCAATACTTACAAATTCTATGGATTTGCCCGACACCTCCTTCCAGGCTTGCAATCTTGTTTGCACTGACGCAATAGGAGTTAAGGAGTTTGCATTAATCTCATTGTCAATATTTCGTCTAGATAAATTATCAACAATTAACACCTCGTGCCCAATGTTTGACAAGTGGAGTGATGTCGGCCAACCGCAAAATCCATCCCCGCCCAAAACAACAATTTTTTTCATATTCTTTATCCTTTATTTAAAATTAATCTCAAAACTCGATCCACTTCAATCGATTTCAAACAAGCCTTTTCGGCACATCCTCTGGCGCCACCCTCCACCACACAAGGCATACAATCACCCTCATACTCCGATTCTATTGCACAAACTTTTTTCCCAATTGGTCTTGAATTTCTGGGGTCAGCAGGCCCAAAAATTGTAAAAACAGCCTTATTAAGGGCTGCGCCAAAATGCCCTATGCCAGAATCAGAACAAATAACAATTTCTGACTTGGAAATCTCCATCAATAATATCTCAATATCTACTGGCTGTATAATTGGAAAATTACTGCCTTCAATAGAATTGCACAAATCCCTTTCTTCAGGGCCAATCAAAAAGAATACTGAAAAATCATTATCTTTCAATTTTTTGCCTAGTTCAATAAATCTCTCAATCGGCCATCTTCTGTATTTGTTATTCGCATCCCCTCCAGGGTGAATGATAATTCTACGCGCCACTGTAGAATCGCCTCTAAAAGGCAAATAATATTCTTTATCAATGCATGTATTAATTTTGAAAAAATCACTCAATAAAAAATCATTAATAATAGAATTATGCTTCGAAGAGAAATCTGGATCGCCACCCTGCCTAAAAGAGCTTCTGGCAGAGCCGTGAATATTTATCAAAGGACGAAAAATAATTCTCAACACCCTTAAACGATATGTTGGATTTTTTCCAGTAAAAAACACATCGGTGATGCCATGCACTTTACGCAAGCTAATAAGAAATACTAAAAATTTAATTGGACTTCTATCGAATTTTATATTTGTGAGATTACTGTAAGATAACTTTCCTAGCGAGTACCCCGCACTCGATGCCCAACATAAAACAATATTTTTATATCCTGTTTTTTTCAACTCTACAAGCATAGAAGAGGCCATAAGCCAATCTCCAAGGCCCTTATAATGCAATATTGCTACTTTTTTTCTCATTAAAATTTCCTAAAATAACAACAAGCCAAGCTATAATCACAAAAGAGGTAGAGGTTAAAACGGACACATTGATTGTTAAAACCACAAGGATCATAATTTTAAAGCCGTCTATTCTATACAGTCGCAACACCGACAAAAAAAATAAAAATCCAAGAAGGCCGTACTGTAAGATTATTTCAGTTACTCCGCTGTTATCAAATAAGTTTTTTTTCATATCTTCAGCCATAGGGGAGTAATTTATCTCAGGAATTGAGCCTACATAATTATAACCGCCGGTTTGACCAAGCCCAAACACAATGTCAGCAACATCGATATTTTGCACTTCACCAAGGACAAAATACCCTATGGTTCTGTGTACAATTGAACCTGAGGACATCACCATTTCAAACTCATATAAATAGGTAACAAAATAAATAGCAATAATTAAGAAAATCATTAAAACGAAAGCAGCTCCATGTCTTTCCAACCAAGGTTTAAATATATATAGAAAACTCAAGCCGATAAGTGTAATAATTGTCGCCCTTGAAAAACATAAAGAAAGGCCTAGAGCTAAAATAAAGACATCGCTAAAGTCCTTCTTTTTAAGGATTATCCTTATATAAAGATAGACAGAAATCAGCAATGAAGAAAAAAATGCAGGCTCTGTTGATAGACCCGAAACTCTATACCCCAAACCTAAGTAATTTATCTTATTAACCAAATTTCCAAACTGGAGTGCGTAATCTCCATAGAGGGCCTTTGATATATTTGCATTGTTAATTAGCGGATCGCCCAAATAAACTACGCCCAGAAATTGAACAAAAGCAACCAACACCAAGATATAAAAATAGATGGGGACATATGTGTCGCATTTTTCTTTATGGAGATACGCAATATATCCAATAGTAAAAGCCAACCCTACTAGCTTCACTATTAAGAAAAAATCTTTAGAGATTAGTGCGAGCAATATTGTCCCCACAAGCAAATAAATCTCTCTCAAAGAAAAACGAATATTAGCCAGAAATTTTAGGTCAATTAGTGGAATTAGCACAAACAAATATAGACTAACCCCAGACACTCTAGGCGACAATATTGGCACCAATAACAGCAAAAAAAAGATATTGGGTAAAAGCCTAAAACTTGTATTCAATTAAACTCCGCGACAAAATATGTGGGAAATATCACCATTCAACAAGGCTAGCCTCTTCTACACTGTCTTCAAAGCCTACCTCTAAAAAACTCTCTTAATTTTCTAAGATTCTTTAGCTTAAAAATCATATACCTTTGGTACAAGTCATCATTAGGAAAATTTATTAGCATAGTCCTTATAGGATAATCAATAGTGTCTAGAACTACCCTAAAAAAATTCGGGGACTTTGTTTCTTTTTCTGCATTCAGTATATCGACAAGTGCTCGCTCTTTTATCTTTCTTGCATTCGGCCTAAAATGATCGACACCCCTTCCTTTAATTTGACCATAAAAGTATAAATCATGAGATTTTTTATGAAAAAGAAAAAAATAATCACTAAAAATATCGTCAAAATCAAACCTGCTTCTGAAATCTTCCTCGTGTAGGTTCTTGTAATAATCAATCCCTGAATCTGAAGTTCCAGGCGATATGCTCGGATCAGTCCTACTGGTCCCATGCTCAACTCTACCCCTAGATGCACAAGTAAATATAACAATCCCACCTTTGCTGGTTCTCTCGATCATGCTTTGTAGACTCTTATCCCAAAACGGGTTGTGTTCAAAACATTCACATGAAATAGATATGCAAAAATCACTGAGCTCTCGACTAAAATGAATTCCATCGTAAACTATATCAACCCCCGGACCAGAGACCAAATCAAGGCCTATATATTTTTTTGCCGGAATTATTCCTCTAATCGATCCGTTCACATCATAAGCCCCTATCTCTAGAACTGAACACTGTTCAATAAAATCAGTTTCAAAATTTGAAACCACAGATTGAACAAAAGTTTTTTGTTGTAAATGCGCCATATTTATATTCTGTTTTGTTGTATCAAGTAAAAAAAGTTAATGGTCTGACCAGATCCCCATGTTCCGATGCCGAAAATCTTTATATGATTTAACAAATAAATTAAATCTACCAGAAAGCACGGATTTAAATAAACGACTGACCAATAAATAGAGATGTAGAAAATAAGCAGCGACAGGGGTAATCCACTGACTTATTAGGTATAACCTATTTCTCAAGGTGTAATAATAAAACATTGAAGGCCTGTCCTTAACTCCGCTAGATCCTTGATCATGATCAATAACGATACTGGAGTCATTTATTAGAGTTAAGTTCAGCTCCTTAGATCGAAAAGCAATGTCTATCTCTTCACAATATAAAAATAAATTTGGATTGATAAAATTACCGTAGACATTAATTATCACATTTGAAAATTCAGAGCCCACATAAAAACAAGCCCCATCAAATCGAGAGTTTTTTAGAATTTTTCTTGTCTCTGGATTCCTTGGAAATCTTACATTGATTAAAGATAAATACATATTCTCATAGGCAAAAACTTTTCCCGTGGAAATATTTCTTATTGCAAAAGATACAAGTGAATCAGAAGGGGTGGAGTTTGCAGAAAACCTTATCTTATTTATTAGCCTGCTATCAACCTGAAGATCGTTGTTCAACATAAAAAAACCATCATACTTGTTTTTCAGGCAATATTCAGCAACTAAGTTCACCCCTCCAGAAAACCCGCTATTGCTTTCAACACGAATAATATTCAAGCCAGGCGAATGCTTAAGAAGTTTAACCATCTCGTTGTAATCAATTTCACTAGAGCCGTTGTCAACAACCAATATTGACTCTCCTTTCTTTAAAAGAGAGGTTAGTCGATTTAAAAAATTAGCTGTCATTTTGGCCTTATTCCAGTTAATAGTTGCGTAACAAATTTTTTTCTTCAAATGCGACATAATCTATATTTTAATATGACTTCATCCCTAGAGAAAATCGTCTAAAAATTTTATATGTTAATATTGTGGCAAAAACCATTCCTAAAAAATTCCCTATCAAAAAGTACTCCTCATAATTCAAAAAACCCAAAAACACCGAAAATAAAAAACTGCAAAATCCCGCCAATAAATAAACTGGATAAAACAATTCTTTCTTAAAAGCTCTGACAAAAGTTGATTTAGAATTCACAAGAATTGCCAAAAACCAGGATGCTGCCAAAAACACAATCGACCAGCCACCTAAGAATCTCTCTCCCAGGTCGGGAAACTCCATTTGTAAGAAATGGATAAAAGGCAAAAATAGTAAGCAAAGAGCTACAAAACTTATTACGGAGAGTTTTTCTTTTCTTGTAAAGTCAAAATGAACTTCCTTTATCCTCCCGCTAGAGACAAGCATATTAAATCCAGCATTGGATGAAGTGATCCATGCAAATGAAAGTCCATAAATAGCCCTAAATAAAGCTAGAGTGATACCAACCTTTCCTGCAAAAGCAGCATCAAAAAAATAGAAAGAAATAGAGGTTATTATTGGAAATATAAAATAACTACTACCCCAAGTGACTGCATATTTTTTAAAAATTTTCAAAAGCTCATGGCGAATGCTATTGTCCCTCTTCCTTGTGAGGCGCAAAGCGCTTAATAGGTCTTTCTTTTTAAAAGCAATTAACACTCCACCAACAACCCCGCTACCGAGAGTTCCGAAACCTAAGGCGTAAAGTCCTAATCCCTGAACTAACAAAATCGAACCAATCAAAACAAAGGTCACATTTGACCAAAATCTAATCAAATGCGACTCAGACACAGAATCACATCCCTCAATGAATGACAAAAAAATATTATTCAAGAAAACAACGGTCGCAGAAAATACATATATTGCCCAAGGAATTTCCCATTCAACACCAGAATCAGAAAATGAAAATAGGTAATAACCGACTAAGAACAGCAAAGGAAGAAATATAAGAATAACAAAAATCGAGAACTTTATGCACATTGAAAATAAGGACGAAATTCTAGCTATGCGTTCTTCAGGACCTAGTAAGCGCTTTTGTTTCAAACTCAAATGTGCAAACTCATGCGCCGAAAATTGCAATAGCAACGTTGTAAGTCCCATATCCACCAGTGTGGTTAGTGCCGCAACACTGGAAAATGTAAACCAAAAACCTTGATCATTTTGATTTAAAAATAACGGCACAAGGAAAATCAATACAGCCCCCCCTCCGAGCTTTATAAGCAAATTTGAGGCAACTGATAAATAATTTTTATCTATTATTTTTTGCATCTGAAATCTGAGTTAACCATTACCAAAAAAACCATATTACTAATTATTAACACTTATTTTCTGATTCAAAATGCTTTATCATAACTTCAATCTTTTTCACGAGCCCCTTAAAGTAAAAAACACATCTATTTTTACTGCTTTGTTTTTTTAGCAATAATAATGGATTCAAAGCCATAATAAGACCATGGCTCAGTCATTAGTTTATTTTGACAGAGGCTCGATCAAAAAACCAACCACTCTAAGCAGCACAGGAGAATAACGAGGATTGGCGTACAATATCTTGAGATTATGCTCATTCAAAACACGTAATACCGATTGAAAATCCGGCGGCGCGTCTTTATGTGTTGGATCATCATAATAGTTCAAAGTTCCTCCCTGGAAGGAAAGAATACACTTTGCTCGCACGGAAACGATAAATACATCTCGCCTTCGTTTTTAAGCGCCCCGATCATTGATTCCAATACCTTACATCTTTCGTTGCAATGCTCCAAATTGTGACTTGATACAACAACATCAAAAACACTAGAAAATTGGGCTATTTTATTCGCAAAATTTTGAGGTGTCGTAAGAAGATACTGGTCAGCACAACTTGTATTTTCTAGATTGTAATCGCCAATATCAAGTCCGACATAGTTGCAATTTGGAAAAATGTCTTTAGTTCTACACGGTGAATTATTCCCAAAACCCACGTCCAATATGGAGACAGTCGGCGGCAAAGATGATAAAAAATCTACTTTATGTCGTGGTTGCAAAAATGTTCGAATGTGATTTATAAATTGCATAAACTTCTCTCCATACAATAAGTACTTAACTACAACGCCTCATCTTGACAGATTAGACCGGCATCGCTAGATACGCCAACTAAAGATTCCAAATTACCTGTGTAAGTTAATTTATCAACATTAACAACACTATGGCTTGTGTTATTAATAATATGACGGATAGCAGATAATCCAATAAAGCCTGCGCCGCCTGTAATTAAAAATTTTTTATTTTTCATAAGGCCGCTAATTGCTCGTCAAACTAAAAATCTACATCTTAGATTTTTTACACATAATATCAATAATTTGTTCAACCGATGCGTCCATAGAATTCTCTGGTTTCAGCAAAATATCAGGGGCACTAGGTCTTTCATATCTCGAGTTAACGCCTGTAAAATTTCCAATATATCCTTTTCTGGCTTTCTTGTAAAAACCTTTGGCGTCTCGCTTTTCTGCCAACTCAATCGGTGTGTCAACAAACACCTCAATAAACTCACATTCTAAGAACAGTTCCTTGGCTACCTGTCGTTCAGATTCAAAAGGCGAAATAAATGAAGTAATTACAATTAATCCTGCATCAACCATCAGCTTCGCAACCTCGGCCACTCTGCGTATATTTTCTTTACGGTCGTCATCTGCAAAGCCCAAATCATTACATAAGCCATTTCTAACATTGTCCCCATCTAGCACATAGGTATGCTTGCCCATAGCATGGAGCTTTTTATCAAGTGCATTTGCTATTGTCGATTTTCCAGCGCCAGAAATCCCCGTCAACCAAATCACACAAGGCTTCTGATTTTTCAGTTGGCTACGCATCTCCTTATCAACATCAAAATGCTGTAGCGGATTGTTCTTACTCATAATTTAATTTGTAACCAAGAAATGTGCGTTCAAAAGCGTACTACTATTTGTATTATATTTAAGCGGTAGATCATCTTTTAATGACACAACCCGGCCGCCTGCACCTTCGACTACAGCCTGGGCGGCAGCCGTATCCCATTCAGAGGTAAGTCCGAGTCTCGGATATAGATCAGCCGAACCTTCAGCTACTAAGCATAATTTTAACGAACTACCCATCGATACAATGGACGCGCCAGAATAATTCTCAACAAATTTAACAAACTCTTCAGACTGGTGCGATCTACTACCAACAATATTCATATCGTTAGTTTTGAGCTTCTTTTTAGCTACTACTATAGACCTCTCAACGCCATTGTCAATCTTGCACGAACCGAAGTCCTTACCACCCCAATAGGTCACCTTAAGTGCCGGAGCATCGACTATACCGAATACTGTTTTGTTTTGATGTACTAATGCAATGTTTACAGTGAATTCGCCGTTTTTCTTAATGAATTCTTTAGTGCCATCAAGCGGATCAACCAGCCAATAAGTTTGCCAACTCATACGGCCTTTTACATCCTCTTGTGACGACTCCTCAGATAGAATTGAAAGGCGTGGCGCTATTTTTTTCAAACCTTCGACAATCACTTTATGTGAGGCCAAATCGGCTTCCGTTAATGGACTATTATCACTTTTGTCATAAATCTCAAAGTCTCTTTTATAGATCTCCATAATCGCATTACCCGCTTTTTTGGCAATGTCAATAACTTGAGAGGAGTCTATATTTACAATTGGAATATTCACTGATAAAAACTATATAGATTCAAATCTGATAATGGCAATTATCGCAAGTCATTGAGGATAACAAGGCTGGAAAATTAAAGTCCATGTGCTTCATTATGCTGTAATAACTTTTTATTAAAAGTATAAGTTTTTGTACAGCCTGATTGTTGATTATTGTTTACAATCAAATAATCAGAAAAATCTGCGCTTCCAATTTTGTAATCATTAATTGCCTTGCGCACTACATTCTCATTTTCAACCAAG
>Ga0255775_1002819_pt1 | contig 14779 bp, 18 predicted proteins | sample 011ome_26_FD_179973 | JGI IMG/M metagenome (GOLD analysis project Ga0255775, IMG submission 179973) | Coastal salt marsh microbial communities from the Groves Creek Marsh, Skidaway Island, Georgia - 011511BT metaG (version 2) | ecosystem: Environmental > Aquatic > Marine > Intertidal zone > Salt...
CTGGTTTTGGTTCTGGTTCTGGTTCTGGTTCTGGTTCTGGTTCTGGTTCTGGTTCTGGTTCCGGTTCTGGTTCTGGTTCTGGTTCCGGTTCCGGTTCCGGTTCAGGTTCCGGTTCAGGTTCAGGTTCAGGTTCAGGTTCCGGTTCAGGTTCCGGTTCTGGTTCCGGTTCCGGTTCCGGTTCAGGTTCAGGTTCTGGTTCAGGTTCTGGTTCAGGTTCAGGTTCTGGTTCAGGTTCAGGTTCCGGTTCAGGTTCAGGTTCTGGTTCAGGTTCAGGTTCAGGTTCAGGTTCTGGTTCGGGTTCTGGTTCTGGTTCGAACCCCAATTCGTATACTCGCACATGACCGATATCAATACCATTGCCATTGTTAATCGCACCAATTGCAACACGAGTACCATCTTGAGATAGTGATACTGAATAACCACACCTGTCACCTGCTGCATCACCATCAATGTCCTGACCATGTTGATACCATCCACTCCCATCCCAGTCATATATTCGCACTTGACCGATGGAACTATTGCTATAAGGCGCACCAATTGCAACCCGATGACCATCTGAAGATAGTGATACCGAATTACCACTATTGTCACCTGCTGCCTCACCATCAATGTCCTGACCAAGTTGATTCCATCTAGTTCCATTCAATTCGTACACCCGCACGTGACCGCTACTAATACCATTGACATTGTTTCTGTACGCACCAATTGCAACTATGGAACCATCTGAAGATAGTGATACCGAATTACCACTATTTCACCTGCTGCCTCACCATCAATGTCCTGACCAAGTTGATTCCATCTAGTTCCATCCCATTCATATATTCGCACTTGACCAATATACTCATCACCAATTAAACCATCATTATTAGGCGCACCAATTGCAACTCTAGTACCATCTGAAGATAGTGATACTGAAGAACCACTCCAGTCATACGCTGCCTCACCATCAATGTCATCACCAAGTTGAATCCACACACTTCCATTCAATTCGTATATACGCACGTGACCACTCTTCGGGTAACCATCGCCACCGTTCTTAACTGCACCAATTGCAACTATGGAACCATCTTGAGATAGTGATACTGAATAACCACTCTGGTCATCTGCTGACTCACCATCAAGGTCCTGACCAAGTTGATTCCATCTAGTTCCATCCCGTTCATATATTCGCACAAGACCAATTAAACCATCGTTATAAGGCGCACCAATTGCAACTCTAGTACCATCTGGAGATAACGATACTGAATAACCACTCTGGTCATCAGTCGCAACGCCATTAATGTCCTCACCAAGTTTATTCCACGTAGTTCCATCCCATTCGTATAGTCGCACTTGACCGATGTCGGACTCGGTGCCAGTTGCTCCATCGTTATAAGGTGCACCAATTGCAACTATGGAACCATCTTTAGATAGCGATACCGCATAACCACTTAAATCACCTGCTGCCTCACCATCAATGTCATCACCAAGTTGAATCCATCGTGCTACAAAATATTCATTTAGGTTGGCATTGGTTATAAATCCACCACCACCCCCCATATATCGAGTATCAAACATAGGCGTACCATAGAACATTTGTAATGTAGGATTATTATCGATAACATTATCATAGACAACAATTGATGAAACATTCCATGATCTAATACCCGGTTGGTCAAATGCAATAGCACCATAAAACATATATTCCATATTTGTAACCTTTGACGTCCTCCATCCACTAATATCTTGATTAAATGCACTAGCATCCTGAAACATATATTCCATATTTGTAACATTTGACGTATTCCATCCACTAATATCTTGATTAAATGCACTAGCACCATGAAACATAGCTCTCATATTTGTAACCTTTGACGTGTCCCATCCACTAATATCTTTATTAAATGTTGTGTTATCAAAAAATAACCCTTTCATATTTTCAACATTTGACGTCTCCCATCCACTAATATCTATATCACTCCATGGAATATTATCTATGCTAACTGAATAAATATTATCACTATATACAGATTGATTAGGATCGAATAAATTTAACATATCGGTAACAGCTGATACGTCCCAATCCTTAATCTGTGTTTTTGATGCACCATTATACCAACCAATCGAAGATTCGTAATCTATATCATCACTCCCTGTAACCAATGCCCAAGTATAATTATAATCACTCCTAAGGTAATACTTTATAACATTCATCAAGGTATCTCGGTTTGCTGGGGAAACCACCTCACTCATATATAAATACGAACTATATTATCATTAAGTATATATTATATTATTCAAAAATGAATAATATCATATTATTCGTCCTATACTCTTCGACGTGTCTTTCCATATGGTTTACTTATGCGCCGCTTTGTTCTTTTACCTACGTTAAGAAAATCAAACCTGGGGTCATTTCTCGAAATTCCAGCAGCATGCAATACCGATAATTTAAATCTTCTATATTGTTTATGGTTCATTGCATTAAAACACCTTATCATTTCTCCACCTCTACCAGGATGTAACATCGTACCTCCAAATGCTTTCATTATATTCATAGTAGAATCCTCCATATATAAAATTGAGATATTATATTTAATTCGTGTAATTCTTGTTGAACTTATTAATGGACATCGCTGTTATTCCAGATGTTTATGCACCTGATATAGATGAATGCGGAGACTACATAGACCATATACCGTTTATATATAATGGAATTTATTGCCCTTGTGGAACCAGAAAAGATAAAATTTATGACACAAAACAGAAATTTGCATCACATATTAAAACCAAACGTCATACTGGTTGGTTGAAAACGTTGAACATTAATAAAACGAATCATTTAATAGATTCAATCAAACAAAAGGAAATAATAGAGACACAAAAGAAAATCATTTCAACGCTACAAATAACAATTAACGAACATAAAGTTACAAATGAATATTTGTTATCTCAACTTACGAAAAGACATATTCAAATGAATGATAGCATTTATGATCTGGACTAAATAAAATTGAAATGAATAACCCATTCATATCAACCAGTAGAAAAATGACGACAATCACTGACAACGAGGCAAACATCATCAACCCAATGACTGAACTTCTCATTTCAATTGGATTATATCATCTCGTATATATATTTAACAACCAAGAAATTGACATGGAGGTATTTCCGCTATTAACTACTGAAGACTTGCACGAGATTGGGGTAACCCATGACAATGACATCAATACAATTATTGACAACCAGTACAATATCGCACAAGAACCTTACTATAATATCACAAGGGAAGGTTAAATATATATGAAAACTAAATATTTTTAATCATCGAGTTTTTCCTTTAATGCCTTAATGAATACATCATATATTTTCTCAATGACTTTTCTTTCTGTCTTCTCATTTATAAATGGAATATCAACGTCGCCATTTAGTTTCTTAACTAAATCCTTTTTGAAATCTTTTCTCTCAAGCATGTCAATTATAATTTTAGAATCCATATAGTATATGTAGATATTAATTATTTTATGTTTGTTATGATAAAAATATTTGAAACAACGTATCGGGGTAATATCGTTTTCATCAATATCGACGAGTAAATCGTTTATGTGGGCGTCTACGTTTATTAGTACTTTTTCTAGCGTAAGATTTTCTTCTACGCTGAATGGTCTTTGTTTTTTTACTTCTAGAACGATGTTTCCGTTTACGAGTTCTTCCACCCAAACCAAGCATTCCTTTAAATCTGCTAAGGGTGCTTGGTGCTTCCTTCTCATTACCTCTACTATGATACGCTTCCATTCTCGCTATGTGATCCGCCTTCCGCTGTTCTATAATATTGTTTTGATTCCGTTGATTATCCTCATACCTATTTCGGTCCGACGCAGCATTCACCGTCCTATTCCTATCAAATCTACGCGCCTCCGCCTCCTCCTTCTCCGCCACACTCTTAATCTTTCCCATTTCCACAGCCTCCCCCGCCACAGTCTTCGGCACATTCATTTGTGTCCTCATTTGTTCCCTCGCGTCTTCATGCGCCGCATCCGCCGCCGCCCAACTCGCCGCCGTCGCCGCCTTCGCCGCCTTCGCCCTTTCCACCGGATTCCTCTCAAAAGAAAAGGGTTTAGGCATAAACACATCCTGCTCTTCCAGAGAAGCGCCATGTAACATTACTCTGTCAATTGTATTCATTTTCTATGATATATAACAATATTTTTAATTTTACCAGATTAATATTTTTAACGCATATTATTATAACATTTACACAATTGTCTAAATGTTCCCAGGGCGTAATATTTGCACATTAAAAGGGTGAATATGTCATTTGATTTGTTTCATAAATTTTTACTATAAATGATGCGTTGTACCCATCTACATACACCGAATCATTGCTGTATATTTGTAACTAATAATAAAATAACGATAAATATATTTGAAACAACATATCGGGATAATATCGTTTTCGTCAATATCGACGAGTAAATCGTTTATGTGGGCGTCTACGTTTATTAGTACTTTTTCTAGCGTAAGATTTTCTTCTACGCTGAATGGTCTTTGTTTTTTTACTTCTAGAACGATGTTTCCGTTTACGAGTTCTTCCACCATAACCAAACATTCTTCTAACACTTCTTGCAAATGTCTCTTTTGGTTTTTTATTCTCCGCCTCCATCGCCGCCAACCTCTTATTTTCATTTTTCTCCCACTCCAACTTCGCATCATTCATATCACGCATCGCTTTATCCCTCGCGGCAGCACGCACAGCATTATGACTAATATCAGACTCCGCCCTTGCCGCCACCCTTTCCGCTTCCTCCTTCGCCCTTGCCGCCGCTTCCTCCTTCGCCCTTGCCGCCGCTTCCTTCTTCTCCCTTGCCTTATCAATCCTAATTTGATCCGCCCTTGCCTGTTGCATCGCGTACATATCCTGTGTCTCTTTTCTTTTTTTTTCTAAGGTAGCCGCCCTCCAGATTGCCCTCAATCTTTCCGACTCTGCCGCCGCATCCGCCGCCTCCTTCGCCATCCTTGCATTATATATCTTAATCTCCTCATTCTTCACCCTTGCCGCCGCATCCGCCGCCTCCCTTTCCGCCCTTGCCGCCGCTTCCTCCGCAGTTGATAATCCAGTGCCACTCTGCGAAAACCCATCCCCCTCCTCCCTTGCCTCCTTCGCCCTTGCCGCTTCACGCTTCTCATGATCTTCCTGGATTTTCAACCACTCTATCCGTTCATCGTCGGCTCCGAGTTCGAGTTCCGGCATATATGATATATAACAATATTTTTAATTTTACCAGATTAATATTTTTAACGCATATTATTATAACATTTACACAATTGTCTAAATGTTCCCAGGGCGTAATATTTGCACATTAAAAGGGTGAATATGTCATTTGATTTGTTTCATAAATTTTTACTATAAATGATGCGTTGTACCCATCTACATACACCGAATCATTGCTGTATAACTGATCACACCCATATTCAGATGTACCACTTTTGCCATTTACTTGTAAAGGTAACCGAATCATATTATTCTTATCATTCATAGTATAATAATTCCATTTACCACCGGTTCTATATAATTCTCTACCCATAAGTGGAAGAATGGTCTCCCCCGAATCATTTCTTGTTAATATTCCCACTTGTTGATAATCCATATTCATTGTCCTAACCATCGGTGGCATATATGGATGTGGTAATTCCTGGCGGTCTGTTCTTATTGTAACATTATTATCGATCGTTTGTGGATTGGTGATAACCTGTGGATTTGTAACTAATAATAAAATAACGATAAATAATAGTATACATACAAATAATAGGATTACATTAACATTTGTATCACATCGCCTCATATATATATATAGTCATATCTTTTAGACACGAGTTGTTGCTATCATATTATTTAAACCACCTAATATATCCGTTAATTTTGATGAATCAAATCCATCCATCATCTGTGTATATTTACTTAAAATTGGGGTTAAATCATTCATCTGTTTTACTAGATTTTGTTGTTTCATTGCAAGATCTCCACTATCCTTGCTCATATTCTTTATAACGTCAGACCCTAATATCTTCTCAATGTTTTCATATGCAGAAGCAATTTGGTCAGTTTCTTTCATTTTTCCAGGTTTAGTATTTCTATTCTCCATAGGTTCAGATTTACCAATTTTATTTTTAGGACTGGTGTTAGTTGTCTTGACTAAATCTTTAGATAGACGTTCACCGTTGTCTATAATTTCTCTAATTCTTGCGTGTGTATTCGCGGGATTGGTGGTACCAATCGCGGGATTGGTCTTACCTTTCGCGGGATTGGTACCACCTTCACGAAATCCTTCGCGTAACGGGATTTTTTTACTATATTCGGCGAAAGCTGGGATTGTCAGTGTCACTTCGGTGCAACTTGTTGGATTGAGCTCACACGACTCCGCTGTATTTAGATAAGTTTTAGGATCAGGTTCTCCTGATTTTTCTTTTTTGAGCCGCCGCGCGCGCAGCTTTGCGGGACTCCTTTTGCCTTTGGCAAATCTTATTGCATTCCTAGCAATCCTTTTCCACGACTTTTTCATTGTAGCACTCTTCCAAGCGCTCTTAACACCCCTTGAAGCCCTCTTCCAACGCTTCTTAAACTTGAATGATTCATCTGTTGTGGTATTTCTAATATACAATATGTACATAAGTGTAATTAGGATTATTGTTGGGATAACAACTATAATATCATCCATAAACGACATTATTAATATTGTAACAGATAATGCGAACATAGCAACATCAACCCCATCCGAATACCACACTACTATTATAAAAAGGATTGGCATATACATTTTAAAATCGGTTGGTAATACATAATCATTCATATATAATAATTATATAAAAAACATATTAAGAATTTGTATATACATTTCGTAATATGAAATGTATTGCTTATTGTGACATATATAATTCATCAATACATGGGTATACAAATAAATCATCTATAAATATACATGGGCATTTTATTGTTCGGTATAGTATAACAAATGATGAATTTTATTCTGGCGAATATATTAACCTACCATATAAAACCCCAACACCAACTATATATCATCCGTTGATAAGAAATTTCCATTATATCTCAATGATGAGATATAATACATTTGATATAGTGGAATGCATTGAATTGTCTGGAGGTGAAATGATTGCAATCATTAAAACATACTATATCAGATTATTACAACGAAAATGGAAAAAGATATATAAAACAATTAACGTTTCGATTTCCTAGTATGTCTACGTTTTGTGGTTGTATGAACCTTTTTTTTATTTCTCCTGGATTTCTTGGATTTATTGTGAGGTTTGTTGCGATTACTTTTAATCTTTTTTTTAGTATACTTCTTGTGCTTTTTCGTTGGTTTTCCTCCTGTAAAACCTTCTCGAGTACCACCCTCTTCATCTGGTGGCTCCTCGTCAGAGTCAGTTTCATCAGTAGATGACGTACTTGTCATTCCCTCGAAACCCTTTCTGGCGCTTTTAAGTCCATTTTTCATTGTTTCGCCCAAAGAAGTTAGTATATCTGGGAGTCCACTACTTTGAGGATCATCGCCTTGGGGTCCACTACTTAGAGGTTCATCGCCTTGGGATCCAATACTTTGAGGACCAATACTTTGAGGATCATCACTTTGAGGACCATCACTTGGAGGTCCATCGCCTTGGGATCCAATACTTTGAGGACCATCACTTGGAGGTCCATCGCCTTGGGATCCAATACTTTGAGGACCATCACTTGGAGGTCCATCGCCTTGGGATCCAATACTTTGAGAATCATCGCCTTGGGATCCAATACTTTGAGAATCATCGCCTTGGGATCCAATACTTGGAGAATCATCGCCTTGGGATCCAATACTTGGAGAATCATCGCCTTGGGGTCGACCAATTTCAGCCTCTTTCATATGACCCTCTAATCTGACATTAATACCTTCTATTCTATTTTTATAATCTTCAAACATCGCTAATTGTTTATTACATTTTTCCAATTTTTCCTTACACTCAGTGAGTTGTTGGTTCAATTCAACCTTATCCCCATTTGATTCTGCCGATTTCTCTAATATATACGCCATTTTTTCCTCTATATCATTCAATGTTTGTTGTAGCGCATTATCCATTATTATAACATAATATAATTTTATAGACGTTGTTTTAATTTTACTAATTCCCCCATAATGATATCACGTTGTTCATCGAGGTAAGATGTCCGAATTGGATTAAGACCTGACTTGTGTATTTCGGTTATATGTTCGAGCAAAATGTTAAACATAGTTATCAACGATGAATCATTATTGTATTCATTTTCGCCCATAATATATTCGTTGTTGTCATAAAATGTATTATTAATCTCTTTCTTTCTAGATTCAATTCGTTTGCGCATTTGTATTGCATTATTAAGTTTTGTATCATTCATAAATACGGAATTATCTACCATATGATAATGATATAAAAAATAATAACTATCTATAATAATGACAACCGAATCTATACTGGTAGAATCCCCTTCTCGTCACGTTATGTTTCCTATACAATATCAAGACATATGGGACATGTACAAAAAACAAGTTGATTGTTTCTGGAGAGTTGAAGAGGTTGATTTAACAAAAGATATTGACGATTGGTCACGATTGACTGAAGACGAACGATTTTTCATAAAAATGATTCTATCATTTTTTGCATCATCAGATGGCATTGTTATCGAAAATTTAGGAAAGCGATTTATGGACGATGTACAAATTTCTGAAATAAGGGCATTTTATGGTTTCCAGATCGCAATGGAAAATATTCATAGTGAAATGTATTCGCTTCTAATTGACACGTACATATCTAACGATATGGAAAAAAATGATATGTTCAATGCAGTTGATACATTTCCTTGTATTAAAGGAAAATCTGATTGGGCGATGAGATGGATTGAAACACACGATTGTACGTTTGCACAACGCCTTGTTGCATTTGCATGCGTGGAAGGTATTTTCTTTTCCGGTGCGTTTTGTTCTATTTATTGGCTCAAGAAACGGGGTGTAATGCCCGGACTAACATTTTCAAACGAACTAATCTCTAGAGATGAGGCGTTACATACAGAATTTGCTGTTCTTTTGTTTCATAAATTATCAGATAAACCAACCATTGATGTAATACACGGAATAATTAAAGATGCGGTTAAAATAGAGAAGGAATTTATTTGTGAATCTTTGCCGTGTAGACTTATATCAATGAATTCCGAATCAATGAGTCAATATATCGAATTTGTGGCGGATAGATTATCTATCCAATTAGGTTATGGTAAAATATATAACACATCTAACCCATTTATGTTTATGGAGAGGATTTCATTGGAAGGTAAGACCAATTTTTTCGAGAAACGCGTGAGTGAATATGCATTGTCCGACAGAAGCAATAATGGTGATGTATTTGACCCAACTGATGATTTCTAAATCTGATAATATCTTATACGAAATATTTAACGTATAAGATAAGTAAATCTAATATTATAATGTAGTATGACGTCTATTGACCCAGAATACGACGAAGTCGTAGTGAATTTAAAGGTGTTGGCGTCAGTTTCGGTCAATTCAAAATTATATACCCGAGGTTCTCTATTGAATATAGAACAAAGTAGCATCATACCAGAAGGTATTAGGCGATGGTTCCATCAAGATAGTCGAGATGAATCAATCAAAAAAATAGATAGAACAATAATAAAGGGATTGTCATACATAGAAAAATATCCAGTTGTAAAAGGATATTTAAGAGAATCTAGGGTTGGTTTACTCAATATGCGGGAGACATATTCTCTTTGTGTTCAGACAGTTGCCCGACTTGATACGATTATTTCGAAAATAGATATGGCTTGTGTTGTATGATCATTTTTTATGAATGGATGCACTTTTAATACTAGAAAATATATTCTTACAAGGGTGGATAACGGGTAAGTTACATAATGTTCTACCACCTGAACTTACTAGATCACCTGGAATGTATTCAGAATCGGTAGTGAATGACGTAATATTCATCATCCGGTTATTAATGGTATATTTTACATTTTTAATTGTTGAATAACCATTTTTGGTAGAATGTCTATACTGATATCCTTCACTTCTAGACCATTGTCGTGTTGGTAACTCACCTTCTCTTGATATGCGTTTATCAGTTGATGTGAAAAAAATGCTTCTATCTACTTTAATACCTGCATTTACACATCGGTTGTATAATGCGTTGTCTTCTAATCCCCATCCCCAGAAACAAGGAAATCCATTCACTCGTTCGAAATCCACTGCCTTTATTGCCAATATTCCGCCAAGTACAAACGTAAACCCATAATAATGCGAAACTGTTCCATTTGTTGTCTTATATGGAATCAATGAAGGTGATTCTGGTATAGAATCTACATCGTGAAATACAATCGTTATATTCTTATATGTTGTTGGATATTTCTGTTTCAATAACAATAACCCCATATTTTTCATACCCCCACGATTAAATGATCTGTTGTCACATTGATGTGTAAAAAATATTTCAACATCGACATTTTCTACCCATCCATTGTATTTCAGCACACTATCTATATAAATTTCAAATCTCTTCTTATGCGCCTCCCTATCTCTGTATGGTACGATAAATACGGTATGTGGTGGCATTATACTATTATTTTTTATATTTTTCAAGTACCATTCTCGGTATTATATCGCTTTCTATTGTTAGTAATTTTTTGTAACATTTATTAATTGTCACTTCGCTTATATCCGTAACGACACTAACGTCCTTTCGGGTTATAGTCATGTTACACATCGACGATACAAAGTATATTATCCCTGCTGCGATTGATTGTGGTGTATTTTCTGGAATAAGATTATTTTTGTTAATCATCAATGTTGCAAACACACATATCTTAATTATATCTTGTGGAATGAGCAATTTACTGCAGAATCGTTCGATAAATGACATTGGTGTAGTCTGTTTAATTGTTGTTTTATCCGAAGTATGTAAATCATTCTCAATTTCATTCAGAATCATTACTGCACGCTTACATCCCTTTGTTGCACTCGATGTATCAAGATTAAATATATGCGCGATTTCATGTGATGTGCGTGGATAATGATTCACTCGAGCAGCAACGTACAATGATGCCGCAATTATCCCATCACGATTCAGTCCCCTGAATGTTCTTACTTCTGAAATTTTGTGGTAATAATACATTGCATCATCTATGATTAGTTTTGGTATTCCCGACTCATTCCCCTTTGTAACGATTCTTTGAAAATCATTGTGTCTTGAACGTTCCGTATAAGGCATAGATTGGTATTCGGTGTACCTGCGTATTTTCAACATTTCGTATGACGACCCTCTGCCCGGCAATACTCTGCACGACAATGATGATGATTGTAACAATGGATTAATTGGCATTCCACATCTAGATGGGTCAGATGAACCACAATCATCTGAACCGAAAAACCTCCATTCGGCGCACTGGTCAAGTGTATTTTTGTCTATGATTCCACATATTATACATGTTCTGAACCCCTCGTCAGATATAACAAACAATGAATTGCATTTATTACAATTATTTGGAATTGTATATTGGTCTTCGTGGCATTTTTTACTTGTATCGTTGAAGGCATCTATAATAACTGAAATACTCATCTTTTTTTTTCGTTCACTCATTTTTTGGAATAAGATGTATATTATAAAGTACAATCAATTTTATAAAATTATAGTTGTTGTTTAATTTTATTTTCAGTATATATATGGGTAACTCATCTTTATATGGAAAAATTAAACCCAAACTTCATACATTGGTTGATGTGATCGCTGCAAAATATATAACAACCCAAACATTTGATGATATGAAGAATATATCAACACCTGGATATTGTGATAAGATGATTGTATTAACAACCAGTGCCATATCAAGCAATCTGCATAATAAGGAAATACAATATGTTTCAGATAGAATAAGTGGCAAAAGACCAACCATGCGTAAGGAAAATGTAATTGTAATGGACCCTTCGCGTATGACTAACTATGATGTTATGGATCGTGATAAGAAAATGAACATGTGTAAGGGTATTGCTGCATTTTATGTAAAGATTGCACAAGTTTTTGCGGCGATACACACTACAGTGAGACCATCATCAGATAGAAATATTGTCGATACAAATTTTTATGATACGTCATATGTGTCGGATATGGATACGTATGGAGAACGAGAATATACATATAGTGGGCAATCAACACCAATCTTTAATCATCCTCAATCAGAGGATGCAATAAATCCCGACGAGTCCAACCCAGGGGATGCAATAAATCCCGACGAGTCCAAACCAGAGGATGCAATAAATCCTGACGAGTCCAAACTGGAGGATGCAATAAATCCAGACGAGTCCAAACCAGAGGATGCAATAAATCCCGACGAGTCCAAACCAGAGGATGCAATAAATCCAGACGAGTCCAACCCAGGGGATGCAATAAATCCAGACGAGTCCAACCCAGGGGATGCAATAAATCCAGACGAGTCCAAACTGGAGGATGCAATAAATCCAGACGAGTCCAAACCAGGGGATGCAATAAATCCCAACGAGTCCAAACCCGAACAAGGATATGAACCTCCATTATCATCACAAATAGAAAAGGACCCCAATGGGTATATTGCTTCACCAGAAGAAGAACAATCGTCCCAGTCGATAATAAATGGTGGCAGTATTGGAGATACAGAGTTATTATCATATGCTGGTATATGTGGAGCGAGGATATCAGATCTAGAAGATATGATATACGAATCAACAGATTATATAAATATAAATGAAAAATTCTGTAGAAATGGTCGAAATATTTCATTGGGAGATGAACCTGGTATACCAGAATTAGAGATATTATATTATGATGTTTATGATTATGATCTTGGCGTATTTAATGCTATGTCGAAAGAAGCAGAAAAACAATATCAACTCGATCTTGAACGTTTCTATTTTGAATTTACCGGATTATCCAATATGCCACAAAGCATAACAAAGTTTGGTGATATAAAACTAAATCAATATGACAAAGAGTGTGATTACACAAGTGTATACTCCAAATCCTATCAGGTGAGTGGTTCTAATAGATTAATGGTTAAGTATGCGCGACATATCAAAACTATGATAGATTCGTCTCATAAAAAACAGAAAGCATTAATAGATATATTAAAAGAACTATTCGTCCAGGTAGAAACCCCACATGTATCAGAATATAACATCTCGATACATCCATCACTCACAGAGTCAAAGTTGAATGGTATAGTAAAACGAACGAGATCATCTATAATTGAGTTATATTCTAAATGCGAACACGATTATAAGAAAGGGATAGACCTCTTTAAAGATGTTGTCAATCACGTTAAAGATACTGCTATACCAGGACAAGAAGATTCTATAAACAAATCCATCATAGAAAACGCCTATATTACTTGAATTTTCCTGTGGGTACATATGCAGATATATCCTTATATATGGACTCCTGTGTTTTCTGTTTTTGTTCTGTATTTTTAATTATAAACGGAGATTTGATTTCATCCTTTATTTCTGCACCATAATTGTCTATCTTTTTCCCGGTTTTTTTAGACCATTCACTTCTGACATAGTTAGGGACCCAGTGATTCCATGTAACAAAGATAAGATTTGGGTGAGTGTAACTATTTCTAAATCCATTGGATGTCAGACGTTCCAAAATATATCTGATACAATCCATCTGATTATAATAATGAATACCAACAATGACTTCTGGAACTAAATACCAAATATGTTGTTCCTTTGACGCTCGAGATGTATTCCGTATTTTACTATGTATTCTTCTAAGTATATTATTATAAAGTGTTAGTACATCTTTCGATCTCTTCATATTTCTCTCGTACAATTCATCTATGTCAACATTTTCATTATCATCTACATCATCACTGATAGAAAATATAGTGTCCATTTAATAGATAGATTAGAAAAGAAATAAAGGGTTTAATAGTAATACATTATGTCATTTAAACATATTGTATTAGGGTCTGGTGGATTGGGACTATTTATTCAACAGGGAATTATTGGAGAACTAGTGAAAAAATGTATCATCAATATCAAAGATATTACTTCTATATATACGTGTTCTTGTGGGAGTATAACTGGAACTATACTTACACTTGGTTATGAACCGGAAGTGATATCCGATTATCTCATAAAGCGCCCATGGGGTAGGCATCTTCCTCAGATAAATCCATTCACGTTATTCGACCAATCTCCACCCAAAGGGTTATATGATAGGTCATTATTTACAATAATACTAGAACCATTATTAGACGTGAAAGGTATTTCAATTGATGTAACATTAAAAGAGATGTATGATCTAACAGGAATAAAAGTTGTATATATGACAACAAACGTCAACGATGACGTGATGCGCGAATATAAGTTATCATACGAGACGCATCCTGAATGGAAAGTCATTGATGCAATACACGCATCGTGTGCAATTACGCCTTTAATTTCACCATTAGAAATAGATGGACAATGTTATATAGATGGAGGTACGATTTGCCATTTCCCATATAACAATTGTATGCGCGACGAGAAATGTGATAAGTCTGAGGTATTTTGTATATATACTAAAATGACAGAGAATGCAGTAGTAATGCCATCTGATAACATTTTACAACTGATAAATGCAATTGTGGTAAAGTCATGGATCACTCTGAACAAAGAGACAAATAACATAATACAAGAAAATGAAAATATGATATCTATTGATTTGGGTAAAGAGGGGG
>Ga0255775_1002821_pt1 | contig 14763 bp, 15 predicted proteins | sample 011ome_26_FD_179973 | JGI IMG/M metagenome (GOLD analysis project Ga0255775, IMG submission 179973) | Coastal salt marsh microbial communities from the Groves Creek Marsh, Skidaway Island, Georgia - 011511BT metaG (version 2) | ecosystem: Environmental > Aquatic > Marine > Intertidal zone > Salt...
GACATTATTGCCAAATCTATTGATAATACACGCTCTTTGGTTATGTAGCTCAGCTGGTTAGAGCACAGCATTCATAATGCTGGGGTCGGTGGTTCAAGTCCACCTATAACCACCATATTCTATAAGTCTTTCAGCCTTTTTCATTAAACTTAATATTTCTTCAGGATTACACTGGGATTACACCTTAGATTTTTTGACGTCTGGGCTTGCGCCTTTTATCTAAAGGGTTTATAGTGGTATTTCACTAAACAATCACTATTTACGCACTATGTTCAAATCAGGTCATAAAAAGATAGGTGGACGTAAGCGTGGCACTAAGAACAAAAAGACGCTATTGGCAGCTGATGAGCTGTTGCTAAAGCTCAATATTAATCCTATTGAGAAGTTAATCAATATAGCTTCATCAGATGAAGCTTCAGTTGAGCAGCAGATACGATGTTGGCAAGAGGTTGCCAAGTACACATATCCCAAGCTTAAATCTCAAGAAGTTTATATTGAACATGAATCCGATGCTCCAACAGTTATTGAAATTGTGGCATATGGTGAAGATGGATTGAGATAAGTTTTAATATTTTAGTTATTTATATCGAACCTTTATGGAGCTTGGTGCGCTTAAATATAATTAATTATTATTTTAATGAGCTATTTAATTAACGAAGCACTGTTGTTGAGATTGAAAATTTGATTAGCTATTTTTTTGGATAGCTTTTCAATATGCTTTATCTTTTTAGTACCGGATATGTTTAATACTTGAACTGAAAGAAGTTTTTCCTTCACTTTAAGTGTTGTGGTTCCCAAGGAGGACTTCATTAACGCTCTAAATGGTGTCTTTGAAGAAGTGTTGATAAAAACAAGAAAATCATATGAATATCCGACGGCATTCAAATGGTCAATAAATCTATTTGGAAGGGAGGGTTTGCCCATATAAAAACCTGTTTTTTCGCCATATTTGTTTAGCTCTTGTTTATATTCAGAGCTATTTATGTCGTCTCTTGCTTCTTTACTAGTGAGATATTTGTGTATTTGGCGCTTAGTTTCTTTAAAAATAGCGTTAGATATGTATTTATCTGTATTTATTGACTTATAAGGGTTTGCAACTGTTACAAAATATTTATCACTAGGGGAGTTGCTTTTTTTCTTAAAAACCACTAAAGCTTGATATTCCAAAGGGGGTTTGGTTATTAGTTGTACGATATGTTTATCCTCTTCACTAGCCCTTTCAAATCCAGTGGGAATTGGAATATCGATATTTTCCGAGCCAATAAAAACTGTAGCTGTGTTGTTGGCATTAAATTGTGTCGGCTTTGCTGTAGAGCATCCAGAAACAAGCACAACAATAAGTAGTACTAGACCACCTGTAATTTTATTTTTCATGTTACACATAATACTATTGTTTGAATTATAATTAAAGCTAATATGAGACTTATATTTATACTACTTACCCTACTCTTGGCAACTGCCCAAGCAAACTTCAACACAACCTTTCGCAACAATCTATTAATCAACCCAGACACTAACCAACCCTACACAGGCAACATAGAAGTCCTTAACAATGACTGGGGTAAGGTTGAGTTCTCTAAAGATTATCTAAATGGTCATCTTCACGGCACTGAGAAGTCTTACTATCAATCAGGCAAGCTAAAGTCTATTGGTTACTTTACTAAAGGCATCTTAGATGGTGTTGTTACTGGATATTATAAGGACGGCTCTGTTCAAGTAGTAGGACATTTCTCCAATGGCATCAAAGATGGGGGTGTGCTTTATTACTATCCTAATGGCTCTAAACAAGTAGAGATGTTTTACGATAATGGAAAATTACAAGGCACTGTTAAAACTTGGTATGAGAACGGTAAGCCTATGGAAGTTGCTCCTTACTCAAAAGGATTGCTTCACGGCACTGGCAGAACATACTACGAGGCAGGCGGTGTATTTGAAGAGGCTAAGTTTAAATACGGCACACCAAAGTATATAACTATCTTTAACGAGGACGGCTCTATTGCTGAGCAGAAGGGATGGATTGACAATAAGATTATTAAGAGGATTGTGGGTTAGGTTATGAAGAAATATTACAGAGTTATGCTAGGAGCTAAAAGCGTCTATGCTAAAGAGTGTTTAGACGGAGGCTTTATAGGTGTTGGCTTCTTTAAAAATGTTGACTTAACCAGTGTTATCTCTAAATACGATGAGTGGAGAGGATTTAATCAAGAAATGATTCCAGTTTATCTTGAAGAATATCCAGATAAGTCAAAAATTGCCGCAGGTTTGGCTTGTGCTACAACTTGGATAGTATTACGAGGTATTGAACCTGGCGATATTGTTCTCTCACCTAATGGCTCTGGAAGTTATATGGTTGGTGAGATTTCTGGTGACTATTCCTTTCATTCTGGGGCTTCATTACCACATCAACGTAAAATCACTTGGTTCCCTGGATTGCTAGCAAGAAGCTCAATGAGTGACGCACTTAAGAATTCTACTGGCGCTATTGCAACGTATTGTGATATTACAAAACATACTGTAGAGCTTGAGAATTTAATGGATGGCAAGCAGCCAAGTGTAATTACTACTACTGATGAAACAATTGAAGACCCTACTGAATTTGCTTTGGAGAAACATCTTGAAGACTTTCTGGTTAAGAACTGGAAATCAACAGAACTGGGCAAAGAATATGATATCTATGAAGAGGATGGTGAGCTTATTGGTCAGCAGTATATGAGTGATACAGGTCCTCTAGATATTCTCGCTATTAGCAAAGATAAGCAAACACTTCTTGTTATTGAACTTAAGAAAGGGCGTGCTAGTGATTCAGTTGTTGGGCAAATTCAGCGTTATATGGGATATGTTCAAGAGACGCTGCTTGAGGAGTCTCAACAAGTTAAAGGTGTTATTATTGCTCTTGAGGATGACTTGAGAATTAGAAGAGCTTTGTCTGTGGTCAATAATATTGAGTTTTACAGATATCAAATAAATTTTAAATTATTTAAAGGCAATAGCTAGGTTAATTGTAAATCAATCATCGTTTATACTTATCAATCTGAACTATTCAAATTAAAGCAATGGGCGACGAAGACAAGAAAAAACTAGAACAAAAGCTGTGGGATATTGCCAACGAATTACGTGGCAAGATGGATGCGGATGAGTTCAGGGATTACATCCTTGGGTTTATCTTTTACAAGTACCTGTCTGAGAAGATGGCGAGCTACGGTAACAAACTATTAGCTGAAGATGGTATTACTTACCTGTCACTTGATGAAGACAGTACTGATGGCGCTGAGTATCTTGATGCGATTAAAGAAGAGGCGGTTGAGAAGCTAGGGTATTTCTTAAAGCCGTCTGAGCTGTTTGGTGAAGTTGCTAAGCGAGGTAATGGTGATACTAATAACTTTATCCTTGAAGACCTAACCCAAATCCTGCGCAATGTTGAACGCAGTACAATGGGGCACGAGTCAGAAGATGACTTTGAAGGTTTGTTTGACGATTTAGATTTAACATCTAAAAAATTAGGAAAAACTGAAGAAGCCAAAAATACGCTAATTGCTAAGGTTTTATTCCACTTAGACCAAATTAACTTTGACCTTGATAACATCGAATCTGACGTACTAGGTGATGCGTACGAGTATCTGATTGGACAGTTTGCTGCGGGTGCTGGCAAGAAAGCTGGTGAGTTCTACACTCCACAACAAGTATCTAAAATCTTGGCTAAGATTGTCACCACTGGCAAGAGCAAACTTAAAAGCGTGTATGACCCAACGTGTGGCAGTGGCTCGTTATTGCTACGAGTAGCTAAAGAAGTTGATGATGTGTCGAATTTCTACGGTCAGGAGCTAAATCGTACCACTTACAACCTTGCTCGAATGAATATGATTCTTCACGATATTCATTATCGTAAGTTTGATATTAAGCAAGAAGACACCATTGAGCATCCTCAGCATATTGATGAGCGTTTTGAAGCTGTAGTCGCTAACCCGCCATTTTCTGCTCACTGGAGTGCGAACCCACTTCATATGAGTGATGATAGATTTTCTCAGTATGGCAAGTTAGCCCCTAAAACTAAGGCTGATTTTGCCTTTGTTCAGCATATGATTCACCAGCTTGATGAAAACGGCACAATGGCTATTGTACTGCCTCACGGTGTGTTGTTCCGTGGTGCTGCCGAAGGGCATATTCGCAAATACTTGATTGAAGATAAAAACTATCTTGATGCGGTCATTGGTTTGCCTGCTAACATCTTTTACGGTACAAGCATTCCAACGTGCGTTCTGGTGTTTAAGAAGTGTCGTGAAGATAGTAGCAACATCTTATTCATCGATGCGTCGAATGAGTTTGAGAAGATTAAAGCGCAAAACTATTTGACTAATGAGAATGTCGCCAAGATTATTGATACTTTCAAGAGTCGTGAAACGATAGACAAGTATTCTTATCTTGCCTCACTTGATGAAGTTAAAGAAAACGACTACAACCTTAACATCCCAAGATATGTTGATACCTTTGAAGAAGAAGAGCCTGTTGATTTGAGAGTAGTATCTGCTGAACTTAAAGCCATTGATGCGCAGATGCTTGAGACTGATAACACCATTGCCAGCTTCTGTGATGAGCTGGGTATTGCTAAACCGTTTTAGGGGTTGAGATGAGTGAAGTAACAAGCAACTTCCCGCAGTTAAGGTTTCCTGACTTTGACGATAAATGGGAAGAGAAGAGACTGAGCGATATTGCTGAAAAGAGCAATGTTAAAAATAGAGACAATGAAGTTAGTTCTGTTTTCACAAATTCGGCAACCAAAGGTGTTGTCAATCAGAGAGATTTTTTTGATAAAGATATTGCCAACCAGAATAACTTGGATGGTTATTACATTATCAATCACGATAACTTTGTTTACAATCCAAGGATATCTTTTATCGCACCAGTTGGTCCATTAAATAGAAATCATTTGGGTACTGGTGTTATGTCACCACTTTATACAATCCTTAAGATTAACAATGTAAGTCTTGATTTCATTGAAAGATATTTTAAGACTACTAAGTGGCATAGATATATGAACAAAATCGCCAATATCGGTGCAAGGCACGACAGAATGAATATTATCAGTTCTGACTTTATGAAAATGCCTATCCCGCTGCCTAAAGATGAAGAGCAGCAAAAAATCGCAGCATTCCTAACCGTAGTTGATAACAAAATCGAGCAACTAAGTAAAAAGCAAGCACTGCTTGGCTCGTGGAAAAAAGGCTTAATGCAACAAATCTTTAGTCAAGCTATTCGTTTTAAAGCGGATGATGGGTGTGATTTTCCTGATTGGAAAGAGAATAAGGTCGATGAATTTATGGAAGTTACAAGGGGTCAGGTGTTAGCTGTTCCTGAGATGAGACAAGTTGAAAGTGAGATATTTAAATATCCAGTTTATTCATCCCAGACGAAAAATAATGGATTAACTGGTTATTACACGGATTATTTATTTGAAGATTGTATCACCTGGACAACTGACGGAGCTAATGCTGGAGATGTTAATTATAGGGCTGGAAAATTCTATTGTACAAATGTTTGTGGCGTGCTTAGAAGTAAAAAAGGTTATGCAAATTTATGTATTGCTCAAATATTAAATTCAGTGTCAAGGCGTTATGTTTCATATGTGGGAAATCCTAAGTTGATGAACAATGTCATGGAAAAAATTAAAATCTCTATACCGTCATCTATAAATGAGCAAACCAAAATTGCCAACTTCCTGTCATCAGTCGATAGCAAAATCGAGGAAGTGGGTAAGCAGTTAGATGAGTCTAAGCAATTTAAAAAAGCCCTGCTTCAGAAGATGTTTGTATAAGTATGGCAACCCAAAGCGAACAAGCCTTAGAAAACCAACTGATTAAGCAGCTTGAATCGCTTGAGTATGAGCGTGTTTCTGTTATTAGTGAAGACGAACTACTTGCTAACCTCAAACGTCAATTAGAGAAACACAACAAAACGACTTTTAGTGAGGTTGAATTTAAGCGCATTACCAATCACCTAAACAAAGGCAATGTATTTGATAAAGCTAAGATACTCAGAGATAAGTTTGTATTGACGCTGGATAATGGTGAGACTAAATATATTGAATTTTTAGACTCAGAGCATTGGTGTCAGAACTTGTTTCAAGTGACTAATCAAGTAACGATTGAGGGTAATTATAAGAATCGCTACGATGTAACCATCTTAATCAATGGCTTGCCTCTTGTTCAAATAGAGCTTAAGAAAAGAGGGGTAGAGCTTAAGCAGGCGTTTAATCAGATTAACCGTTATCAAAAGCATTCGTTTCAATCTAATAGTGCGCTGTTTGGATATGTTCAGGTGTTTGTTATCAGTAATGGTGTCAACACTAAGTATTACGCCAACAACAAGAAGCAGTCGTTTAAGCAGACCTTCTTCTGGGCGGATAAAAATAACCAGAATATCACCAACCTCGAAGCCTTCACGGATGATTTCTTAGAGCGTTGCCACATCTCCAAGATGATATGTAAATACATCGTTTTAGCTGAGGTGGACAAGATACTAATGGTATTAAGACCGTATCAATATTACGCAGCTGAAGCGATTATTGATAGAGTCACCAACTCAGATAAGAATGGCTACATTTGGCACACCACAGGTAGTGGTAAAACCCTAACCTCGTTTAAAGCATCGCAGATACTGATGAAACTGCCACAGGTTCACAAGGTGGTGTTTGTGGTGGATAGAAAAGACTTAGACTTTCAAACCACGAAAGAGTTTAATAGCTTTAGTGATGGTTCAGTTGATGGCACAGACAATACCAAGGCGTTGGTCAAGCAGTTTGCTGATGATACTAAGCTGATAGTTACCACCATTCAAAAGCTTAATACTGCCATTAGTAAATCACGCTATCAAGCGTCAATGGAAAGCGCCAAAGATAAGCCGATTGTGTTTATCTTTGATGAGTGTCATCGCTCGCAGTTTGGTGAAACACATTTGCGCATTACCAAGTTCTTTAATAATAATCAGATGATTGGTTTTACAGGTACGCCTATCTTTCCACAGAATGCTGTTGGTAATCGGATGGGTAGGCGAACTACAGCAGAGTTATTTGATGACTGTCTTCATAAGTATGTGATTACGGATGCGATTAAGGACGACAATGTTTTAAAGTTCTCAATTGAGTATTACTCAACCTTTAAGCAATCAAACAAGAATGGTGCTGATGTTGAGGTTGAGGGAATTGATACAGATGAGGTATATAACTCAGATGATAACATCAGAGGCATAACTGACTTTATCCTTGCTAATCACGCTCGTAAGACGCACTCAGGTGAGTTTACGGCGATGTTTGCTGTGAGCGGAATACCTACGCTAACAAAGTACTATGAACTGTTTAAATCCAAGCGTGAGGCAGGCGAACATAAGCTTAAGATTGCCACCATATTTAGCTATAGTGCGAATGAAGATGACCAAAATGCTGATGGCGTTTATGAAAGTGATGGCGCGAATATAGATGATGCGCATATCAACCAACACAGCCGAGATAAATTAGAAAGTTATATTCAGGATTACAATCAAACATTCAACACCAAATTCACCACTAAAGACTCCCAAAGTTATTACAACTATTACAACGATATATCTAAGCGTGTAAAGAATCGAGAGATTGATATCTTGCTAGTGGTTAATATGTTCTTAACGGGCTTTGACGCAAAGATGCTTAATACTTTGTATGTGGATAAGAACTTAAAGCATCACGGGCTGATTCAGGCGTTCTCACGTACCAATCGAATTGTCAACGAGAAGAAGTCACAAGGCAATATTGTTTGCTTTAGAAACCTTAAAGATGCGACTGATGAGGCGATTGCTTTGTTCTCAAACAAGGAAGCTAAAGACGTTATCTTGATGAAGCCTTATGAAGAATATGTTGAGCTGTTTAACAAGGCATTTATGTCACTGATTAGCATTGCTCCGAGTGTGGGCAGTGTGGATGGTTTGATTAATGAAGACGACCAGTTGGAGTTTATTAAAGCGTTCAGAGAGTTGATGCGTCTGAAGAATGTATTGACAGGATTTAGTGATTTTAACTTTGGCGACTTGTCGATGGGTGAGCAGCAGTTTGAAGATTACAAGTCGAAGTATCTTGATTTGTACGAGACAGTGAAGAGTAAGACAGAAGTTGACAAGGTGTCAATTCTTGATGAAGTGGATTTTGAGCTTGAGCTAATTCATAAAGATGAAATTAATGTGGCATACATCTTACGCTTACTGGCTCAGTATCGTGAGACCGACACAGCTAAGCACGCTGAATACAAGAAGAGCATTATTAACATTATTGCGGGGCAAGAACATTTGCGCTCGAAGCGTGAGCTAATCGAAGAATTTATTGATTCACACTTGATGGGTATTGCGGTTGATGATATTGATGATGAGTTTGAGAAGTTCTGGGACGCAGCAAAGGTGGGCGAGTTCGGTACATTGTGTGAAGACGAGGGATTGGTTGAAGCTGAGGTTAAAGCTGTGGTTGAGACTTATCTGTACGACCAACGTAAACCATTAGCTGATGACATTGCTAAGACCTTACAGACCAAACCAAAGCTACTTGAGCGCAAGAAGATTATTCCGAGAGTGCTTGATAAGATTATGGAACATATTGAGAAGTTTTACGAATTATAAAGTTAGGAGTACAATTGACCTATGAAAGCAAGTTGTAAAAATTTTAAAGAACTTAAGGGTTACATTGATAATGATAATTCTAGCAAGGTATTGAAGAGTACAGGTAATAACTCTGTATCTAATTTTGAGGATGTCGTAGATGCTTTTATTGGTGCCCAAAGAGAAGCTGAAGAGGCTAAGTACAGCAATGATAAAACCGAATCTGACTATAAGGATGTCAAAAAAATTTCTATAACCCCCCAAAGAAAAGTACAGGAGGTTAAACACATTAGTGATGCTGAAAGACGTTATATCTGGCTTTCAAAGGGTGGCTAATATGAATACTCAAAATATAGATTAATTTATTGGAGAAAAATAATGGGATATGTTTGGACAAAATTCGGACAACTTGTGGATAGTGATGATAGCGATGGTAGGTATCTATACATAATCAATGATAGCGGCGAGAGAAGGAAAATTTCTTTGGTCACATATGCACCATCCATTCCCAAGATTAAAGAAAAAATTAATCTTTTAAAGGGTGAGAATATTCAAATTAGAACAAGTCAAAATACTGAAGACTGGAGTTCAGATGTTTGGTTTAGCGATTTGTCTATTGCAAATACAGAGGTCAAGGACTCTGGAGGTAAAATTTCAGACGAAACAATTATTGAGCTTAAGCAGAAACTTGAACAAGAGCGGGAATTAAGAATTAAAGCTAGTGAGCGTGCTGAGTCTTATCAAGAAAAATATAATGAAGTGTCCGATAAGAATATAGCTTTAGAGGAGAAATATATAGCTCTAGAAGAGGAGTTTGATGAGCTATCTAAGAGAGATCAAAAGGTTGTAGTTGAACAAGGAAAAGAACTAGATAAACTAAATATTTTAGGTAAAAAATTTGATTTTCAAATCAAAGGGCATCCTTTAAAAAGTTTCGCATTAAGACAGGGAATAGCCCATACAAGCAAAGGCAGATTACAGTTAAAGATTGTAAAAAAAATAAAACGCAATTTATATGAAGTAGAACTGCCTATGTATAACAATCAACGTATTCCTATGGCGTTAGGAATTGATAATCAAACTTTTTTTATAAAGACTGTTGAATGGAGTTCAATAAATGAAAGAAGCAAGCTTAAAGAGCTTGGATATAACGAGATAGAGCTAAAAAGTGGAGATTACCCTCTTGAGGAGTTAGTTAATATACATAAAGAGGTTGTATCTAATTTATAAAATGCTCATTATAAAAGGCTAACGCCCTATGGTTGTGTTTCTCGATGCTAAAGCATCCAAGACTAAGCTAGTTCACTGCGCCTCGCTTTGCTCGTTACTGGGATAAATCCCTTTTCTTTTTTTGTACCAATAGACGCAGGATTGTCTTTATACATAGACACACCTAAGCAAACAATGTACGATTGGGGTAAGAAATTCCCTGACTTTTCGTGTACGTTAGGGAAAGTAAAGGCAACACAAGAGTATGCGTTAGTAAATAAAGCTCTATCTACTTTAGATAAACTTTGTTAATAAGACTAAACCTTCCCTATGGTTTATTAAAAACATTTATATTTGCATTCTTATTAGCATTGACATTATCATTCTACATTCTCCTTTACATTGTCATTAGCATTAACATTTACATTAGGTTGTGAGCCAGCTAACCTAAGGTTATTGATTAGCTAACCACAAGCAATATTAGATATTAACTACCAGGCGGTCGTCCACCTTTGTTGCCATTCTTTCTTTTTCTAAAATTAGCTTCAAGTTGAGGCTTGACCAATTCAAATAAACCTTGAACATTGGGGCTGAGTTTGGCTTGTTTTTCATATAAAGCAAACTCACACATGGCTTGAATAAATTCAGATTGGTCTTTACAATCAAGATACTTCATCGTTTTGTAAAAGCTATCATAAAACACAAATGAGCCACGACTAATAGCCTTGTCACTACTATGAATGGCTTTATATATTTGCTTTTTAACCTCGCTCAATCCGCATAGCATATGCAAGTCATTAAAGTCCGTACAGTCTTCATCGTATGAAATATCAAACATTGGAAACACAGTAGTACCACCAATATGCTTGGCAGCTTCTACAGCCTTAACACGCCCGATATTCTTATTAAGTTTGTGGTCATCATCACCAGCAATGATTATCTTAGCATTGGGGTATTTAGCAGATAACTCTTTAGCAACCTCTAAGATGTTTCCTGAGTTAAAACACACAGCCACAGCCTCTCCTGTAGCCTCGTAAATACTTGCTCCCGTGGCATAACCCTCGCAAAGTATTAATGTATCCTCAGGAGTGCCTATTGGCATGAAACAGCCCTTAACACGACCACCTTTAGTAAAGAATTTAGCTCCAGTTGATGAAACGGTTTGTATGCTTGCAATTTCTCCATCAGTATTAAGTATTGGTATTAACAGTAAAGAGCTTTCTATACGCAATCCATGAGCTTTAACGCCTTTACTTTGTAGATATGGGTGGGCATTTATTCCAAGTGTAGTTGCGCAGTTGAATCTATAATTTACTTGCTTTTGAACATAGTCTTGTTGTTTAACTTTCTCAAGTTCAGCAATGCGCTTTTGTTCAGATAACTGTATGGCATACTGCCTCTTTTGTTCGACAGAGAGATGTGTACGCTCAACGCTACAAAACTTCTCGCTTACATCGCTTTTCCAGCATCCGAAAGCGCCTGATTGAAACTTGCCGTTGTCATAAGCAACATACCAGCTGTTTTTATTATCATCTCCATCATTTTTAAAACGATGAATTTCACCATCATAGATGATTTCTGTGGGCGGTGTAATGCTGAACTCCAGCATCTTATCTTGTATAGTTTTCATAATTCTTTTCCTAATATTTTTCTTATTTTTGCTATGTCTGATTCACTGAACCAATAGCGCTTGACTCGTGTTGTACCACCAAATCGATTAGATACAGCCTCCCACTTGCGATGTATCTCAAGACCAAGTGTATTAACCAAAGTGCTTACTGTTGAGTGTAGGCAGTGGTCACCAAGCTCTTCAGCTTCGAACCTGTTAAGGCTCAAACCTTTAAGAAAATACTGAATTATGTTAAACTTCTTAGTGCCAATCTTTTGGTTTACCCTCTGCGACTTTCCCGAGCTGTCAGAGGGTTTTTTCTTATTCTGTTTCGACATCTAATAGTCCTCCGTCTGTATTGAATATGTTGTTATGCTTTTGAGCATCACTTAAATCAGATTCTTTGTAGTGTGTTATTTGTCCCAATAGTCCAGAATCTATATGTTCTTTAATATCACCGTCAAGATGAGTTGTTTTCTCTGTATCCAGTAATCCTCTTATCATATTGATTTCTCCTTGCTCTCACCTGTGTGATTAAAGGTGTTTTTTTCAAGGTAAGCATCTAAGTCAGATTGACGATAACGCACAATCTTTCCCATCTTGATATAAGGTATTTGCATTCCTGTGCCAGTGTATCGACTATTGGCTAATGACTTATCATTGACACCAAGATAATTACCAGCCTCTTTTGTATCGAGCAGACCACTGCTCATTTGTTTTGTATTAAGCAAACCATTTGCCATAATATTTCTCCTGTTAAAGTAATTAAACATTTGTCTTAACCATTGTTAGTTTTGACAGTGTCTATTAAATAGGGGAAATTTTTTTTTATTGATTAGACCGAAAGCTTGAGATGTATTGTCACAACAGTATGCCTATCCGGTCTTTTTTTTTAATATTGGGGAATTGCCCAATTTCACCAGAGGATGTTTATTAATAAACAGTTAGTTTCTATTAATTTTGTTTTGAATTTCTAATGGCTGACCTTTCCACCAAGATGTTTTAATTATTTTGGATATTTCTTTTTTTATAGTTGAGCCACCAACGTTTAATTTTGATTTGTAATTTTTGGTATATATGCCATCAGTTTGTTCATTCGAATGTATGGTGAGAGCCCTAACAGATAAAGGAGCTGGTAATTTCTTTAAAAAACTTGGTAGTGTTGATTTGTATATATCCAGCCTTTTAAATGGTATTCCAGTTTCAATATCTTTAACTGGCTTACTTTTTTTGTTTAGTATGTAATCAATGCCGCCTTGCGTAAATAAATTCTCTTGTAGTGCAAGGGTTATTAAATTGTCACTTGTAATCATTCCATCTTTCACAAAGGTGCTTCTACTAAGGTATTGAAAATGAGGGGTTGAATAAAAAATATCTTTAAGCGCTGCCTCATTACTTTTATCAAGCCCATTTTCATATTTATACATTGTGAAATAGCCCCAGGTTACTGGCGTAAGGTCAATCGCATTTAGTCCGAGCAATATGAATAGAGCTTGGTCAAAAGTAAGCCAATTATTAGGCTTAAGAAGTCGGTAGTTTTCATTAACAATTATTTCACAATATTTTCGCTCTTCAAGAACGTCTCCTTCGTTTTCTGGAAGTATTGCCATACATCTATATTTCCATATTTCATAATCATCCGAGTTAGACCCTTTTAACTCTTCGAGCCATTTTCTAATTACCAGAATGAATGTGGCTGTCATAAGTGGTTTAACGAGACGGTTTTCATCTAATACGTCAAAACGGACAGTTCCAGATATTTCCTCTTCATCAATTTCAACATCAACATCTTTTGTTGTTGTCATTTAATTTGCTCCAATATATAGTTAGTAATCTTGTTCATGGGCTCACGCAGTCGCTCCATATCCGTAATAATGTACCCACCAGTAACATCGCGCTGGTCTTTATGGTTTAGCAGTTGTTTGAGTGCGTAGGTGTTAATATCTAAACTTTCAGCGATAGTGATAAAGGTTCTACGTAGGTCATGTAAGCTGAAATATATGTTGCTAATTTTCCTTACCCGTTTAATTTGACTCTTTGTATTGGCGATTGGCTTGTCAAGTGATAGGCTTGCGAAGTCTGCTGTAGAGCCTTGAAATACATAAAGACCTTTTGACTTACGTCGCTCTAATATTTCTAATATAAATGGCGTTAATGGTAACGAATGTGGTTCATAGTTTTTAGTGTCTTCGATAGTTAAAGAGTTATCTTTAAAATCAATATTTGACCACATAAGGCTTGACGCTTCACTGCTGCGCAACCCTGTAAACAGGATGAATAAAAACAAATCTCGACAAACTTCAGAGGACTCAACATATATATTTTTGTATTGATGTTTCGGTAGTTTTATTACAGTGTCGTACCATTTCTTGAGGTCGTAAGTCTTGATAACTGTTTGTTTGCGTTTCTCACGATTCCAAGCCTTGATATGACTTAACCTTGATACGGGATTATGAATAAAGATAGGATTTCCTGCGTCATCTTCGTACTCACCCATAGCATAATTGAAGTACGCCCGTAGCTGACGCATTACAGTGTTAGCTCTTGTGGGCGACCGCTGTGTAATTTCCCTATGCTTTCTCTCAATCATATCGCGATTAATTTCAGCTATTGGCGTATTAGACCACGGGCTTAGATAATTATTGAACGCACTTTCATAGCCTTTCTTGGTGTTATCCTTAAGATTTGTTCCTCGACTTCTGACGTAATCCTCAAATACCTGACCAAGCTTAATGTTTTTAATCAGCCCTATCTTGTCTTTATTGTTTGGATTTATGCCTTCACTAATACTACTCAGCGCTTTAATTGCTTGTGTTCTGGCGATTTGGATGGTCATGTCTGGGTATCGACCTAACGTGACAATGACAGGCTTTTTATTAATCCTTCTTTGGACGACGAATGATTTAATTCCTTTGCTCGTAATCCTGATGCTTAAGCCGCCAACAATTGAATCGTGGTAGTACGGTCTTGAATTTCCTATAGGAACAGGTAAGCTATCAATATTTCCCTTAGTGAAGTTAATTATGTTTTTCTTTGCCATCTACACTCATAAATACTTTCAGGATTACGCAGGGATTACATAACGACATTATTTGTTTAGATTTGCGATTGCCTAAAATGGATTACATTGTCCATTAAACCCTTTAAAATAGGGATACAATAGGTATATAATGGATTATATAGGAAAGTAATGGAAACAACAAGTTGTATTTTCATAATGCTGGGGTCGGTGGTTCAAGTCCACCTATAACCACCATATTCTATAAGGCTTATAGCCTTTTCAACGTTTCTTATTAAATATCTCGGGCTACACTAGCGCTTTTTTTCAGTTATTT
>Ga0255775_1002825_pt1 | contig 14753 bp, 14 predicted proteins | sample 011ome_26_FD_179973 | JGI IMG/M metagenome (GOLD analysis project Ga0255775, IMG submission 179973) | Coastal salt marsh microbial communities from the Groves Creek Marsh, Skidaway Island, Georgia - 011511BT metaG (version 2) | ecosystem: Environmental > Aquatic > Marine > Intertidal zone > Salt...
TCCTAAATTAATGCCATTAATTGCTAACTGATTAGCAGCAACAACTGTGGTCCCATCTCCGGAAAAAAGTGGTATGTCTTTACCTACAATCTCTGATCGATACTGCGTTGTTGTCTCAATTCGACCAGTAGCGATCAGATCATCACTGTTAAAATTGTAGGTCTCGGAAAACTGACCACTTCCATCTTGAGTAACCGCCTCAACACTGACGTTCGAAATCACTGGATAAGGTGAATTTTCAAGATCCGCTCCAGTCGAAAGGCTTAACCGCGCGGCAATCTCGTTGACGGTCGACACGTCGATGTCAGGGGGCGATGCTGCGGTCCCTAAAAAATTCACCCGAAGCGTGTCGAACGACGGTGATGATGGCCCAAACGGATAATTAATCGAGGCTATTTGTTCAGATCCGCCCCCAGTTCCTCGATAAACTGCATTGCCAAAAATAGAGATCACGCCGTGAGTTTGATTAATAGCACTATCTTCCGACAGATCCAACGCAGAATTTCTGTCAATAACACCCGCTGTCAAATCAACGAAACCACCTGCAAAGTCTGTGGTGGTTGGAGCACTGATTGCGTTTCCATCAATTGGGCGCAACAGTGTCAACGGATTGGTTTCACCAAAAGCACCAAATCCAACTTCCAAGTTTTTATAACTCGACTCCGCTGATCCACTTTTGTTCAAATAACTATCTGAATAGGTTGCGCTGGACGAAAAAAATGAGGATTGGTTTACGGCACTGGTAAGCCCGACGGTATCCGCCTCTCCGACAATATGGCGGCCATCACTCGTCATAATATCAATGGTCAAATCAGAAGCATTATCTGGATTAATCTTAAGAACGACTTCAGACAAGCCAGCGGGAATTATACTGATTGGATCGGATGCAGATGAAGCGACTGTCTTTAGATCTTCGGGTATCTGATCAAACAACTGTTCCGGCTGATCAAAATTAATCGACACATCATTGCCTCCCACATTATTCGGTCCAGGAGTCACCCGAAACAGTGATGATGCAGCAATCTGTGATCCATCTTTGATACCCATTCGGATACCGCTGGCTGCATCATCAAAAACTCTGACAGTAAATCGATCACCATCAAGGGGAGTCCCGGCAATTCGGAACTCTAAGCCAGGGATGCCCAGCTCAACGGTAGAATTTATCGATTGGCCTGCATCCGCTATCCAACCCTGGCTCTCGAAATCATAGGTAAAGGAGTACGTTCCATTTTCAATGGATGCCAGATCCCGTATTTCAGGAGTCACATCATAATCGCCACGTGATGCACCTTTGTCGACATCAACTCCCGGCTCTAGTGCAAAAAATTCAACTCCTTCTCTACCTTCACCATCGAGGCCAGCGACTTGAATCGCGTTCACCTCTTCTGCCATCACCGTCACAATATTATTGAGCCGTTGACCTAGGTTAGAGAGGGTTCCTTGGATAAAGTTCGCGAACCCAGCAACACTTCCCGATGATACTTCCGACAAGTTTACTGATTCTAGACCGCCCTTTACCTGAAAGGTGACAGCGTTGGTCTGAGTATCGGGAGCACTCACTGATAATTCGTAACCTTCAACCTTATTGACCAGCAACCCCTTGTTCATCGATTGGGTCAGTGAAACTGATACGAGGCCTTGAGAATCAATAGAGGTCTTAATTCCTACATATTGACTCAAGTCCCTCAGCAACTGATCGCGCTGATCGAGCAACTGTGGTGGTTGATTCTGCTCTAGTTTTTTCTTCAGGAGATTCCTGTTAACCGATGCAATCTGTGACGCAAGGCCGTTGAGTGCCTCAATATCGGCTTCCATCGCCGATACTGCCTGTTCGCCAAGAGAGTCAATCTGATCAGCCAGTGAATTAAATCGAGACACCAATGATTCGGCATCCCTATACATCGCATTTCTCAATGCTGTTGAACCTGGATCTGTTGACAGTGCTTTTGCTGAACCAAAAAATTTCGAGAGCGCCGAGGTCGCGCCTAATTTCTCATCGCCAATAAGATCCAGAAGGCGTTTTGCAAACTCAACCGTTGCACCTTGGGACTCAAGATCTGCCGTTGCCTGCTGTAATGATGACTCTAAAAATTCATCATACTGACGAGAAACACGATCAAAATACGCACCATTACCGATGGTACTTTTTCCGACCTGCGTCGGTGTATTTTGCTTAATGTCGGTGACCTGACGGCTATATCCCTCAGTTCCCATGTTCGCGATATTATTGGAAACTGTTGCAAGCGCTCGCTTGTAAACATTGACACCGCTTGAGCCGATTGCGACAAGATCAACCATTAGTTATCTCCTCGCAAATTGAGTCGATTCCGGTTTAATAAAAATTTTTGCGCGCTATCTTCAGGAATCTTAAATGGATCCGATTCATTGACCAGAGGAAGTGGATCTTGTGATTCAGGGTCGAGTGAAAAATTGTTTTTAACTGGCTCTTCAGAAGAAACCCCCTGAGAACGATGGATGAAGTCCTCAACCATCTGGCTGAGCCCGGTAGAGCGACGACCGGCCATAGACATCGCAAACTGTTGGTCAAGCATTTGTTCGAAGGTCTCTGTTCCCCCCGACTCAAGCAGTCCACCTTTCTGGATCGTTGCCCGCATTGATTTCATCATCATTTGAAGAAACATGGCCTCGAACTGATCCGCAGTTTTTTTGATCGCATCATCATCACCACGATCACGAGCCGCCTGTGCTTTGAGCGCTCCAAGCCCAGTGAAGTCATAGGATGTTTTTGGATCAGAGACAGTATTCATCAAATCACCACGAGCTCAGCTCGGAGACTTCCAGACGATTTCAACGCCTCTAAAATAGCTATTAAAGACGATGGAGTTGCGCCGGTTTCATTGACAGCATCAACAATCTCACGCAAATCAACACCCGGCTGAAAAAGAAACATTTTATTGGCCGGCTCTTCAATCGCAACGTCAGCGTTTTGTAATTCAACGGTCCGACCTGTATCCGCAAATGGGTTGGCCTGGCTGACTTCGTTCGTCGCCGACACAGTGACAGTAATCGGACCATGCGTGACCGCTGCAGCTGTAACTTTCACATTCCGACTAATCACAACGGTGCCAGTTCGACTATTAATCACAATTTTTGCTGACGGCTCACCCGGTGTAACCTCTAAATTCTCTAGTAACGACAGAAAGGAGACTCGGGAATTGGGATCTTCTGGCGCTTTGACGGCGACCGAAACGCCATCAAGGGCTGATGCAGTCGCCTCGCCAAAGATAGCGTTGATCTTATCGACGATCTCCTTGGATGTTGTGAAGTCACCTGTTGACACGTTCAGCACAATATACTCGGAACGATTAAATGGAGACTCAACCATGCGCTCGACAGTTGCACCATTTGGAATTCGTCCAGAGGTTGGAACACCGATGGTAATCTCGTCACCTGCGGCATTGACCTCGACCCCGGTTGAGGTCAGTGGCCCTTGTGCAAGAGCATAGACTTCGCCGTCCACACCCCGGAGGCGTGTCATGATCAAGGTCCCACCACGGAGCGAACTCGCGGCACCGATGGTAGAGATATTCACGTCAATATTCTGACCAGGCTTTGCAAAAGCAGGTAAGGAAGCTGTGACCATAACAGCCGCGACGTTATCGGCGGGAATACTGCTAGCTTGCGTTCCAGCGACATCGAAGTCCGATAACACACCATCAACGTTCACGCCAAGGCGCCCTAAGATTGAGCGCAAGGACTGCCCCGTGTAGGGCACCGCTCCACCATCGCCTGTGCCATTCAAGCCAACAACCAAACCGTAACCAATCAGCTGATTCGAACGAACGCCCGCAACAGTTGTAAGATCCTTGATCCGATCAGCTGTTGCAGTAGTTGTTGACAGAAGCGCAATGAGTAACAGAAATACCCGCATCGATATCTCCTAAAATGGCCAGATGCTGAGGAGCAAATTCGTGCCCCACGGCATCTTTTGAACATTCGCATTAGGTCCTACCCCTTTGTAGGTGATTTGAGCTGATGCAAGTCGTTTGGATTGAACAGTGTTGTCCGGCTGGATATCTTGTGGACGGATGATTCCCTTGACCTGAACGACCTCTGATCCTGCTGAAAAGTTGACGATCTTCTCTCCGCGAATCAGCAGGTTGCCATTGGGGTAAATCTCTACAACCTGAGCGGTCATTGTCCCCTTTAGCGTTGCGCTTTGATCAATGACACCAGAACCGGTAGACGACACCTCATTCTCTTCCTGAAGGTCTGAGGACAAAAATCCACCTGGGCTACCCCATTTCGCGAGCTGAAGCGGTGATAGAACATCTGTCTTTGTCTTCCGCGATGCCGTATTTTTTGTTGTTGTGTCAGCGTCGACAGACTCATCAAGAACGACTGTTACGATATCTCCGACCCGATAAGCTTTCTTTTCGCCAAACCAACTGTCAGAAAAAGCAACGTTATAAACTGATCCTGTAGGTATGGACGACTGATCGGTAGCCACTGGGATGACCGGTGCAAACTCAGGTGAGGGCCCAGCGACTTTTTGCGGACCTGCGCAGCCAGAAACAATGCCCATCGCAAGAATCAACGAAAACGTATTTCTCACATCAAACCCCTTACAAATTCTGATTCAAGAAGCGCAACATCGAATCCACCGAAGAAATTGCCTTCGAGTTGATCTCATATGCACGCTGCGTCTCGATCATGTTGACCATTTCTTCAACCACATTAACGTTGGCCGCCTCAAGCGATCCTTGCGAAATTCTGCCGGCACCATCCGCATCAGGCACACCAACGAGCGGGGCTCCAGAGGCAGAAGTTTCTCGATACAGATTCTTACCCATGGGTTCGAGCCCGGCATAGTTAACGAAACGAGTGAGAAGTAATTGTCCGATCACCTGCTCTTCAGCATTTCCATAGGGCTGAATCGAAACGGTGCCGTCCTCACCGATACTGATCGACTCAGCGTTCTGAGGAATCGTGATTGCAGGCTGTAACTGCATACCATTGGAGGTTACAAGTTCCCGATCAACTGACAATTTAAACGAGCCATCACGGGTATAACCGAAGGTTCCATCAGGTTGGAGTACCTGGAACATTCCCTCGCCTTGAATAGCCATGTCTAACGCATTCTTAGTCTGAATCATGGAGCCCTGTGTGTGTGTCTTCTCAGTCGCCACAATTCGAACACCAGTCCCCATCATAAGACCAGTTGGCGATTGATTATCCCCACCAGTTGAGCCACCGGCCTGGCGAATATTCTGATACAACAGATCTTCGAAAACAGCGCGATCTCTTTTGAATCCGACCGTATTGACATTGGCTAGATTGTTCGAAATCACCGTCATTCGCATCTGTTGTGCATCAAGTCCGGTTTTTGAGACCCAAAGTGAGGATTCCATTATTTATCTCCTACGACAGACGCATCATGGCCGCGCCAGATGCATCGTTATCTTTCATCTCTCGAATGACTTTGGTTTGCATTTCAAAAGATCGCATGTGATCAATGAATTTAACGAGTGTTTGCACAGCACTGACATTCGAACCTTCGAGAGAGCCCGCCGAGAGCGATGCAGCCTCAGGGCCTGACTCAAAGTCAAGGCCATCCTCAGTGTTATCAAGCGGCTTGAACAAACCGTCTTCACGCCGGGCCATCATCGTCGCCGAGGCATCTTTTAAGCCTAATTGCGCAATCTCTTGCGGGCCTGCTCCCGGATTATTTGGATCAATCGTGGATATCACTCCATCACTGGCAATCTCAAAACCTGCTGTGCCTTGAGGCAATTGCAACGGCTCCAGCGACTGATCGAGAACCAGATACCCCTCCCCCGTTCGGACAAATCCATCAAGATCGAGACTCAAGTCACCACGACGTGTCCAAGCCAATTCACCGTTCTTCGCCTGAACCGCCAATACGGTGGCGTTATCCATCGCAACATCCATCGGCCGACCAGTGAATTGACGGACTCCCGGCGTTAAATCGATCTGAGGCGACGTCATCGCACGCGGCAAGAAACGAGTATCAAAGCCGTCTCCTTCGACGCGTACAGCACGATTAGCTACTTGATAGGCTTTTTTAAAGCCAGTCGTTGATACGTTAGCCAGCTCATGGGTCATATTCTGACGATCCAATCGGTACTCAGACATCGCTGTATTTGCTGTAAAAACAAGACGATCCATATCAAATAACCACTAAGCTTCCCTAGTTCCTGATGTTAATAATTGTTGAGGTTAGGGTTGACGACGTTTCAATTGCCTTGGCATTTGCCTGGAAGTTCCGCTGTGCGGTGATGAGATCCACCAGCTCTGACGTCAAATCAACATTCGCTCTTTCTCTTGCACCAGCACGGATTGTGCCAAATCCAGCACCACCAGGCTCACCCAGTGTTGGAGCCCCAGAATCGCTGGATTCAAGGAAGGTTGAGTCCCCCAGCTGACGTAATCCATTAGGTGTCGAAAAAGTGGCAAGTACGATTTTGCCTTTTAAGTCCTGAGTACCATTTGAGTATGAGGCAGTGACCAGTCCATCATCAGCGATATCTACCGCAACCAAAGACCCATTAGGCAAACCGTTCTGCGATTGAGTGTTAACCGAAAAGTCACCGGTGAACTGAGTAGATCCGACATAGTCGATCGATACTGATTCCGCTCCCACAACAACATCTTGAAGATTGACTCCATTCAACGGCGATACAAGACGGCCCGCCGTATCAAACGTCAGCTCACCCTTATCAAGGAACAACGGGCGCCACTCAGCTTCCTGAGCAAGACCCGCTGCGTCGGCTGGCAATTCTGGATTATCTGTATTTGGATCGGTGTCATACTCGAGGAACGTACGATCCTCTTGAGCCTTACTTTCCGCCTGATCAAGCTGCACGTACACAGTTTGGTTTTGATCTGTCGTTTCAGCGACCGGCCGGCGATAAGTACCTGTGGAACCAACAGAAGAGCTCAAATCTTCCATGCCAAACTTAGGGGAACCCTCAACCTGAACAAATGAATCGTCACCAGTTGTGCCCGATGTGAAAGTAAACACGCCAAGCGTTTCGTCGAACTCTACCTTGACGCCAGATATGGATTGTCCATTGGTATTTTCCATCGCATTGATGCGACCCTCGAGTGAATTGATAAAGGAGTTCAAATTGTAGTCGCCGACATTTAATCTAAACGTCTCGGTCACATTATCCACTGTAATTGTGAATTGATTTGAAAGCTCATCCACACTGAAGGTTTCATCTGGGTCAAATTGGATCGGTGTCCCGAACACCTTTGCAGCCGTCGATATCACGCCTCGCACAGCAGAATCACCAGATTCTCTTCCCACAGATAATGGTCTTTGAACCGAAGTATTCGTGGAGTCGAGGCCGAAATAGGAAGCCGCATTCGTTGAGATATCACTCACAGCGATTGAAGACTGGTCGCCTGTTGTACCTGACGCTATGGTGAAATGCCCATCGGTCGAGCCCGCCGCTGTATTTGGTACAAACTCAACAATAATCCCTTGTCGCTGCTGAACCGCTGGAAGAATGAAATCGCCTTGAGGGATCACTTCAGCACCTGGGGCTCCTGTAGCCACATCGACAGACAAGACCTTGCCTGATGTTCCCAAGCCAAATAATGAATTTAAGTTTGTTCCAGTATTTTTAATACTGATTGAATCTGTTAGATCGTTAGTCTTAAACGTGAATTGCTTCAACGCATGGCTATACTGCACATTAACCCGCGCAGCCGCACTAGCGCGAAGCTGAGATTGAATCTCTTCGGCCAGCGCTTTAGGAGTGAATGTTCCGGACGCGATCGAGATGTCATGTTCTGCACCATTAAAATCAACCGTGAATTGTCGATAAGTCGCATTTGACGACAAATCAAAGACGCGACTATCACCCAGTTGACGATTAATTTCAGTAGTCATGATTGATGCAACTTCTTGTCCACTTAAGTTTTTCGACACTGCTGACAGCGCAGAAAGATCGATCGGTATTGGATTTGCAATCGGGTTATCTAAATCCTCGTCGATTAACAGACTGAACGCATCGGAAAAATCAATTGATGCTGTACCAGCAGTTGCCGCACCAGTGCCAACTAAGGATGCGTTAGCAGTTCCTCCGATAGCGGACACCGTGAAGTCAGAACCGTCGCTTGAACCTATCTGAATCGTCGTACCGGACACTGATGCTGTTAAATGTTCAGTGTTTGATGACGATGCGAGCGCATCATCGATTGCCGCTGCTAACTGCGCAATCGTTGGCTCCGCGGCAAAGGCCGCTGTAGTCGCTGTGTAAGTAGTTCCATCAACGAGGACAGAGACTGCCACCGTCTCTCCAGGATCAATCTCCGTAACGTCAACGGATGTGAAATCAAAAGTTGCTGGATTTGCAGAAAACTTAACTCCGTCTGCACCTTTTTGATACGGCTGATTGGATGCAACCGACCCTACTGCTGTTGCGGGTGTTGACTGAAGTATTGGACCTAAGTCATCAAGATTGTATTTTTTAAAGAACGTTTTGGTCGTAAAACCACCAACTTCTGAATCGTTCTCTGTTTTGATATCGCCGTACTTGTTTACAAAGAGCTTATTACCAGCAGAGTCTGTCGCTTGAGAGAGGGTCGGTTCCAATTCGGTGTCATTCAGCAGAATGTGCGTTTGCCACTTACTGTTCGGACTTTCAGCACTGGCGACTTGCGTGCGGCGATAATAAAAGGTCAACAAAAAATCCTCGCCATTAGCATCAAAAATCGTGATGGCCGCCGACTTAGCATAAGTCGTCGGATCGTTTGGATTGAAAGGAACTAATGACTGGAGACCGGTCTCAGGGTCTGTTTCATAGACTGGATTTGTGTTCCCAGGGAAATTAATCTCCAGATCAATCGCCGACGTCGCCAACGCTTCACCAACGGTATTTGGTCTGATTTGAAGAGGCACGAGATCCGCCTCAAAATCCGCTTTACCAAGGGAATCCACCGAAGCAACTTGCAGAAATTGACCTGCCGAGTTGACAACCGTGTTTTGTTCATCAAGCAGAAACGATCCGTTCCGGGTAAATAGATCCTGACCATCTCCTGATCGTAGAGGGAAAAAACCCTCCCCGGTAACCGCTAGATCTAGAGAATTCCCTGATAGCTCAATGTTGCCCTGTGAAAACTCCTGAGTAACCTGCTTGAGAGCTGTACCCTGACCAACAACAGTTGACGCTTTCTGCAACGGCGAAGTCGCGAAAATATCGCCAAAATCAGATCTCGACCGTTTAAATCCGGTTGTCCCTGCGTTGGCAATATTGTTTGATGTCACAGCCAGTTGCGTTGTTGCTGCATTAAGTCCTGTTAACGAGGTAAAAAATGACATCTCTTATTCTCCAGCTTGTTCGATCTGATTAGTTAATGATGACGATTTAGGAGTCTCACCGATTCGACTGACCTCGCTTATGGGTAAAGTCACGCCGCCGGAAAGATTTAAATTCAAGTTTGCTGACTGAGCGTCCCAAGATACGGTCTCAACCTTTGCGAAAGTGCTTGGATTGACGTCTGTCGCGGCTCCATCGATATTTGCAGTCCCACGAATGACGTAATCGCCGGCAGGCGCAGGTCTGCCGTCAGCCATTCGACCATCCCATCCAAATGAAGCGGTTCCTGAGCTTTGCGGGCCTGAGACAATAGAGCGGATCAGAGCTCCTGAGTTAATATCGTAAATTCCGAGATTTACCTGTTCAGCGCCATAGGGAAGGTAGACTTCGATCTGCGAAGTTGTTTCTCCATCGGTCGAAATGCGGCCGGTCTGTCCAAAGACAGATTTACCAACCATATTCGCACCAGTCATGATCCGATCCGAGCGAATGACATCAGCAACATCAGTCAGCGATGTCGACATATTTGTTATTCCTTCCAGTTGAGAGAATTGAGCCAATTGAGCAACGAAGGCCTCGTTCTTCATCGGATCTAAAGGGTTCTGATTCTGAAGCTGGGTTGTTAAGAGCTTTAAAAAGGCATTACGGTCTAACTCATCGTCTGAGGAACTCAGAAGTTGCGATTCTTCGTATTCCTGCTTGGTTAAGATGCCAGTCGAAGCGAGAGAAATATCTGTGTTCATATTTAAGCCTTCGTAATCTCAAGTGTACGCATCATCAATTGGCGTGCTGTGGTTACCACTTCAACGTTGTTCTGAAAAGAGCGGGATGCGGCGACCATTTCAACCATTTCTGTGACTTCATTAACGTTCGAAAGGTAAACAAAACCGTCTTCACCTGCCTCAGGGTTTCCGGGATCATGGACCTTACGAACAGGTTCAGTACTATCGATTACCTCTTTCACCTTGACGCCGCCCAGGGTATTGAAACCAGCATTTAAATCAGATTGATCGACTAGCGCTCTGAAAACCGGGCGTTTAGCTCGGAAAGCCTCCTCCTCTGTCGGCGAGACTGAGCCCGCGTTAGCGAGGTTTGAAGCCGTTGTGTTCATCCGAATCGTTTGTGCTGTCAGTGCAGTGCCGGCTATTTCAAAAATATTTTTCAGCATGTTCTAGTCCTTACTCGCCGCGTAGCGATTTTCTGATGCCAGAGATTCGACTCTCTAGAAACTGGAGAGTTGCTTGGTACTGAGTCGCGGCCTCACCGTATTTTGCTTGCTCAACGTTAATTTCAACGGTATTGCCATCGACCGATGAGTTATAAGGAGTTCGGTAGACGATCGCGCTCATGTTCTCTAATTCGCCTGTTTCAAAATGTCTCGTGTTGGTTGCCGCCATCGGGCTCGGGTTGGTATTTGAAAGCACTTTTTTAAAATCGAGGTCTTTCGCGCGGAACAACGGTGTGTCAGCATTTGCGATGTTTGCTGAGATTAACTCCATTCTTTGATTTCGCACTGCTAAGGCTTTCTCATGAATGCCAAACGGATTTTCTAGCAATTTCATCAACAACCCCTCAAGTTCCCAACCATTGTGTCGATTAACGTTTCTAATCTGCTGGATTGGGTAAGCAATCTATGTGCCAATCTAAAAACGTGGCGCTGAAGCCCAAACGCCTCCAGATTGGCAAAAAAATTCCGAGTTTTTCCGGCAACAGTGTGCCGGGCACGTTTGCATTCTTCGTGGGGAGTCGCATACTGCGTACATGCGAGTCATATTCTTAGTCACCGGGCTATTCACGGTATTAATGAGTCATGCTGAGCCGTTTCGTGGTGGCCACGAGGCATTGATCAGTGTCACCACTGACTGGATCGCTAGTGACCAATCAATAGATCATCATCAAATCACAGTCTTGCCACCAGATCGACGGATTCCAATCAATGCTTGCCCAGAGCCGCTCTCTATCCGATTTCCTTTTATCAATAATCGAAAGACGATCGAAGTAGGCTGCGAAAATCCAAAATGGAAACGCTACCTGCGAGTAAAGATCGAAGAAAAGTTCAACGCGTGGGTGTTCAGCCGAGATTTAGCCGAGGGCACACAAGTGCTCGATACGCATATCGAAAATATTCCTGTGCCTGATCATCTCATCAATAGTTTTTTAGAGAAGCATGAGATCGTAGGTCGAATGATTAACCGAGATATTGCGTTAGGCGAAGTGGTGACCACCGATTTGTTGATGGATGAAATCTCGGTCTTCGTACCAACCCGTGCCTACGAGGCAGGTGAGATCATAGCTTTCGACGACTTAGCCATCGAAACCCGAATGAAAGAAAAAATGAGAAGTCCTCTGACAATTTGGCCTGAGCAAACGGTCATCGCAAAAAACGCGCTTCAAGCCGATGACCCAATCCAAACAACTGATATTGAAATTGTACAAGAGCTTCTTATTGCCAAAAAAACGATCGTGACTGGCCAAGTGATTACGCCAGATCTCGTCGAATTACGACTCGAACCCACAAGTGCATATGGACCAACTCCACTGACGAATCTGGAGGAAATAAACGGATTAGAAGCGACTCGAACGATTCGTGTGGGTCAACGTCTGCATGCGAGCGATTTTGTTGCAGCCGACTTGGTTCGAAAAAATGAAACAGTCCGACTGACCATCACGCGAGGAGCACTCAAAATTACCGTAGAAACAGTTGCTTTGGGAAATGCCAAAATCGGCCAACAGGTATTATTAAAAAATCCCGATTCTGGTAAAGAAATCCGAGGAATCGTGACGGGACGGAATGAAGCTCGTGGTTTGTAAAAACACTTAAGTTTTTTCTGCAGAAAATGCTAAAGTTTATAAACATAGAGTCGATTAATTGAATGTAATGAATTTCCGGACGGTGAGGAGATGGAAATGACAGACCCTATTTCAGGCATAGGTGGGAAAGCGTTATCCGCCATTAAGCCCGAGCAAAAAAAAGAGGAAGCCGTCAAAAATGCTGACTCGCCACCACAAATGGCCTCGACCACTCCAAATCTATCGGATGAAGTTAAATTGAGCGAAGAAACAGTAGTCGAACTCAATCGTGCAGGCTTCGACGAGGTCAAAATCGCTCAGATTAAACAGGCATTGGCTGACGGAACTTATCCGCTCGATCCAAAACGAATTGCCCAAGGCTTTACGGATATCGAGAAGTTGCTGTAGCCTTTGGGCATGCAGCACGAATCCATAGTCCAAACGTTGGCAATTGTCCGTCGTCTCGACTCTCTCCTCACCGAAGAGTTCGACGCACTGAAGACGCAACGGCTGGAAGCTTTCGAAGCGTTGCAAGCCGAGAAGATCAGCATCCTAGAATATTTGGCAGAACTCAATGCCACCAGGGATGGACTTGATCAAGATGTCATCGAGCGATTAGTCAACAACCCGACGTGGAACGAAACGACCGCTCTTTTAGAGCGGTGCAAACGATCCCACCAACGTAATGAGCTACTTATTTCAAAGCAGCTTGATAGTATTCGTGGAGCCCTCTCGGCATTACAGAACCAAGACCCCACAGCGACCCTAGAACTCTATACAAAACTGGGGAAGACCCGAGCTACAAGACGTTCAATTCTATCCGGTGATGCGTAAAACAACCGAAGAGAACCACCGCCCAGATACAGGTCTTATAAGGCTGACCATTGCGATCTCCTTCATCTTCCTGTCTGTGGCGATCCTAAATCTTGGTAAAACATCACTTTCTCAATGGCAACCGCGTCCCCCAGTAATTTGTGATAATGGTGAACCGGTTCATCGCTTCGCACAAGTCAACGCAAATCGGGTCAACATCCGAGACCTCCCCACTGTGTTTTCCAACGTTCTAGAACAAAAAAACCGAGACGATCTGATCACCGTTGTATGCGAGTTCGGTGTTTGGTCAAGAATTGATGCGCCAGTCATCGGAGTGGAGACTTGGATTTCTTCCGGATTAATCACTCTAGAACAGACACAACCACTCTCAATTCGAATGAAAGTTGCCCTGCTATTCTTTTTCGTTTTGGGCTGTTCTGGACTCATCATTAGCCGCTGGTTCCCGTCTTGGATTGAAGCCTTCGTTGATTTGTTACTCCAAACTCAACAGCTTCCCCCCCACGCAAGACCATTGATTTCCGTGCAACCGCGATACCATCCAGCCCGAGATCGTCAAACATAAGCTAAATCTAGGTTTCCGGTGGGGATAACCCTTTTAACCAATAGGCCCAAGCGAGCATAACAGCCACTGCCTGATACAACTCCTCAGGAATCTCTTCTGACAAACCCACCTGGGATAAGGCAGCAACCAATTGCGGATCTTCCGCGATAAAAATGCCATATTTTTTAGCTTCCGCAATGATCTCAAGAGCAAGCTCATCATCACCCTTAGCAATCAAGGTCGGTGACTCTTGCTGACCATATTCCAAAGCGACTGCTTTTTTCGTTTTAAATCTCATGCCTCTAAATCCAAGTTGGAATGTGTTGACATCGATCGTTCTGGGAAGTTCGTCCGTTCTGAATTCAATATCTGAAATGACAGCATATTCAAGCCGAGTTCTGAAAAGGCCTCTTGCAAATCAAGACTGCCTTCTTTGGCAAGTTCAGCGGTTTTCTTCTCCACAGCCCACATCACCAACTCCACATTCGATTGCGAAAATGTGGACTTCAACCAAATCTCACCCAAATGCTCAAGTGATGTATGCAAATTAATCACCCATGACGAATATCTTTCGTCATCGACCGACTTAAACCGCTCGAAAACTAACTCAACTGGTGGCTGGTCACGGAACAATAACAGTGACGCAAACCCTGAATACTCTCGACCCGTTGAACTCGGTACAGAATCTAGCTGAAAACGCTCCAAATCCCCAATCAACTCTCCAATTCGAGTAGTCAATTCCGACTGTGCTGGTAATAGCCTAAGGATCTGTCTTAACCAAGGCTTTAATGTCTGAGCCGACAGAGATATCCCTTCAAGTAACGCACGTTCCGTATTTAAACCACCAAACTGAATACCTCGTGCGATGGCTTGGGCATTTAAATTGTTCGAATCCAATCGCTGATTCTGAAGTCGCGCCGCTTCGCGATCCAAGCCTTGTCCAGACAACAAAGTTTCCAACGTCCGTGGAGAGAACACACTTGAAATCTGAGATTTGGAAGATGGTCTCGCAAGAATTTCAGCGAGGGTCGCTGAAAGACCACCGACAGCAGCTGCCTGACTCGCAGGCGCTGCTGGTGCCTGATTAAACAGTAACACCATCCCCTGCTGACTCTGCGCGACACGCAGTGTCACTTGACCTTCGGGTAACCGCATCCCTGGCGGTAAAGGAATATCTCGGTTATTCAGTTGCAGTGCCATTTTATCACCAGCACTTGAAACCAACGCTTGAACAACCTGACCCGACTTGAGGCCAAGTTCTGCTGCAATCGGCTGAG
>Ga0255775_1002829_pt1 | contig 14737 bp, 11 predicted proteins | sample 011ome_26_FD_179973 | JGI IMG/M metagenome (GOLD analysis project Ga0255775, IMG submission 179973) | Coastal salt marsh microbial communities from the Groves Creek Marsh, Skidaway Island, Georgia - 011511BT metaG (version 2) | ecosystem: Environmental > Aquatic > Marine > Intertidal zone > Salt...
CAGGTTGGGCGGCTGCCGCGATCGGGTTTAGCCTTGGCAATGATTTGCTCATCGTGGTCGGTGCGCTGGTTGGCTCATCCGGTGCGATCCTGTCTTATATCATGTGTAAGGCGATGAACCGCTCATTTGTCAGCGTTATCTTGGGCGGCTTTGGTGGTACATCTGGTCCCCAGATGGAAGTCGAGGGTGAGCAAGTGGCGATCGATGCAGATGGCGTGGCCGCAGCTTTGGACGAGGCCGATAGCGTCATTATCATTCCGGGCTACGGAATGGCCGTTGCGCAAGCCCAACAGGCGGTGAGCGAGCTGACAAAGCGGCTGATCGCAAAGGGCAAAACGGTGCGGTTCGCGATTCATCCCGTTGCCGGACGGCTTCCTGGCCATATGAACGTTTTGCTCGCCGAGGCCAAAGTGCCCTATGACATCGTTCTGGAAATGGATGAGATCAACGAAGATTTTCCGGAAACAGATGTGTCTATCGTGATCGGTTCAAATGATATTGTGAACCCGGCGGCGCAGGATGATCCAAACAGCCCGATCGCCGGTATGCCGGTGCTGGAATGTTGGAAGTCAAAGCAGGTTTTCGTGTCTAAGCGTGGCCAAGGTACGGGCTATTCGGGCATTGAAAACCCGCTCTTCTTTAAAGAAAATACGCGGATGTTCTACGGTGATGCAAAACAATCTCTCGATAAACTTCTCGGGATGATCGATTAACCCGTCTTGGCAGTGATTTTGCAAAAGGCCCCAGCCATAGTGGCAGGGGCCTTTTTTGTTCTGCGCCTGTGATAACCAAGGCGCTTTGATGCCGCCTTAGGCTTTGCCTTCTTCGTAAACTGATATACATCCCGCCTGGAACATCGTTTCATCTATCTATGAGGGCTGCATGTCTGCTATCCAAGATCACCCGTTACGCTATGAGCTGGCCAATGAACTGCACGCGCGCCCGTTTCCATCTTTAGACGCGCCGGCGCGAGTGGCCTATCTTGCCTTCACGCAAAACACCGAGGGTGATCACTCTACCCGCTTAAATGCCCGCGATCAATTGATCGCCCTATTAGACCGCTTTGGTGAAACCCATCCACAACCCGATGCAACGCATTATTTTGGCGCCTTGGGCCGGCATCAGTTGAAATGGGAGCAACATACTGAGTTTGTGACCTATAGTTTGTTCAGCAAAGGCGGTGCCGAACGCCCGTTTGATCCCGCTGAATTTGAGGCTTTCCCGGAGGATTGGCTGCAATCTGTAAGTGCCGAACGTATCACCTCGATCAATTTACGCGTTGAAACGCGGATTTCGGATGATGAAATCAGCCACTCACTAGCCGAGTGGTTCGTGCCCGAAAGCCTGACGGTCAGCGAAGTTTTAGATAAATCGGCCGTGGTGGCGGGTGATTTCCGCGTCGATGCATCTGGTCATCAGCGCTTTGCGTTATTTGTCGCAGCCGAAACGGGGCCCAGGCGCATTGGCCGCGTTATTCAGCGGATTTGCGAGATTGAAACCTATAAAAGCATGTCGATGTTGGGGTTTTCGACGGCGCGCAGCATATCGCCGCGGATGGCGCAGATTGATGCAGAGCTCAGCGAATTGATGGCTGATATGACACAGGCGCAAAAATCCCCCGAGCGCACATTAGACGCTTTGTTAAAAATTTCCGCTGAATTGGAAAATCTATCAGCGCAAGTTGCGTTTCGTTTTGGCGCCACAGGCGCTTATGAGGCGATTGTCAATCAACGTATCCAGGTTTTGCGCGAAGAGCGCTTTAAGGGCCGGCAGACGTTTGGCGAATTTATGATGCGGCGATATGATCCGGCGATGCGCACGGTTAAAGCCTCTGAGCGCCGCCTGTCAGCGATGGCGGATCGCGCGATGCGGGCGGGCAATTTGTTGCGGACCCGCGTGGATGTTGAACGGTCGGCTCAAAACCAATCGCTGTTGGAAAGCATGAATGCGCGCGCCGATCTTCAGTTGCGTTTGCAAAAAACGGTTGAGGGTTTATCGGTGGTGGCGATCAGCTATTATGCCGTGTCTTTGGCCGGATATTTGATGTCACCTTTGGCAGGCCCACTTGCAATCAGCGCAAATTCATTGAAGGCCGCCGTCACGCTGCCCGTGGTGCTGCTCGTTTGGTGGGCCATCCGGCGCATCCGCAAGCGCATTGAGTAGATAAGATAGTTGGCCTTTTTTAAACTGTGACAGGCCTGCCCTTTGATGTAAGGGGCAGGGATGCGGCTATCTTTCCCGGCTTCTGGGATCTAATGCATCGCGCAAGCCATCGCCAAGGTAATTGACGCTCAAAACGGTTAGCGAAATCGCCAAGCCGGGCCATATTGCGCGTCCGGGATATAGCTGTAGATATTCGACTCCATCATTCAAAAGGCGGCCCCATGTGGGGAAATCAGGGGGAAACCCTAGCCCAAGAAAGGAAAGCGCGCTTTCGGTGATGATCGCGTTGGCGATACCCAGCGTGGCAGATACCATTATTGGTGAAAAAACATTCGGCAGAATATGGCGCAGAATCAAGGCGGCATCGCTTAACCCGAGCGAACGCGCTGCCAAAATAAATTCGCGCTCTTTGATGGCCAACACATCGGCCCGGACAATGCGCGCGGTTGGCATCCAACTGGTTATACCGATTGCAAAAACGATCAAAATAAACATGCCACGTTCCGGTCCAAAGCTTTGGCTCAGCAGATCACGAAACAGCAGCATCATAACCAGCAATAAGGGCAGCAATGGCAGCGAGAGAAACATATCGGTCATGCGCATCAATAGCCCATCAAGCCGTTTGTAAAACCCCGCCAAAACGCCAATGAAACTGCCCAAAAAAAGGGATAAAATCATGGCGGTTAAGCCCACAGAAATAGATGTCTGCCCTCCCGCAATCAGCCGCGCGAACGTATCACGGCCCAATTGGTCTGTGCCCAATGGATGCGCCCAGCTGGCGCCTTGATTGCGGGCGCGAATATCGATCGTATTGGCTTCAAGATGCCAAAATAATGGCCCAAGCATTACGATTGCAACGATCAAGATGAATAAGACACCGCCGAACAACGCGCCTTTATGATGCCTAAACTGAGCCCATATATCGGCCCATTTGCCATGGGATTGGATTGAGGCTGTTTGCTCTATGGGCTCAGTCATAGCGAATCCTCGGGTCTAAAACCCCGTAAATCAAATCTGCAAGAAGATTGAAAAAAATGATCAGAATGGTGAAAATAAATACCAGAGTCTGCACAGTGGGAAGATCATTGGCGTAAATCGCAAGGATAAGCTGTTGGCCGATTCCGTTCACTTTAAAAACTTGTTCGGTGATAATGGCACCACCGAAAATTGAGGGCACATTCAAAGCGATCACCGTAACGACCGGGATCATCGAATTGCGCAGCACATGCACCATCACCACGGTCCATTCATTCAAGCCTTTCGCCCGTGCGGTGCGTACATAATCTTGATTTAAGTTATCCAGAACTGAGGCCCGCATAAAGCGGCTAAGCTGGGCTGTTGTTTGCAAGGCCAGCACCATAACTGGCAAGACCATTTGTTTCAGCTGAATGATAAAGCTGTCCCAACTCACCACCTCATGCAACGTGTTATAGGTCGAGGGCAACCAGCCCAATTGCACGGCGAATAAAACGATCACCGCGACGCCGCTGAAAAATGGCGGAACTGAATAACCGATCATCGCGACGAAGGTGCCAACCTGATCAAAAACGGAATATTGGCGATAGGCAGAATAAATGCCGATTGGCAGCGCGATCAAAATACCCACCAGATAGGCCATACCAACCACCCAAAGCGTTTGCGGAAGGCGCTGAACCACCACATCCATTACGGGGCTGCGGGTTTGCCAGCTGATGACGCGTAGATCGTCTTTTGAAAATTGTGTGTTGAACAGATGGTCGATGAGCACTTGCGGTTCAATCCAGAAAAACTGCACCAACCATTTGAAATATTGAACATGGAGAGGTTGCCCCAAGCCAAGCGCTTCACGCATTTTCTGTTTCACTTCTGGAGGCACCGTTAAGGGCACCTGCGCCATCGGGTCATTGGGCGCTAAGTTCAGCAACAAAAACACGATCAGCGAAATGAACAAAAGCGTCGGTATGGCGATTGCCAGCCGCCGCATCGCAAAAGTAAACATTTAAAAACCTTTTACTTCGGTAAATTATACCGTGATCTGCGCCACGATGACCGTGGCGCAGACCTGTACTGTTATCACTTAATGCGATACCAATCGGCAATATTCCAAAGCTCGGAATCCCAGGTGTTTAGGATCACCCCACCTAAAGAATTCGCATGTGCAGACACGCGGCCACGATGGACCAAGGGCACGATCGTATAGCTGTCTTTGGTGAGCATATTGTTCAATGCGATCCCGATTTCTCCGCGCCGGGCCAAATCACCGGTTTTGGTCAATTCGGCGTAAAGCGCGTCATAGGCTGGATCGCAAAAGCGGTTGATATTCTCACCTTGCCACTGTGATTCAGGGCGTGGCTCTGTGCCACACAGATATTGTGCCAGATAGGATTGTGGGTCTGTGCCGCTAAAGGTATTGGCGTACATTTCCACATCCGCATAGAATTTCTGGAAGGTATCCGGTGAGCCGGGATCACCGCCGAAAAACACCGAGGCGTTCAAATTGCGCAATTCGGTTTCCACGCCGATTTGGCCCCACCACTCCTTGATTAAGGCTTGGAAATCTTGGCGCACCGCATTGGTTGAGGTTTGATAGAGAATGGACAAACGCATGCCGTCTTTGCTGCGGATCCCGTCGCCACCTTTGACCCAACCGCTTGCGTCAAGCAGCGCATTGGCGCCTGCGATATCTTGCGCCACGCAATAATCATTTTTGGCGGCATATAGATCTGGCGCGGGCACCAGATCACAGGTTACTTTGCCGGCCTTGCCATAACCGATTTCCACCAATAAGGGGCGGTCAATCGCCATGGAAAGGGCTTTGCGCACGTTGAGATCTGATAAAAACGGATGGGGCGCTTTGCGGGTAGAGCGCGTATCGGCATCCAGCTCGGGCGAAGGATCGGTAAGGTTCATTTCGATCCGTTCGACCAAAGGCCCAAAACCCGCAATCGCTTTGCCTTTACCGGCGCTTTCCATATTCGCGATCACTTCGGGCGCCAGTTGCAGATTCCAAGCGTAATCAAATTCGCCGGTTTCCAGCACGGAGCGCCCGGCGGCGCTGGCATCTCCGCCACCCTTGAATGTAACGGTTGCAAAAGCGGGCTTGGCGGGATCACGATAGTGATCATTCGCCTTCATTTGGATCACATCATTGGGTCGAAAATCGGTTACAACAAAGGGCCCGGTGCCAATGGGATAGAAATTTTGATCGGTGCATTCGGGGGCTTTGGCGCCCATACAACCTTCAAATTGGGCTTTTTGAATGATCGGGGCGGTATAGCCCATAAAAGGCCCGTAAGGGTTGGGTTTTGGCGCGTCAAAATTTACCTGGACCGTAAGATCATCTACAATATCTACGCTCGTAACGCCCGCAAAATAGGAGAGCGAGGCGCAGCCCATATCTGGGTGCAAGCAATAATCAGCTGAAAACTTAACGTCTTCGGAGGTCACAGGGCTGCCATCAGACCATAACAGCCCGGATTTTAGTTTCCATGTGATCGAGGTTAGATCGGCGCTGACACCGCCATTGCTAACCGTTGGAATCTCTTCTGCAAGATAGGGTACCAAAGCGCCCGTATTGTCATAGCGGCCTAAAGGTTCAACGACCAATGAAGAAGATTCTAAATCTTTTGTACCGCCAGTCAGGTAGGGGTTTAAGATCGAGGGGGCTTGCCAATAAATTATGCTGACATTGCCATCGCCTCCGCGATCAGCAAAGCTTGGCGAAGACATCCCAAGCGCCGACAAGGCCAGTATTACCAGTGATTGTGTTTGCATTTTACTATTCCTTAATGGTTGGTGGGGAGCAACAGTCCCCTCTCTTAATTCACACGGAAACGCAGTTTCGTTTACGCGTTTTGCATTGGGTCTACTCAGATAAACAGTCTACTCAAACGAAAGACCCAAATGGTATTGGTCATCAAGTTTCGTATGCGCATGGAAACATAGTTTTCGCGAAAAGCAATGTTTTTTAGAAATTTGACCCGTTTATTATGATTGATTTGACAAGCGGCAAAGGCTGCCGCTAGCGTGAGTTAACCCAAAAAAGAGTGTTTTTTAATGTTGGATGATGCTGCGCAGCCGATTGCTGAATTTCAAAACTTAAGGGTGACTTTTCAGACCAAAGCTGGCGAAGTTATTGGGGTTGAGGACCTGTCTTTTGAAATCAATCCAGGTGAAACCGTCTGCGTGGTTGGAGAATCTGGTTCGGGGAAATCAGTTTCTGCGCTTTCTATGATGCGGCTGGTGGAATTTGGAGGCGGAGCGCTTGCCGGCGGTCAATTGCGGCTGAGGCCTGAAAAAGGCGGGCAGCTCGATGTGGTGAGCGCTCAGCCTGCCACGATGCGCAAAGTGCGTGGCAATGATATAGGCATGATCTTTCAAGAGCCAATGACGGCGCTTAACCCAGTGTTTACGATTGAGCGGCAATTGGTTGAAGGGTTGAAACTGCATCTTCAATTGGGGCAGGGGGCTGCCCGCACACGTGCGCTCGAGTTGATGGAGCAAGTGCGTATTCCCGAACCCGAACGGCGCTTGAAACAATATCCGCATGAACTTTCCGGTGGAATGCGCCAGCGCGTGGTGATTGCCATGGCGCTTGCCTGTCGGCCGCGCTTGTTGATTGCGGATGAACCGACAACGGCGCTGGATGTCACCATTCAAGCAGAAATTTTATCGCTGATTAATCGACTGAAGCAGGAAACCGGCGCGGCGGTTATGTTTATCACGCATGATATGGCGGTGGTGGCGCAGATGGCAGACCGGGTCGTGGTGATGTATCGCGGGCGTAAGGTGGAAGAAGGTCCGGTTGATCAAATTTTTCAAGCGCCCCAGCATCAATATACCAAAGCGCTGCTAGCAGCGGTGCCAAGGTTGGGGGATATGCGCGGCACATCTTATCCGCAGCCGTTGCCGCTTTTGGGTGCGAAAGCGCAAGCGATAGAGCCAATCATTGGCAGCGATGCACCTCTTTTAAAGGTAAAAAACTTGGTGACGCGGTTCGATGTGGCGGGTGGATTTTTTCGCCGCACGGTGGCGAGGGTTCACGCCGTAGAAGATGTGTCATTCACGCTACAAAAAGGTCGGACCTTGTCTCTGGTGGGCGAATCAGGTTGCGGCAAATCAACCGTTGGGCGGTCTTTGTTGCGCTTGGTTGAGCCGCATTCGGGGGAAGTTGAGATTGATGGTCAGATTTTGGGCGATATGAGCGCTGCCGATTTGCGCCGCGCGCGCGCCAAAATGCAAATGGTGTTTCAGGATCCCTTTGCCTCGCTCAATCCGCAAATGACGCTGATGGCGCAAGTGGCAGAGCCTTTGCGCAGTTTTGGCACGCATAAAGGGACGGCGCTTCAAAACCGGGTCGCCGAGCTGTTCGACCAGGTTGAATTGCCCCGCAGTTTTTTAGGCCGCTATCCGCATGAGCTATCGGGGGGGCAACGCCAACGCGTGGCGATTGCCCGCGCTTTGGCGCTGAACCCAAAGTTGATTGTGGCGGATGAAGCCGTCAGCGCGCTGGATGTGTCCGTGCAAGCGCAGGTTTTAAACCTGATGATGGGGCTGCAGGCTGATCTGGGCCTTTCGTTTCTATTCATCAGCCATGATATGGCCGTTGTCGAACGGGTAAGCCATGATGTGGCGGTGATGTATTTGGGCCGCATTGTTGAAATCGGCCCGCGCCAAAAAGTATTTGAAACCCCGCAACATCCTTATACGATAGCCTTGATGAAAGCAGTTCCGATCGCAGATCCTACTAAAAAACAACTTGATCGTGATCTGAAATTCAAGGCAATTCCCTCTCCTATTCACCCCTTAGACTACATCCCTGAACCCTCGGTTTACACAGAAATTACGCCTGATCATTTCGTGCTGCAAACCCATTGTGGATATTAAAAATGACGTCTCAAAGATTATCGCCTTTTGATATTATGTGCCATTTGGTTGCCTTTCCGACAATAAGCAAAGACAGTAATCTGCCCCTGATTGACTGGGTTGAAACCTATTTAAGAAGCCATCACATCACCCCCCATCGATGCTATAATGACGAAAAGGACAAAGCTGCCCTTTTTGCGCATGTCGGGCCTGAAGCTGCTGGTGGCGTTGTTTTATCAGGGCATAGCGATGTGGTGCCCGTTGCGGGGCAGCTTTGGGAGCAAGATCCTTGGACGGTGCTGAAGAAAGACAACCGATATTACGGGCGTGGCACCTGCGATATGAAAGGGTTTGTGTCTTTGGCGATTTGGGCGCTTGTCGAGGCGCGCTATACAGATTTGCAAAAACCCTTGCAGCTTGCGCTCAGCTATGATGAGGAAGTTGGCTGTCTGGGCGCCCCTTCAATGATCGAGGCGATGCGCGAAAGCCTACCCTTTGCCGAGCGCGTGATCGTTGGAGAACCTTCGATGATGCAAACGGTCACGGGGCATAAGGGCGGGATCGGGTTTGAAACGCATGTAAGCGGTTTTGAAGTGCATTCTTCTTTGATTGATCAAGGCGTCAGCGCAATTATGTCGGGGGCGAAGCTGATCGATTGGGCCAATGATGTGAATGCGGAAAATAGGGCCAAATCTGCCAGTGAAATCGCCCTGATGTTTGATCCCCCGTATACCACAGCCCATGTGGGAATGATTTCGGGGGGAACCGCGCATAATATTACCGCGAAAGATTGCTGGTTCAGCATGGATTTTCGGGTTGTTGCAGATGAACAGGAAGCCGATTGGACGGAAAAATACAAAGCCGCTGCGCGCGCGCTTGAAGCCGAAATGCAGGCAATACGCCCCGAAGCAGCGATCCGTTTAACGCAACGGTTTTATGTGCCGGCGCTTCGCCCCGAACCAACGGCTTTAGCTGAAACCTTGGCGCGTCAACTCACGGGCGATAATGAAACGCATGTTGTTTCCTATGGCACCGAGGCGGGGCAGTTCCAACAAGCAGGGTATTCTGCTGTCATTTGCGGACCGGGCGATATTGCCCAAGCCCATCAGCCCAACGAATATATTGAAATTGCGCAATTTGACAAAGGTCATCAGTTCATGCGGGACCTTTTGACTATGCTGAAAAAAGGATAGAATATGGCCTTTAAAAATGCCGTGGCTGAGTTGCAGCCAGAAATCGCAGCTTGGCGCCAAGCGCTTCATTCTGACCCCGAATTGCTGTTTGAAACCCACCGAACTGCGGCGTTTGTGGCGCAAAAACTGCGCGGGTTTGGGGTTGATGAGGTTGTCACGGGTTTGGGGCGCACTGGGGTGGTTGGTGTAATTCGCGGTTCCAGACAAACCTCAGGCCGGGTGATCGGGTTGCGCGCGGATATGGATGCGCTGCCCATTCAAGAAGAGACCGGGCTTGCCTATGCGAGCAAAACCGCAGGCGCTATGCATGCCTGCGGGCATGATGGGCATACAGCGATGTTGCTAGGGGCGGCAAAATACCTGGCCGAGACTCGGAATTTTGACGGCACTGCAGTGGTGATTTTTCAGCCGGCAGAAGAAGGCGGCGGTGGTGGCCGTGAAATGTGTGAAGATGGTTTGATGGAGCGTTTTGGGATCCAGCAGGTCTATGGCATGCATAATTGGCCACAAATGCCGACCGGAGAATTCGCCATTCGCTCTGGTGCATTTTTTGCAGCCACGGATATGTTTGAACTGACCATTAGGGGCCGGGGCGGGCACGCGGCCAAGCCCAATATTACGGTGGATCCCACTTTGGTGGCCAGCCATGTCGTTTTGGCGCTGCAATCTATTGTCAGCCGCAATGCGGATCCGGTCGGGCAACTGGTTGTGTCGGTCACCTCTTTTGAAACATCCTCGACGGCGTTTAACGTTATTCCACAAGAGGTGCGGTTGCGCGGCACTGTTCGAAGTTTGGCAGCCCCGCTGCAAGATTTGGCGGAAGAGCGGATTGGCGATATTGCAAGGGGAACCGCGGCCGCTTATGGCGCCGAGGCAGAATTGCAATATAAACGCAGCTATCCCGTGATGGCCAATCATGAGGTTGAAACCGAATTTGCAGCCGATATGGCGCGGCGCGTATCCGGGGCTTGCGCTCAGGCTGATTTGGTCATGGGAGGCGAGGATTTTTCTTTCATGCTGAATGAGAGACCAGGCGCCTATATCTTGATTGGCAATGGTGACAGCGCGCCGGTGCATCATCCTGAATATAACTTCAATGATGAGGCGATTACAGCCGGATGCAGCTGGTGGGTTGAACTGATCGAGCAGGGCATGCCCGCGGTATAAGTTTAATTCAGGCTTTTCTTCAAAGACCAAAGCCGCTACCAGCACGAAAGCGCAAAAAAGGATAACGGATGGCCGTTGCAAATATTGTTTGTATTAAATGGGGTACGCTCTTCGGCCCGGAATATGTGAACCGGCTCTATTCTGGCGTCAGGCGCAATCTTGATGCGGATATTCGCTTTTTGTGCATGACAGAAAACAGCGTTGGGTTTCATCCTGATATCGAGGTGTTAGACCTGCCCATTGAGCCGTTTTTAGAGCCGATGAATGCGGCATTGGCCGTTGCCAACCGGCAAGGGGCGATGCGCAAAACCTCTTTGTTCAAGCCGGGGTTAATCCCTGATCTTGAGGGCCCCATTTTGGGTTTCGATCTTGATGTTGTTGTCACCGGGTCCTTGAATGAAATTTGGCAAATGCCGGCGGATAAAATTGCCATGCGCCATGATTGGATCGAGGCGCGCAAAGGCCGCCCAACCGGGCATGGCTCGGTTTTTCGATTTGATCCTGCCCGACATGGATATTTATATGAGGATTTGGCGGAAAACCCCTATGCAGAGGTTGAAAAAGCGCGAGGTTCTGAGCAGCGCTATACCTCTCATAAGGCGATGGATAATGATGATTTCGCCTATATCCCGAACGAGCTTGTTCTTAGCTTCAAACATGATTGTTTGGATCTGCCGCCGATGAATTACTTGCGCCAGCCCCGCTTGCCGCCAAATGCCCGCGTTGTCTGCTTTCATGGCCGCCCGAAAATGCCTGAAGTTTTGGCGGGATATCGCGGATCACTGCTGCGCTGGTCTTTGGCGTGTGACTGGTTGCAAGAACATTGGGTTGAGCGCTCTAGAAAAGATTTAGGTGCAGAATTTGGCTGAAATTATTCTGCGCCATCCGGTGAAACCGACCAGTTTCATCACGCATTAATAAATCTCCTTCCGCATTGCGGAAAAGCGTTAGAATGTTGCTTTTAATGACTTAAGTATAATTTTTATCCGCCTGTATGGCTCATGTGACGGGTCATCTGCCCGGTGATTTCTTGGCGTGAATAATCAAAGTCATGGCCCTTTGGCTTGCGCCCTATGGCAGAGTGAATGGCGCGAATTAAAGGGCCATTATCGCTAGGATCAGCGCGCAATGGCGTTCTTAGATCCGCATTATCCTCTTGGCCCAAGCACATGAAAAGCTCGCCTGTGCAGGTCAGCCTGACGCGGTTGCAACTTTCACAAAAGTTATGCGTTAACGGTGTGATGAACCCGATTTTTTGCCCCGTCTGCCGCAATTCAACATAGCGGGCTGGTCCTCCGGTGCGCTCGGGCAAGTCGATCAAATCATAGCTTTGCGACAGCTCTTGGCGCAAATCACTGAGCGCCCAATACTGGCCAACTCTGTCGGTTTCCCCTAAATCTCCCATGGGCATCACTTCGATCCATGTTAGGTCGATATCGCGTTGGGCGCACCATTCCGTGATGCTGAATAATTCTTCCTGATTAAAGCCTTTCAGCGCCACTGCGTTGATCTTTACGCGCATCCCAACGCGCTGCGCGGCATCAATTCCGCGCAACACTTGCGGTAACCGTCCCCAGCGGGTGACTTTCGCAAATTTTTGATCGTTTAACGTATCGAGTGAAACGTTTACGCGCCTGACGCCAGCGCCATAGAGATCTTGTGCAAAGCGCTCTAATTGCGAGCCATTGGTTGTAAGCGTCAGCTCTTTTAACGCCCCGCTCTCCAAATGGCGGGACATAGCATTAAAGAACGACATGATATTTCTTCGTACCAAAGGTTCCCCACCGGTGATGCGCAATTTCTCAACGCCAAGCGCTACAAAAGTTGAGCATAAGCGGTCCAGTTCTTCCAAGGTAAGCAGCTTTGCCTTGGGCAGGAATTTCATATTTTCGGACATGCAATACACGCAGCGAAAATCGCAGCGATCGGTTACCGATACCCGCAGGTAATTTATCGCGCGGGCAAAAGGGTCAATTAAGGGCTCTAACATGGGCCAAGGTTACGCAGTTCGTATGAAGGCCGCAAGTGCGTGAGACTGACGCAAGCCTGCTACTGCGCTTGTCATATGTTCATTTACCCGACAAAGCGCGCATTCATCTGCGCTTGGAGGCGCATAAATCTGCGACATAAATCTCCGACTATGCTGCGCTCAGCCATTTCAAATTGTCGATAGATCGAACGCTGCTGACGATATGCGCGGATGAGAAGGCGCGCAAAGTTTGATCTTCAGCATCTTGTGCATTTAAGGCATATACAATCTGATCTGCGGTCTCTTCAAATTGGCAATTCACAAAGGAAACCAAAAAGGGGGATTTTTGCACCATTGAGTCTTTCTCCTCCATCAAACAGAAGGCTGAGGTAAATCTAATTTTGACTCAATCAAATTTAATTTTTCCTAACGTTGCGAAAGTTTAGCCAATTCGCGACGCTGGTTTGTTGTTGCGTTGGGGGGTAAGACCGCCGTCCAATGTCAGGTTTGGCATAAATAAGGCGGCTCGGCGGTCAGTATGACAGTCGAAGGCGGCCTTTGGTACAGCTGGCCTTTTGGGCCTGTGCCTCTGAGCCATTCGGAGCAGGGTAGGATAATATAGAATGAGGCGGGCGTTATTATAAAAGCAGAGCGGCATATTTTGGCATGTCTTTATTATTTGCAAGGGCAGCCTTGGGATGGGTGCGGGGGCAGCGCAGACGCGCTTAAACTGCAAAGGGCTGGGTGCGGGGCACAACGCCAATATGCGGCTAAATTGAGGCAAATTTTAAGTTTGTTTTGCTCGCCCAAGGAGGAGAGATACTATACCCTAAGCGCGTTTTGCAAAAGTTATTTCCTGAGCATTTTGGGGGTAATATATTGGTAACCCTTACCGCGATGGCCCTTGCCTCCTGCGGGGGCGGCAGTGGCGGCGCAGCGTTGCCCACGGGCACCGGCCCGTCAAACATAGACCCCGTTTATGAGGATCCCAAGATCATTGCGCTTGAGAGGTTTCAAGATGGCAATCAGTTGGTGCTGTTTTCATCAACAGATGGCACACAAACCTATCTGGGCTTGGTGCAAGGGGATAAATTGGCCACCGCGCTGGGCCAGCAGCAAGGCATTGATCTGGCACCATCTGTGGCGCCCGGGCTGCCCGGGCGCTTTACCGATCAGCTAAACCTACCGCATCAAGATGGGGCGTCATTGGAGCTGGTTCGAAGCGGTGTTCTGTTTGAAAACGGGTTTGCGGCTCAAACCTCTGTATCTTTTGGCGCTTCGGGTCGGGGATATTTTGTGGCCGGGTCGACCGCAACGGGATTTCCTTCGGGTGTGATGACCTATAGCGGCGATTTGCAGGTTTCGGCTGTTGAAGCGCAAAAACAGGTACAAAATGGTGTGTTCGAGTTGAATGTAAATTTTGATGAGCCGCGCACTACGGGAAGATTGGTTGGTCAAACACAGGATTTTATCATTGCCGCGCCGCAGATTAGTTTCGATGCAGATGGGTTTGGGTATAGGGCGGATACTGCAGCGATCGGTCGGATCGGCGATGAGCAACCGGCCGTCCTTTATGGTCGCTTTTTTGGCGAGCAGGCCTTGGCAACAGGCGGCGTTGTCTTTTCGGATCAAGAAAAGCCTCAGGGGTACTTTGCGCGATTTGTCGGGAATCGGTAACCGCTAAGCGTTTGGCAAAACACCGTAAGCTGAAACTGAATAAAGAAAAGCGGTGCCTTAATTTTATCAAATTCAAATAGTTTGAGGCGTAAGTCAAAAAGATTTAGTGGGTCCATACCGCCGATAAGCCATATCTAGTGGGTGTTTCGCGTCGGCTCTGCCTATTTGGAATTGTCCTACATTCCCTGAAAGTAAAAAAAGATAAAAATAGTTATCGAAAGGGGGTTGCGGATGTTATCTGTTGCTTCTAAAAGCGCCTTCACCGAGGGCGTTACGGCGTTTGAGGTGGCCTTGCTGGGTTGAAGATTTGGCGGGGGTTTGAGAATTCTGAGGATATATTGGGCGGGTTGCGCGATTTGAGAGGATGGCGTGATCTGTTGATTTGTCTTCGACGTTATTTGACATTGATAGAAAACTGAAGAGATATGTGGGCAGTTTGGTTCATTTCGATGGATCTGCCTATCATATCGCGCCACTAGGGTTTTTGATCCGATGATGTGGTGTCAGCTTCACTGTTTGTCGGCTTTCGGTATCTTTTGATACCTTGAGCACAGATAAACAGAAGATGAATAATTTGAACAATTATTCGATGTGCATAGGTTCGAACGTCAAGGATAAGCTGGTAACAGCTTTTCAACTTGAGAGTTTGATCCTGGCTCAGAACGAACGCTGGCGGCAGGCCTAACACATGCAAGTCGAGCGCGCCTTCGGGTGAGCGGCGGAC
>Ga0255775_1002830_pt1 | contig 14733 bp, 9 predicted proteins | sample 011ome_26_FD_179973 | JGI IMG/M metagenome (GOLD analysis project Ga0255775, IMG submission 179973) | Coastal salt marsh microbial communities from the Groves Creek Marsh, Skidaway Island, Georgia - 011511BT metaG (version 2) | ecosystem: Environmental > Aquatic > Marine > Intertidal zone > Salt...
CTTATCCGCGTTTTATTGTCCGCTAGGTTCATGAGTGTATAATCACGTCTAAACTAAACTAATCTAGCGGTTGACAAAATCCTGGTCATCTTCGCGTTATCACTATCCCCTCTTCAACGTAAGCTTCATCATCCGTCGTGTCTTCTTCTTCGTTCTCCTCTCCACTACTATTTCTCTTCATCCGATCCTCCAACTCTTGCTCTTTCTGACTCTTTGAGCACTGCGGACATCTCCCCGTCTCCTGCGCACACGGAGGACACAACTTCCGATACCGCAATTTCACCGTCGCTTTAACACAGTTTTGACATTTCTGTACACTCGCGCTTTTTTTGTGCTTGTATTTCCCGTACTTGAATTTCCCTGCGCGGTGGTGAGAGGTCAGTCTTTCTCGTCGTCGTCGTCTTTCTCGTCGTAGAGGGAAACAGAGCGTCGCGAAAGAGAGAGAAGGGAAACTTTTTTCTTGCATAAAACGAAACGAAACGAAAAAACACTTACATTCAATCTTCTCTCGACATCGTTTACAGATGTGCTGCAGCGCTTGATTCTTCAACTGCTGAAGCAATTTTTGCGAACTTTCCGAGGTTTTGAGGTGCAAATCAGCTTTATACGCGACGACGTTTTGGTACTTTGCGCCTTCGCCGGGGATAATTCGGCGGGGAGGCATATGGTTTTGGGGAGGTTTTGTGGTTGGTAGGAGAATTTATTTTTTTCATTTTCGTTTCAAATCCTACGATGAGAAAAGGACGGAGTCAAACCTTCTTTGTCTTCTTCGTCTTTGTCTTCTTTGTCTTCTTTGTCTTCTTCTTCTTCTTCTTCTTCGAACGAAAACGGGGCAAACTGCGCTCTTTTCAGGTTTCTTTTCAACTGACGCAAAAGGAAGTTGGAGTTGTCGAGACCAATTCTTTCGAGCCTTCGCGAAGGTATAGTTTTCGACGCGTTCCATCGAACGTAGCCTTGTTGCAAAACGCGATACTGCGAAGGCGCAGAAATGTGAGCATTCGAGGTTTTGAGTGGCGAAGCGACGCGCACGACTCGCTCGTACGCGCGATTCGAATTCGAATTTTTATCGCCTCGTTTATACACGACCACGCCTCGCGCACATATTTCGTCCATTCCTTCTCTCTGGGCGAGTTTGAAATCAGTCAGCGACTTGGAGGCGGCTTTTAATTTTTCCTTCATTTCGAGCGCGTGTAAACGCGAGCGCTGCGAGCGGCGCTTTTCGTTTTCGAGAAGTTTATTTTTTTCAACGAGTTTCGTCGTGAAGTCGTCTCGCAGAGCGCGAAATTGTAAAGCGCGCTGCGCGTCTTTGCGTTGTTCGATGGAGAGTCGGCGCGCGAAGTCCTTCTCATCCTCGACGCGCGTGATCTTAATTATACCCGATGGTTTAATCGCCTCGTGATAAAGGCGCAACGTTTTTACGTTTACTTCCGCTTCTTTACGTGTTCGTTCGTTTTTCTCGAGGAGAGTTTGGAGTCGGGCTTGATGATTCGCTTCCGATTTCAAACGCTCTGCTGCGCACCGAGCGACTACTTTCTCGCTCTTCGTTCTCTCTCGTTCGAGATTTCGTCTCGTTTCGGTGTGCAGGATCACCTCGCGCTCGTGATTTGATTCGGCGATTCTCTTTGCGCGAGTTTCTCGGTCGAGTATCGTTTGTGCTTTCTGGGACTCCACGTCAAACTGTCGACACTTCTCGCGATACTTCGCCAGTAAAACATTCTTCTCTTTTTGCAAACTTTCCACGAGCTCACCTTTTTCTCTGTTTTCTCGTTGCATCGCTTTTAAAGAGTGCGAGACTTCTGAGCACTTCTCGTTCAGTTTCGCTTTCATCGATTCGAGTTCCTCGCCTTTTCGCTCGTCGTTTTCTTTCGCTCTCTGCTTCGCTACGGCGCGTTCTATTTTGAGAGACTCGAGCTCGTCGCGCAAACTTTGTATCTCTCTCCGCAATTTTCCTTCACGAACATTTGTCGTAAACGGACGACGATGACGATGATGTTCTTCTTGAAGAGTGCAGCGTTGTCGTTGGTCTTCTTTTCGTTCGTTTAGTTCCCTTTGATCGAAACTGCCTTCCTTGCGGTCGAAATTTTTGTCGTCGTCGTCGTCGTTGTCGTCGTCGAACGAATCGTCTTCTTCTCTGTCGCTATTCAACGTGCCGTTAGTGATACTACTGCTAGTACTGCTCCGGCTTGCGTTCGATTCCCGAGGCGTAGTAGAAAGTACAGTCGTCGTCGACGACAACTCCGCGGAATCAATTTCTATGATTTCCTTAGTATGCCCAGGGCACCGCGCAAGAGTTTCCACGCGCATAGCGCGTGTGGCAAAATCAAGCGCAGCGGCAGTCTCGGACGCATGCTCAATTTCCGAAGAGCAGCACACTAGCAGCCACGTCCGGCTTCGTCCATTCAAACTAGAACACAAAATCTTCGTTAAATTGGAATCGCGTACGGGTACGTGAGCGGCGTTACTCGCCAACGCGCGCACGCAATTTCCCAACGCGAGCAGACTTTGATTTATGCGAGTAGCCTCTTTGAATCGAAGTTCTTCGAGAAGAACGCGGTCTTTCTTGTTGACGAGTGGGTATCTTTTGACTTCTTGATGCCGATAGTAATCTTTGTGTTGTCGCTCGGACCCGGCCAAATCGACGACGGTCAAAACACCTTCGCTTTGCTCGACGATTAAAACTGCATCTTTACCGCGACCTCTTTTCTTCCTCTTGATTTTCTTGACTCTTACGTTCAGAACGCAGTGACTTCGGCTCGAGTGTTTATTCATGCGAGTTTCTGCGTATCTCAGGCGTTTTCTGCCTTCGGCGAATTTCTGCAAGAGCATCGAGGCGTTTTCGCATCGCATCCACGTCAAATCTTCAACTTCCCACTCTTCGCCGTGATTGTTATTGATACTGTTATTGTTGTTGTTGTTATTATTATTATTATTATTATTATTATTGTTGTTGTTGCAGACATCGTTCATACGAACGACGTTTTTCGTTCGACTCGTCTTTCCGTTCTTCTCGTTAAAACTCACAGACGCGCTCCTCTTGCTCTTTTCGCTCATTTTCTTCTTGGTCGCGCTATTACCGCCATCTTCCAAATCTTCCAACAAATCGTCCACGATTTCGTTATAAATCTGCATCATCGATATTTCTACGACAAACGTTGTCTTTGTCCGTCGATTCTTTTTCGTCTCCTTCATCACCTTCTTCTTCTTCCCCTCGTTATCAATTCGCAAGAAAAGTTCCACCGCCAGCCGCGGAACGAGTCCGGCGGAGTTGCGCCGTTCTTCTTCTTCTTCTTCTTCTTCTTCTTCTTCTTCATCATCATCATCATCATCCTCTTCTCCCTCTTCTTCTTCCTCTCTTCTCCTGGACGTAAAATCCTTCTCCAAGCCGCCGCCCATCGACGATGTCATTCCCGGAGTATTCAACAAAGCGTACGTCTTCCCGGCTCCGGTTTGCCCGTACGCGATGACGCACGCCTCCTCGCCTCGCATCACGTCCGTCAACGCCGGTTCCCCTATCGCGTCCCACACGTCCCTTTGCGTGGCGTCTTCCCCGAACGCGTGGTCGACGCGAAAGTGACCTCTCGCGGTTTCCACTATGCCAGGGTCGGTTAAAGATGCGCGCGTTTTCTTCTTCGTCTTCTTGTTCTTCTTCGAGTCCTCTTCTTCGTGTTCTTCTTCTTCTTCGCGGTCGCCGTCTTCTCCGCGTATTTTTTTCTCCTTCTGAGGAGACGTGGGAAAAGAGTTTGAAGAAGGTCGAACGCGCGCGTAGGCTAACACGCGCTGCTTTTTCATCATCGTATCGTCGTCTTTTTCTTCTTGTTCTTCTTCTGCGCGTGCGTGTGTATTTATAATAGTGTATAATATAATAGCTTTGAAGACGGGAAAGAGAAAAGCTTTCTCGTCGCAAAAGTGGCTCCTCTTCGTTCGAGAAAGGTGGTAAATGAACACGCGAGGATATGCTGAGAATAAAGAAAGAAAAAGACAAAAATAGATACAAATCGAGGTCAACTCCCCCAGAGGAATTATATTCACTCGTTACGGTGCTCAGAATTAAAATTCTTCAGCACACGTTTTGGTTTTTCTGAATGAAGCGTTTTGAGCCACGAGATGTAGATACAAACGAGTGGACTCTCTTTTGTCAACAACAAAGTATTCCGGATTTTCCGCACAAAAACACAAACGCGAATACAAAAAACAGTTCACGTTTAAAGTCACCCGCGCGCAGATATGTTTGCGATGCACTGCTCCTCGAGCGGTTTAGGTGCGTCGCGTTTTTTCCTAGGGGCGCCGTTTTCGAGCATCGCGCGCGTTTTTTTTTTGTGCGCGCGATTTTTGTTCGCAACAACAAAACGAGTAATCTTTTAACCGAAATGTTTCGTTCCTCGTCGTAAACGCGACGGCGCGCGCGTGAAGCGAACGCAAACGCGAGACGAATTTTCGTTCCTTTTATGATTTGGATATTTGTGCTGACAGAATTGTTTTCTCTCGTAACAGCGAAAGGGTCGATGAGTGGCCAGCGCGTCGCGCAATCGAAGAAGCGTTCGGTGAGTGATTTTTGTTCTTCTTTTGGATTAGATATCTCGCTCGTTTCTCTCGGAGAGCGCAAACATATACGTTTTCTTTTCTTTTCTTTTCCGAACGCGGCAGCGTTTGACGCGTTTGACGAGAAGATGAGAGACCCCATCGTCGCTTTTGTCGATGATTCGTTTTGGGTCGGATCGCTAACATTGATTCCTATTATTCTATTATTCACTTTTATGATAACCTCAGTCTGCGCAAAAGAAATGCACCATCATCCGCAACAAGGCTGTCGCGGAACCGCCGACGACGACGGCGGCGACGGGTGCGCGCGTCGTTTCGGACAACATGGAAAACGTCCTCTCTATCATCTTAGGTGGCGGCGCGGGTTCTCGTTTGTACCCGTTGACGAAGAAAAGAGCGAAGCCGGCCGTTCCGTTGGGTGCGAACTACCGTTTGATTGATATCCCGGTGTCCAACTGCATCAACAGCGACATCAACAAGATTTACTGCTTGACGCAATTTAACTCGGCATCTTTGAACAGACACTTGGCGCAAGCTTACAACGCAAACATTGGCTCGTACACGAAGACGGGCTTCGTCGAAGTTTTGGCCGCTCAACAGTCGCCGACGAACAAGACTTGGTTTCAAGGTACCGCGGACGCCGTCAGACAGTACACGTGGCTCTTCAACTCCTCCAAGTGCGACGAATATCTCATTTTGTCCGGCGATCACTTGTATAGAATGGACTATAAGCCGTTTATTATGAAGCACAGAGAAGTTGGCGCAGATATCACGGTATCGGCGGTGCCGATGGATGAAGAAAGAGCGGAAGCGTTTGGTTTGATGAAAATCGACGGTACTGGTAGAATTATTGACTTTGCGGAGAAGCCGAAGGGCGACGCGTTGAAGGCGATGGCTGTAGACACGACCGTCTTAGGTTTGGACGCGGAAAAAGCGAAAGAAATGCCGTACATCGCCTCCATGGGTATCTACGTCTTCTCCGCCAAGGCTATGGAAGATTTGTTGATGAAACACTGCAAAGAACAAAACGACTTTGGCGGTGAAATCATCCCGCACGCGAAGGACATGGGCATGCACGTCCAAGCCTTTTTGTACGATGGGTACTGGGAAGACATTGGAACCATCAAAGCCTTCTACAACGCCAACTTGCAATGCAACAAGGAAAATCCGCAGTTTTCTTTCTACGAAGCTAAGGCGCCGATTTACACTTCGTCTCGATTTTTGCCCCCGACAAAAATTTTGGACAGCGCCGTCACCCAATCGACCATCGGTGATGGTTGCTTCATCGAAAAGTCTACGATTAAGAACGCTATGGTTGGATTACGATCGCACATCTCCGAAGGTTGCGTTATCGAGGACACGTTGTTGATGGGTGCTGACTTTTATGAGAACAAAGCGGTTTGCGCTTCCAAGGACGACTGCTTCATGCCGTTGGGCGTCGGACCGGGTTCTACGATTAAGAACGCCATCGTCGACAAAAACGCGAGAATCGGTGCCAACTGCTCCATCACGAACAAGAATAACGTTGAGACAGACGTAGAGACGGGTAAGGATGCGGGCTGGGTCATCAAGGATTACATCATTGTTATCGAAAAGGATGCGACGATTCCTGACGGCACCGTCATCTAATTCCCAACTACCACCACCACCTCCACCAAACAACCCATTATTAATAAAGCAATAATACGAATCACTACACTTAGCAGCAAAAAGAAATATAAGAGAGGAGAAATGGAAGAAGAAGCACTTGGTTTTTTAAGGAGAAAAGAGAAGAATGTAATAATAAACAAAATGCGAAAATAATCAGGCAAACTTCCCATTTTTCCAATTGTCTCGCACTTCTTATTTATTGAACGCGCTTTCTATGTCGATCAGAATTACCGTCGCATCATCCTTCCCGCCTTTCTTTTTAACGTGCGATATGACTTCAGCGCACGCCCGTCTCGCGCGCTGTCCCCACGAGGACGACGATGCACTCGGAGAGTGTTGCTGATACGATTCAATCAGAAGGGCGTTCGCCACCACCTCCGCCGCGTCTCGATCTTTCACTCTGCCGCATCCGAACGTACCGTCTGTGCTCAAGAGCAAGAATGATTCTTTGCCCTTACTATTATTATTGTTACTACTATTTTTACTCGGAAAGATCTGATCGTCTCGTTTCTCTCTTCTCTTGAATCGAGTCTTTCGAACATCGGGTTCGCAAGAAACGTGCGGCTTACAACTGCGATCCCCAATGGATCTCGTTATTGCGAGCTCGCCGTTGACTCGTGCGATCGAATCGCAGCCACCCCTCGAGCACACAAATTTTTTATCGTTCTCTGTGTTTGTACAACCAGAAATATTCGAAGCACGAGTAGCGGCGGCATTCTTTCCTCTCCCAAGCACTCCGCCGCACGAGGAGAGAAAATAGGTGTTGAATAAATTGCAGGCGCTCTCTCTCCCTTTCGTGTCATAATCATTCGCAGCATTCGCAGCAGCCCTTATAAATCCGCCTCGCGTAATCACCGCATTAGCTTCGCTTGTATTCGATGCGATATGATCTGTAGTTAATGTCTCGGTCAGTAGTTCCAAAGGTTTCGATGCGCAGAAATCCGCCGCGATGATCTTACAATCTCCGAGGTGCGCGATCCACACGGCGTCATCCCAAATTAACGCCATGGCCACGCACGCGCCAGAAGAGTCGCGCTTATTTCGGCTCAAAAAATCTTCATCGCATCGTTTGAACCCGGCTACAATGGCTTCTTTCACCAATTCGTCGAACCCGCTCTCTCCTTCTCCATCCTCTTCTCTTGTTTTGACGTTGACCTCTTCTCCCTCATCCGCGCTCATCTTACAACTCAAACTGCTCATATCCTCAGAAGATGACGACCGACTCGTGTTTACTTTAACGCGCTTCATCTTCATCAACTTATCTCTGGCCTTTTCCGTCGCTTCTGCCATTTGCTCGCACCTATCGGAAAGCTGTTCGAATATCATCTCGTGTAACGACGCCGCGCAATGCGCGGCTGCTCCGGCGCCACCGTGACCGTCAATCACAGAGAACATCCCAATCCGCCGCTTCTCGACGACTTTTACATCCCCCAACGAACGAAACGTTTCGTTCCCGACTCTAACGTTATTATTTTCATTCCTGTTATGATTCTTGCTACCTACTATCGCGCCTACTGTTCCTCCTACATCACCAAAACGCCTTCCTAACATGCCGTTCAACTTCCCGGCGTCAAAAATAGACACCGAGAACGTGTCCTCTCTTTCTTTCCTTCCGAGGCCTTTCTGCGACGCAGCCGCGAACGTCGTCCCTCGACTCGACGCGTCTTCGCTAAATCGAACGCGCGTCGTTTCGCCGCTCCTCGTTGACCGGTCGGTGAGAAACTTATCGGTTAAATGAACCGTATTCTCGAGATCAGTCGGCGAGCCGTACGCCTCGTCCTCGTCCTCGTTGTTCGAGCTACTGCTTCGGTGACTATCGTTCCCGTCTTTAGTATTCGAAGCGTTTTTCTTATCGTTCTTCCCGTCTCCGATCGAGCCGTCGCGCGGCTCCACTCGAATCGTTAAATTCTTCTTCTTGGACAAGTTCATTTTCTTTTGCATCTGTTCAAACTCCAAAAGCATGTCCTCTTCCGTGATTAGTGATAACGTCCGACCCCCCATCATCATCATCGCGGTTTCTTTCTCCTTCTCCTTCTCGTCGTTGTTGTTATTATTATCGTCCTCATCGGGTGTCACCATCTCTTCGGTGTATGATGAAGGAGTTCGTTACCCAAAGACGACTGAATTTGAGGTTGCCTTCCGAACTTTGCGCGGCTTTAAAGGTATATCTCTCTCTCTTCTTTTTATTCTCCTTTTTTCTCCCGAGTGAAATAAATCAGCCTCCTTTAGCTCTTCGAAGAGTGACGATCTCGTTGCGGTTCTTTTCGAGAGAGAGAGAGTTCGAGAGAGAGAAAACGCGCCTGCGTATTCTATATACTTATATTGATTTTCCAATAAGTGTGCCTTTGAAAAGAAAAATTTTCAAACGATGAATTAAAAGCAAAAAATACGACACCGCAGCGGCAGCATCCGCCCCCGGAAACAAAGAGAGGGCAAAAAATACTACTTACCACTCGTAAAAGAAGAACGAAGACGCTCTCGTCGTCTCTGGTTCTCAGCTTCATATCTCTCTCTGTTAAAATTTCGCTCTCTTTTTCTTCTGTGAGCTTCTTCGTTCGTTCGTTATTCGAAGAGTTTTGAGAAAAGAGAGACTCCCTTTTGTGCTTCTTTTTTCCAAGAAGAGGAGCAAAAAATACGACAGAAGAGATACAAAAAACAAACGTTTGAAAAGAAGAATGAAGCCGCCGCAAAAGCAGCAACAACGAGAACGACTGAACACAAAGTCGGACAACAAAAAGAAGCATAAAAAAGGAGGAGGCATAAGCGATCGATCGTTCGCGGAGAAGAACGTGACGATAATTGAAGGGAAAGAAGAGAAGAAGAAGAGAGAAGGAGAAGTGGAAGAGGAAGAGGAGGAAGCGAAAGACTCGATCAAAGCGTGGGAGGAGAAAAACTCGAATCCGGGATGGAACGTGGTGGAATCGAGTTGTCCTCTGAGCGAAGAGCAGGTGCGCGAGGTGGAGGCGTACTTTTTGGCCGGGAAGAAGCGAGGAAGGTTGGTGCCGAAATACGCGCTGTATCTTTTGGACGAGGACGAAGAGGAAGAAGAAGGAGGAGGAGGAAGAGTCGCCCGAGAAAAACACCATTTCGGTTCGAAGAATAAACTCGGCGTGGCGATTCCAGGCGTCGGCGCCAACGTCGTCGATGCGAAGAGACTTATTTTGTCGACAAATGTGTCGCGATCTGTCTTTATGAAACTTTTCGACGAGAAGATTGACGAGAAGATTAAAGTGAGCGACGCGCAGTGCCTGAAGAAAGAAACGAAAGCGCTCGCAAAGTTTCTCGCGAAATCGATCGCAACGGTGGCGATATTGCCAGTGGGAAAAAGAATTACCAGAGAAGCGTATCAGAAAATGCAAAAAGAAAACTTTTGCATCGTTAGAGGTTACTCGCAAAAGAACATGAAACACGCGTCGGAACATCACATCGGGCCGAGCGCGCGACGTTCCGAACAGACGCATCCAGTTTGAAGAAGAAGAGAAAAAAGAGAGAGACTTTTATTCTGTTTGTTTACTACTACCAGTAAGTACCACGTAAAAAACTATCACATAGTACATTATTATTATTATTATAAAGCTATACCACGCATCGCTGCGACTTGTTTGACGATGCGGTGATCGATGAACGCCTCCGGCGAGGAGTCCGCATTCTCCGTGGATTGTTGCTGCTGTTGTTGCTCTACGGTTTCTCTGGCAAATCGAGCGTAGTCGTCCGCGTCGACGCTGGCGCATTGCATATACGCGAGCAAACCTCTTTGAGGACGAGAGGTCAACGCCGTGACGACGTTTGAAAAGTATTCGAGGTCGGCGGCTAATTGCGCGGCGCCAGGTTCGGATAAGCGGCGAATACTTTTCACGCGCTCGAGAAAGATGGTTGCCGAAGCTTCCGCTACGCGCTCCATCCAAATCGAAGCTAAATCCTCGTCTTCGTCATCGTTACCGAAAATGCCGGCAGATGCTGACGCGGCGGAGCCAACGTCATCGCCAACGACGTTCACGAGCGCTTCAAGACGCGTCGGCAACGACAAGAGGTACTCGCCAGAATTTGTCGCCTTCTCTTGCGGGTACGCTGAAAACGTTGGTAAATCGTGCGCGGTTTGCGCCGCCATTTTCGTCCAAATTTGTTCGTTTTCGATGTTCTCGAGTTCACGGCGCACGCGATGTAACAAGCAATCGCGAACGAGACGTTCGCACGCGTCTCTAAACTGCACAGCCGCGTCCGCGGTTCTCGGGAACACCGAATGCGCCGAGGCGAGGATGCCAGACTTGTCGTTATTTTTGCTGTTATTCCTGGAAAACGAAGACGCGGACGTAGATTCCGCGTACGGTTCCAAATAAATCGCAAGCGTTCGTGAACGCCCGGCATCGAGTCGCGATTGCGTCGAGAAAACAATGTCCACGTGCTTCTTACCACCAATCGCACGAAGTAAGTCCACGTCGGATGTCGCGCCGCCACTATTCGCGAAACTGCTTTCGTTCGCGATTTGCTTCAAAGTGGCAGACGCGCGCGCGTCGAGATCAGCAAACGTTTGCGGTACCGATTTCGTCGCTCGCAACAAACTCAAACTCGCGTCGATGAAATCTTCCGGGTTTTTATTGCTGCTACTACTCGCGCCGCCGATGTTCTTATCTAAACCGATGGCGATGCGCACCGCTTTCAATCTCCCCTCCAACGCTTTCACGAATCGAGTCAACGAATCATCGATGGATTTCACCGCAGCGACAGTTTCTAAACCGCTCGAATATTCTTTGCAACTGACAAAACTTTTCATCGCACTTTTAGAGGCGCTTTTACACGTCTTCTCGATGGCGGCGGAAAAGGCTAAAAAGTCGCCGTCGAAATCATCCGCGTCCACCGTCGAAGTCGCCAACGAAACAATCTCCTCTCGCAACTTGATCGATTCGAGTTTAGGAAAGACTTTTTCAGACTTTACGAACGGAATGAAAACGGTCGATAAAGCTTCGGTAAACTTTTGAACCGCCGCGGCGACTTTCTCGCGCTTCTTTGACTTTTTGTTGTTGGCGAAGTTACTACCGTCGCCTTTCGCGCTGGTACCATCTGTATTCGCATCGTTCGCGGCATCCACATCGCTCGTAAACCGATTTCTGAAATCATCGTCCTCATCGTCAGAAGAAGACATCAAGTAGGATTCGTCCAGCGCGTTTGTAGTGCCGTCGTCTTCTCCGCTCGCAGTTTCTTTCATCGCAGCAGTCACCATTTTACGCACGCACGGCTCTAAAGCCCCGCACAAACGCGTGGCATATCGCGTCGTCGCTATTCTACATCGCATCATGTTCTCTAAATCCGCGCCTATATCCGCGTTATTCTCGCCGTCGTTGTTGTTATTCGTACTATTACTACTAAAGTTCGTATTACTATTCGCTCCGTCTCCGTAATAGCTTCCATAACACAACGTATCCAATCGCTTTTGCATTTTCTTCGCAATCGCGCGGTGTAAACTCGCCACACCTGCCGAAACTAACGTCGCCACATCCTCCGGGAACGTACTTTTTGTCCAATTCACCTCTTTTTCGATTAAGCTGATGACAAAATCGTAAAATTGTGGCAGAAAATTTGCGAAAGCCTCGTTCGCGGCGTCTTCGTCCGTTTTCTTGTCGTTATTACTATTAGTATCGTTCGGCGGACTGTTTTCATTCATCATCAACCCATCGTTATAGGTCTTCTCTTCGAACGCGACCCAAAACTCCATGGCTGGCGAGACCACTCTCGCCTCGGCGTACGCGCCTTCGATACTCTCGTTCTTCCCGATGCTCCTCAACGCGTCCCGGGCGTCTCGAGCAAACTTGATCGAATCTCGACTCCCGCTGCTGCTCACCATAGTAGTACTACTGCTCATATTCACCCCTTTATCCATCTCCAAAGCTCGCAACAAAGCCGGCCTCGCCGCGCTCTCTAACCGACTCTCCAAAACAGCGATCCTATCTCTCCCGTCTGCGAATTCCGGCACGTCGCCGACGATCGCCAACCCTCGCTTCATCCTCACCAACGCATCCGCCATGTTGCTCACGTTCTCCCCATTAAACACCGAATCCACCGAATGCATCAACTCTGCCAACCCTGCTGCCTCGCTCAGCGTATCTCTCGCTCTTTCCATCCTCGATTTCACCTCGTCGATTTTCCTCAACCGCTCGATGCTTTGTTTCGACGGAAACTCCGTCTCGTCCAACGATCGCGAAATATTCTTCACCGTATTCGTCAAACTCTCCACGTTCTCCTCTAAAACTTCAATCTCACCAATCGCGGTTGGAATTCGTTTCACCCCGAGTTGCGATTCGCGTTCCAGTTGTAACGAAATGTCCTCCCCGAGAAGTTGCAAGCGCATTTCCAGCTCCGATAAGAGTCGTTCCAATTCCACGTTTTCGTCGGTGATGTCGTTCGCGTGATGTTGAAGGTGCTTCTTCTTCTCATCGTTGTTAAAACACTGTCGCGCCGCGACGTTCACGTAATGAATCGGATCGAAGCGCGGGTCGTTGAACTCCTCCATTTGTCTTCTTCTTCTTCTTCTTCTTCTTCTGTGATGAGAGAAAACAAACAAACGCAAAGTGTATACTATATAGTAAACAAAACTTCTGCGCAAAACTTCTCTCAAATTCCTTTGTTGTGTGATTCGTTTTTTCTCCCTCGAGTGAAAATGAAAAAATCTTTTCTCTTTTTTTTTTTTTTTTTTTGTCTGGGTTTCTCATTTTTTTTGCACAAACAACACAACAAACAACACAAAGAGGAGAGCAAAGTCTCATATAAATTCATCAGAATCTCATCGCTCTCTCTCTCTCTGTGCTCTCTTGGAAAATGGCCTCACTCAAAGCGAACTCTTTGGACGACGACGTAAACGACGACGACGAAGTTTTGGGTGTGTGTGAAAAGAAGAGTTTTAGTGCGCGAGGACGAAGGATGGTTTTATCCACCATACAACAACGAGAACAATTACACCACCGAGGAGGACATTTTAAAAATTTTGCGGACGCAGCTTTTAAAAGCCAAAGAAGCAGTGGCGAGACGAAGAAGAAGAACGACAACAACAAAGATTTAAAATACGCGTGCTTTTATTGCTTTAAAAAGTTCCACTCTCTGGATCTTTTGCATAAACACGCGGCGAAAGAATTGCACGATGAAAAACACGACGTGTGCTGCACGAATTGTCGAAAGGTGTGCAAGACGTACTTTCGTTTGAGAGAACATTTAGTGGGCGCGACGGCGAGCGAGGCGTGTAAGGAAGCGTTTGAAGAGAAAGGCGGGTGTAGGAAGTGCTTGAGGATACCGGAGGATGACGGAGGAGTGCACGTGTGCGCGTTCGGGAGTAGTACTGGTAGTAGTAGGAGTGTTAGGGAAAAGGAAGAAGTATGCGACGAGTGTGCACCGCACGTGGCGATCGATTGCGAGATGATTGCGACGACAAAAAGTGATGAAACTTTAGCGAAAGTTTGCGTCGTAAACGGTTTGGACGAAAGCGTATTAATGGAGACGCTTGTGACGTTCTGTAGCAAAAACGGTAGCAAAAACGGAGAAGAAGAAGGAAAAGAGGAGGAGAAAGTGAAAGTGCTCGACTATCGCACCGAAATCACGGGGCTCACCGCGAGCGATTTTGAGACGAAACTATTGCCAACGCTTTCAGAAGCGAGAGAAGAAGTCCTCGCGTGTCTGGCCGGAGCGCACAAAAACACGCCGGAGTTGTGGAAGAATAAGCCTCACAAACTCGTCGTGCACGACGCTCGTCACGATCTACGAGCGCTCCAAATCACCGATGAAGATATCCCAAACCTTTTCGATCGCATCCGCGACACGTCCACGTACGTTCCTTTGCAGAAAGAAAAAGGCAAGCGCGTCAAGCTGAAAAAATTAGTCGAACAGTTTTTAGAGGCGGACGACGATACGCTGCGAAACTTTCAAAGTCCAAACGCGCCGCACTCGCCGCACCTCGACGCGTTAGCCGCTCTGCGCTTATACCGAGGGTGCAGAGATAACTGCTTTCATTTTCAAGCCGTTCAAAAAGGTCCCACGATGCGACGTAAAGCATCATCAACAGCAGCAACAGGAGGAGGAGGAGAGGATGAAATCGAATATTTCAAAACACCAAAAGTTCTTCTTGAAAACGAAGAAGAAAAGAACGACGAGAAAGACACGTGGCTTTGTTGTTGGTGCGAAGATTTTGCATCTGCAAACACACAGTAAAAGGACAAATACTATTGTTACCAGAGAGATGAATAACGAAAAACGATTGATGATAAAACGTTGCGTGCGAAACGTTGTAGCGCGAGTGAGAATTGTCTTCGTCTTCGTCGCGTCTTCTTAAAAAACATCGTCGGGACTTCGGGTTTATTAGAGGTTAAAAGAAAAAAAAGTTTGTAGTGTACGAGTGTACTTCTGGAAAAACTGTTATTATTTTACCCCTCCTTTAGTTAAAAATGGATATTTCTCTCGCGCAAAAAACGAATACGCCGACGACGCCGACGGTTATCGCCAACGCCGACGAGGATGACAACACCAACAACAACACCAACAACAACAACAGCGACGACGACGCCG
>Ga0255775_1002838_pt1 | contig 14715 bp, 13 predicted proteins | sample 011ome_26_FD_179973 | JGI IMG/M metagenome (GOLD analysis project Ga0255775, IMG submission 179973) | Coastal salt marsh microbial communities from the Groves Creek Marsh, Skidaway Island, Georgia - 011511BT metaG (version 2) | ecosystem: Environmental > Aquatic > Marine > Intertidal zone > Salt...
ATTTAATACCACTTTTAATTTGAACTAAATCTTTTTTACTAGGTTTAATTTTTGTGTAAATGCCTCTCTTAAGTGTGAGTTCTGGGTTAAAAAAATTAGATTTTACAACTTTAATCTTATGTTCAGCCAATATATTGATTAACTCTTTTAAAATTGCTGCATCACCTAATTTAAATGCCTTTATTAAGCGTGGTATGTAGTAAATTCCCATTGCATCTAATCTAAGATTTGTAATCTTTGGTTTTTCAATTTTGCCTGCAAATAAAACTTTTTTACATTTATTTTTACTAATAATCTCTAATATCTTTGCAAATTTACCAATACTTACGAAATAACTATTTTTGTAATTTTTAAATAAATTTTTTTTTGTTAAATCAATTATGAAATATTTTTCTTTTTTTTTTCTAATTTTTTTTAAAATTAATTTGGGAAAATCTGTTCCACCGAGAAATAATCCTATCATTTTATCTTAAATTGGGAGTACAAATAGGTCTTTTTTTATCTTTATTTATAAACTCTATTACTTCATTAACTAAAGGATTTTTTCTTACATTGGGATCTAATTTTTCTAAGTTTTCATTTAAATTTTCAGTTTTAAATATTTCTTTGTAGGTTTCTGACAATCCGATAATTTCTTTATTTGGAGTTTTCACTCTTCTTAAACCAACTAAATTAACTCCATTTAAAACATTTCGATTACCTGTGGAGAGACCATATGGAATAACATCCCTTGAAACACCCGTCATACCACCAATCATTGCCATTTTACCAATTCTTGTAAATTGATGCACACCACAATTACCACCAAGAATTACATGGTCTTGTATTTCTGCATGACCAGCGATGGCAGCATTATTTGCAATAACAATATTATTTCCTATTATGCAGTCATGCGCAATATGAGCTCCAATCATAATTAAATTATTATTTCCAACTTTAGTGACACCACCGCCTTGTAAAGTGCCTGGATTAATTGTTGTATATTCTCTTATTGTATTTTTATCTCCAATGACTAATTCAGTTTTTTCACCATTATATTTCATATCTTGTGGGTCATTCCCAATAGATGCAAAAGGATAAATTTTATTATCTTTACCAATTGTTGTGAAGCCAGTTATATTTACATGAGATTGAATTTTCACATTTTCATGTATTATTACATTGGGACCAATTATAGAATATGGTCCAACTTCAACATTATCCGAAATTTGAGCATTCTTATCTATAATTGCTGTTTTGTGAATCATCTATTTTCCCTTAAAAATTCCCTTAGACTTTTAGCTGGATAACCCATCACTTTTGAATTGTCAGGTATATCTTTTATTACTCCACTGCCACCAGCTATATCGACATTATCACCTATCTTTAAATGACCAGAGATCCCTGCTTGCCCACCTATTTTTACATTTCTACCAATTATAGTACTTCCTGCTATTCCAACTTGACCAGCAATTATAGAATTTTCACCAATTTTAACATTATGAGCAATATGAATTTGATTGTCTAAAAAAGTGTTTTTTCCAATAACGGTGTTAGACATAGAGCCACGATCTATAGTTGATCCACACCCAATTTCACAGTTCTCCTCAATAATTACAAGTCCAATATGAGGATATCGAAGATTTTTAGTGTTATTTGGAAAAAAACCAAATCCATGCTTACCGATAACACAACCATCAAGAATATTTACATTTTCTTTTATAATTGCATTTCTTAAAATAACATTAGAACCTATAGAGCAATTATCTCCAATTGAAACATTTTGTTCGATAATAGTATTATGACCAATAGTGCAATTAGCTCCTATCGATACATTGTTGCCTACTAAAACATTTTTTCCATATTTAATCTTATCTTTAAATTCTGTTTTATTTATAATTGAACATGTATCATCAAAAAAATCATTAACTGAGTTTGGATAAAATTTTTCTGTAAGTTTTGCTGTCGAAACTAAAACATTATTTACTATAATAGGCTTACAAGTTTCAGCTAATTCAGCTTTTAAATTAGCTGTTGTGATACAATAAGATGCTTTAGTTTTTTTTGCGATTTCATTATATTTTTTTGAATGAAAAAAAGTAATATCATTTTCATTTGCTGACATTAAATCTGTTATATCGTTAATATCAATATTATTGTTAACTGCATCATTACTAACATCCAATAAACTTAAAATCTTTGAAATTTTAAATGGTCCCTTGTTTATAAAGAATGGATTTTCCATAATTGTTTTTATCAAAACAATTTTTAATGACTTATCAATAATTATTGCTATTTATTTCTTATCAACAATTGTAGCAGACCAAATTGCGTCTGCCATTTTTTTTTCATTAACAAAAGCGTCACCTTTATATTTCCATACTCTTCCATGGGATCTGATTGCCTCAATTTTTAATAATAATTCGCAGTCAGGAATAACAGGATTTCTGAATCTAGCTTTTTCAATACTCATTAAAAAAACAAGTTTATCTTCGTAGGTTGACTTATCAAGACCATGTGCGGTTAAAGCAGCTGCTGCTTGACCAAAAGACTCAACTATAAGAACACCTGGCATAACAGGCTGTTCAGGAAAATGTCCCTGAACAAAAAAACTATCTTTTTTAACATTTACAACAGCCGTAGCAGAATGAAGTTTTTTAATATCACGTAATTCATCTATCAGTAACATTGGCTCTCTATGAGGTAATAGATTTTTAATTTGATCTTTGTTTATATTGGTCATTTATTTAATATTTTTATCTACTATTTCTAAAATCTCATTAGTTATATCAAGATTTTTTTTTCCAATAATAACATCTTTTTTAGCTAAAACTATATTAATTGAGTTTTTTTGCATATAATCTGAAACTATCGGTTCAACATTTTTCATAAAATTTTGAATCGCATTATTTTTTAAATCATTAAATTCTTGAACAAGTTTATCTTTATCTTTTCTAAATATTATTACTTTACCTTGTAATTCATTGACTTTTTTTTCAAATTCTTCTTTTGAAAGAATATTTTTCTGATTTAAAATATTTTTTTCTAAATCTTTTAAAATTTTTTCCTTAGACTCTAACTCTTGAATGTTACTTTTATTTTTTGACTCTAATTCTTCTAAAATAGATTTTCCTTTAATAGAATTAGATAATATATAGCTCATGTCAATATAAACAACATTGCTCCCATAAGCAAAAGTTGTAACATTAAAAAAAAATAAAATAACAAGAGTTAAGTATTTCATTTATTTTAAAATGTAGTTCCTAAGTTAAATCTAAAAGATTCAGTTTTATCATTATTACTTTTACTTAATGGCTGTGCTAATGAAAAATTAAGTGGCCCAATTGGAGTAAACCAATCAACTGCTAAACCTATAGAACTTCTTACTTCATCATCATCTAATGATGAGTCATAATCAACACCCCATATATTAGCTATATCTAAAAAAAATAAAAAATCTGCGTTTTGATAATTTGGTAAAATTTGAGGTAATGTGGATGAAATATTAACAGAACTCATAAAATTACCACCTATATAATCTTCGCCATCTTTTGGACCAACTTTTCCTATCTCAAAACCCCTCAAGCTACTAGCAGGTATGTATATTCTTTCAGATAATTTTACATCTTTATCATTTATTGAATTGGCTGCTTTAAATAGAAATGAAAAAGATGAAATATTGTTTTCATACAATTCGGTATAATATCTGTAGTTGTATGAATTAATTAGCGAATTTGTTTCACTGACTAAAGGTATATCGATTGAGTAAAGACTTTTAAAACCTTTTGAAGTTTGAAATTTTTGATTTCTTTTATCGTAATTAAAATCAAGTTTTAAAAATGTGTCAAAGTAATTGCCTTCTTGAGTTTTTTGCAATGCAGAAGCTGTGCTGTCTGTGTCTAATACTTCATAGAAAGTTGAAGTTCCAATATTTAAAAAAAAATCATCATAATATTCAAATGTTGATCCCAAAGAAAAGCCAGTTTTATTTGTCTTATATCCAGATGTTGTTAGACGATCTGTTTCAGTTGCCATTAAAGTAAAATTTATACTTTTATCACTATTTTTATAGTTTGGATTAGTAACTGAAATTTGTCCATCAATACTATCGGTTCCAAGTGTTAAATTAGAGTCAAGTGATATACCTTGACCTAAAAAATTATTTTCTTTTACACCTAATAAAAAAGAAGTGCCTGAGGTTCCATAACCAGCGCCCGCCATGATTTCACCCGTTGGTTTTTCTTGAACTGAAATATTAATTATTTTTGTATTATCTACATCATTACTAATAATTTCACTTTGCACTTCTTTAAAGAAATTTAATGACTTTATATTATTTATAGATTTTGATTGTAAAATTTTATTAAATGGATCTCCCTCATCAATTAACAATTGATTTCTAATTACATTTTCTGAAGTGATATTATTTCCAAAAATATTAATTTTTTTTACAAAGAATTTTTCAGTCTCATTAACAATGAATTTGAGATTGAGTTGATTATCAATCAACTCTTCATTAACTATTGCTTCCACAGATTCATATTGTTCATCTAGAACCACCTTATCGATTTCCTCTAAAATCATCTCAATTTTATTAATTGAATAGCGAGTATTTTTTAAGTCTTTAAATAAATCATTAATTTTCTTAAAATTTTTATTTTCATAATCTGTTGGGAGAGTTAGGCTTAAATTTCCAAAAAAAACCTTCTCTTTTGCATTAATATTATAAATTAGTTCAAACTCATCATTATTAATTAATCGTGCAAAAGATGAGTTAACTTCAACATTATAATAACCATTATTTAAATAAAAATTTTTTAATAGTCTTGAGTCTAAATTTATAGTATTTTCATTAAGATATTTTTTGCCAGACAAAAATTTCCAAAATTTATATTCTTCACTAACAATAATACTATTGAGCTTTCTATTTTTAAATATTTTGTCACCAATAAAAGAAATTTTTTTAATTTTTGCTTTTGACCCTAATTCAATATTAATTATAAGATTTAATTTATTATCTCCTACATCTTCTTTTAAAATTTCTACTTTAGAAAAAAAATAACCCATATTTCTTAAAATTGAATTTATCTTATTTTTATCTTCAATAATTGATGTTTCTATATAAGAAGATCTTTCTTTAAGATTAATATTTTCTAATATGATTTTCTGGATAGTTTTTGATTTTAATCCTTCAAATTCAAGATTATAAACTAACGGGTTTTCTGTAACTTGAATCTTTAAAATATTATCTTTAAATTCAATATTTATATTTTTAAAAAAATTAGTTTCGTATAAATTTTTTAAAATTGTATTGACTTCAGTATCATTTATATCTTGATTTTCAGAAATGTTGGAAAAAACACGAATTGTTTCATCTGAAATTCTATCATTACCTAAAATTTGAATTTCTTTAACAGTTTCTGATAAAACAATTGAGGTTTTTAAAAAAAATAATAATAATAAAATGCAGTATTTAAGACAATTTTTAATAATATTAATCATTTAAGTCTTATACACACAAAGAGTTTACTTTTAAACGAACATAATTACTTAAAATATGTATATCTTGAATATTTTTGGGTTTTTTTTTCTTAAATTTTTGAAATTCTTTTAAATTAATAATTTTTGATATATTTTTAGAAATATCAAAAAATCTTATTTTACCTTTAAGAAATAAATTAACTAATTGATCGTTTGTTGTAACCAGTACTGTTTCAAAGAGTGATGATTTAGAAGGTAAATAATTCAAAATATCAATTACTGGAAACAACTTATTATCAATTTTTTGTAATTTTAAATTATTTAAAATATCAATATCCAATTTGTTACTAATAATTTTTTTATATTGGTTTAGATATAAAGTATTGAAAATAGGTATTTTCATAGAAGGTTCATGAGCTAAAAATTTAATAGTACCATCATTAAATTTAACTATTGCATGAATATAGGATTTAGGATGAATTAAAATAGAAATTTTTTTATATGGCGTTGAAAAAATATTTTTTGTTTCAATAACTTCAAAAACTTTATTCATCATTGTAGCTGAGTCTATGGATATTTTTTTTCCCATTTTCCAATTTGGATGATTTAAAGCTTCGGAAATATTAACATTTTTAATTTGATTGATTGATTTATGTAAAAAAGGTCCTCCAGATGCTGTCAAAAAAATTTGATCTATATTTTTATTTTTTTCATAATTAATTATTTTCCATATTGAAAAATGTTCTGAGTCGACTGGCAAAAATTTTGTGTTATGGGTTTTTAATTTTTTTTTAATCAAATCCCATCCACAAATTATTGCTTCTTTATTAGCTATAGCAATTATTTTTGTATATTTTATAATCTCTAAAGTTGGATAAAGACCATCTAAACCAATAATAGATGACATTGTATAATCAATTTTACTTCTTAAAATTTTATCAAAAAAATTAAAATTATTATAAATATTAATTTTTTTATTTTTGTTAATTTTTATTGCTTTTTTATACGAATTGAGATCTGTAATAATAATATTTTTTACGTTAAAATAATTTGCTTGCTTTAATAATAACTTATAATTATTTTTTGCAGTTAGTAATATTACATTAAAATTTTTTTTATCGGCTTTAACAATATTTAATAAATTTTTTCCTATTGAACCTGTTGAACCTAAAATTGAAATTTTTTTTTTCATCTATATAAAATTTAGTAAAAGATTAGAAAAAGGTATTGCAAATATTATTCCATCCACTCTGTCCAGTACACCTCCATGACCAGGTAAAATATTACCAGTATCTTTAACTTTAGCCTTTCTTTTTAAATACGATACGAACAAATCTCCCAATTGACTAACTAGCGAGATAAGTAAGATAAATACAATATTATTTATATTAAATTCTAAATTTAGATAATCAGTGTTAAGTATTATGAACAATGGAATAACTGAAAAGATGAAAGAGCCTATTGTTCCAGTAATTGTTTTATTGGGACTGATTTTTGATAATTTTTTTCCACCAAAAGTTTTTCCAAAAACATAACCACCAATATCTGTAAAAAAACAAATACTAATTATATAAAGAAAAAAAATAGGACTTTGAAATTTATGTAATTCGTAAGCATTGTTACAAAAAATAAAAAAAATATAACAAAAAGTTATTATATTTAAAATTAAAAATTTAAAGTTAATATTTTTTATAATGGATTTTTGATTTAAACTTTGAACACTTATTAGTTTAAAAAAAATACTATTTGCTTCTATACATATAATTAATCCAAGCAAAAGAATAGAAAAAATAAAGATATATTGATGACTGAAATTGATAAAAAATAATAGAAATAATAAAATAAAAGATGTAATTGTTCGTTTTAAAAAATTTTCTGACATTAAATTTTACCAAAATTTCTTTTTATCTTTTTAAATTTTTTAATTATTTTAACATAATCTTTCTCATTAAAATCAGGCCATAGTTTTTTTTCAAAGAAAATTTCTGCATAAGCTAATTGCCATAGTAAAAAATTACTTAATCTTTGGGTATTTCCTGTTCTAATTAATAATTCAGGATCTGGTATATTTTTTGTTTCTAGATATTTTGATAAATTTTTTTCATTTATCTTGTCATTATTTTTATTTATTTTCTTAATTGCATTTAGAATTTCAAATTTTGACCCATAATTTAAAGCCAAATTAATTTGTAGAATTGTGTTATGAGCTGTTTTTTTTTCAGATGAGTTTAAAAGTTTATTTAATTTTTTTGAAAAGTTTTTTGTCCCTATAATATTAAGTTTAATATTTTTTTTATTAAAACTCTCAATTTTACTTGAAAGATAGCTTTCAAGTAAATTAAATAAATAATTTATCTCTTTTTTAGGTCTATTCCAATTTTCTGTAGAAAAAGCAAATAAAGTAAGATACTTAATTTTTTGATTAATTGTTTCTTTAATAATTTTTTCTACTGTTTTAAGACCAGCTTTGTGTCCTTCGTTTCTTGAATCTTTATTTTTTAATCCCCAACGTCCATTACCATCCATAATAATGGCTACGTGATTTAGAGGGTTCATTTTATATGGTCATTATTTCTTTTTCTTTTAAAGAAACCTTTTCATCAACTACTTTTATATGCTCATCTGTAATTGTTTGGACATTTTTTTCAGATGATTTTTCTTCATCTTCACCAATTTCTTTAGCTTTTAAAAGTTTTTTTAATTCTTCGTTTGCTTCTCTTCGAATGTTTCTAATTGTAACTTTGCATTTTTCACCGATTGATTTTATCAATTTTTTTAATTCAATTCTTCTTTCTTCATTAAGTTCCGGAACTGGAAGCCTTATTAATTGTCCATCAATTTGAGGATTTAAACCTAAATCAGATTTTTTAATCGCAGCATCAACTAATGGAACATTGTTTGCATCCCAGATCTGAATATTAATCATTCTGGGTTCAGGTGTAGTTATACTTCCAACTTGATTTATAGGCATTTGTTGACCATAAACATCAACCTTTACTAAGTCGAGCATAGCTGCATTAGCTCTACCTGTTCTTAGTGACGACAGTTCTTTTGTAAAAACCTCAATGGCTTTGTCCATTTTGACATTATATGACTTATCGTCAAACATTTATTCTCCAATTTTAATTCTATAAAACTCTTTAATTTTTAGATCAGCAATTGAGAGTTCTTTAACAATATCTTGTACTTTCTTTTTTGGTTCCATTACCCAAGCTTGAGTTAAAAGAGAATTTTCTTCTTTGAACTTATTCATTTTGCCTAGGCTAATTTTTTTTGCAATGTCCTCAGGTTTTCCAGAATTTTTTAACTCCTCTGTTACAAGTTCTTGTTCTTTATCAATCACTGATTGGTCAATTAAATCAGAAGTAAGCGCTAAAGGGTTAGATGCAGCAATATGCATAGATAATTGTTTGCCAAAGTTTTTAATAGTGTCAGAATTATCTTTTGTTTCTAATGAAACAATTACTGCTAATTTTGAAATATTATCTTTAACAACTGTGTGTAGATAATGATTATTTAGAGTTCCAGCATTTTCAATTGTTTTTGCCTTACCAATTGTAATTTTTTCACCAATTTTAGCAATTAAAGATACAATATTGTCCTCTACAGTTTCACCATTTTTCATTTTAGAACTTTTTAAATCTTCTAAATTTGAACTTTTTTCGTTATTTAAATCACTAAGCTCCTTAACAAAATTTGTAAAATCTTCATTTTTTGCAACAAAATCTGTCTCACAATTAACTTCAATCACTGAAGTTTTATTTTCATCACCGCTAACAGCTACTACACCTTCTTTTGCATCTCTAGACATTTTTTTTGATGCTTTTGAAATTCCCTTTACACGCAAAATTTCAATTGCTTTGTCAATGTCTCCACCAGACTCTTTTATTGCAAGATTACAATCTTTAAATCCTGCGCCTGTTGCTTCTCTTAATTTTTTAACATTCTCAATATCACTCATATTAGTTTAAGGTCTCCTTTTCATTTTTAGAAAATTTTTCATCTAATTTTTCTCTATCAATCTCTTGAACTGTTTTTGCTTGAGTTTTTTCCTTAGTGCCCTCTGCAACTTCTTTTTTAGGTTCAGCAGCTGGAATTGAACTCTTTGCATTATTGATAGTTTCTTTAATTAGATTGCAATATAAATCTATAGATCTACGTGCATCATCATTACCAGGTATTGGATAATCAATATTATCTGGGTTAGAATTGCTATCTAAAATTGCAATTATAGGTATTCCTAATTTTACAGACTCTGCAATTGCTAATGACTCGTAATTGGTATCAATTATAAAAACTAAATCAGGAGTTTTTTTCATTTCAGCAATTCCCCCCAATGATCTTTCTAGTTTATCTTTTTTGACACTCATTTTAAGGAGTTCTTTTTTTGTAAAACCTCTATTTTCCGCAACTAAATCTGCTTCATATTTTTTCATCTTTTTTATAGATCCAGATATAGTTCCCCAGTTAGTAAGCATACCACCAAGCCATCTGTAATTTACAAAATATTGGTCTGTTTCTTTAGCAACTTCTGCAATAGCTTCTGATGCTTGTTTTTTAGTAGAAACAAATAAAATTTTTCCATTGTTTGCTATGGTTGTATAAATCTTCTCTAAAGCAACTTTGGTTAGCTCTAATGTTTGTGTTAAATCCATGATATGGATTGAATCTCTTTTTCCAAAAATGTATTTTTTCATTTTTGGATTCCATCTTAAAGTTTTATGTCCAAGATGAACGCCTGCTTCTAATAATTGTTGTATTGTTATGTTAGGTATTTTCATATTTATTCCCGGTTAAGCCACCACAGTAATTTCCAATTAAGGACCGGAGGTATAAAACCAACAACTGTGTGCGTGTTAATTTAAATTAGGCTTTATTTACTAATAATTGATGAAATTCACAAGTTTTATTTAGTTTATAACACTTGAAATTTCCCTTTTTCTTAAAAGATTTAATGATTTTCGGTCAAGATTCCTTGTATTTTTGAGTTTAAATTTCAAAGTTTTATCATCAATAGGAATATTTAAATGAACCTCGGTTTTGCCATCTTCAGCAAGAGATTTTGAAATAATATCTAAGTTTTCATTAGAATTTACATCAAAAGAAACTTCTTTAATTGGACTGTTAAAAAGGTCCATCAAAGATCCTATTTTTTGTACATTAATTCTTTTAAATCTATTTTCATCATTTGATATACTTTTAACTAAAGTTAATAATAAAGAACTTCCTTCTTTTAAAATTTCTCGATTTAATTCTAGAATATCTGAAAAGATAAATATTTCAAAAACACTACTTAGATCAGTTAATTTTAATACAGCGTATGAATTACCTTTTGCAGTTTTTCTCTCTTGAACTTTTAACAAAGTTGCAGCAATATTTGCTTCTCTTATATCGTCATTGGAATTAAAATTAGAATATTCAATAATCTTATAATCATCAAAAATTTCTGTAAATTGATTCAAAGGATGATCTGAAATAAAAAAACCAACTGCTTCAAATTCTTTAGATAGACGTTCTTCAAATTTCCAATCTTCTATTTCATTAATGATATTGTTTTCTGAGGTTTCTTCTTCAGAAAATAGATCAATTTGATTTGCAGATTTATTTTCAAATATATTTTTAGTTTTAAGAATAAAATTTGGTATGGAGTCATAAAGTGATTGGCGGTTTTTATTTATGCTGTCAAATGCGCCTGCTTTTACTAAACCCTCTAACTGAAGTTTATTCATATCTTTGGGATTAACTCTATTTAAAAAATCATTTATAGATTGAAATTTTCCATTCTCAGTTCTTTCCTTAACAACATTAGAAATAGCTTCATATCCTACAGCTTTAATCCCACCTAAAGCATAATAGAATTTATTATCAATTGTTCTAAAATCAGCAAAACATTCATTGATATCAGGTCTTATAATATCAACATTTAATCTTTTCAGTTCTTCATAAAATTCACTCAACTTATTTTGATTTGATATATCCATCGTCATTGATGCTGCAATAAATTCTTTAGGGTAATAAGTTTTTAAAAAAGCCGTTTGATAAGATATAATGGCATATGCGGCTGCATGACTTTTGTTAAACCCATATTCAGCAAAAGGCTCAATTTTTAAAAAAATTCCTGCCGCAACATCTTTTGCTATTCCATTTTTTAAAGCTCCAGCAATAAAACCTTGTTTCTGTTTTTCTAATTCTGCCCTTTTCTTTTTTCCCATTGCTCTTCTTAGAAGATCAGCTTGCCCAGCAGTAAAACCAGATAATTTTTGAGCAATTTGCATAACTTGCTCTTGGTAAATAATCACACCATATGTTGGTTTAAGAATGTCTTCCAATAATGGATGAAGATAATCTGGAGTTTGTCTTCCATGTTTACAGTCATTATAAGTTGGTATATTGCTCATTGGACCTGGTCTATAAAGAGCGACTAAAGCAATAATATCTTCAATATGATTAGGTTTCATCTGAATAAGTGCCTCTCTCATCCCAGCACTTTCAACCTGGAACAATCCAACAGTATTACCACTTGATAATAGATCAAATACTTTTTGATCCTCGTAACTAATATTTTCTATGTCAAAATCTTTATCAATTTTTTTAACTAATTTTTGAGTATTATTAATAACAGTTAGTGTTTTTAATCCTAAAAAATCAAATTTTACTAACCCTGCGTTTTCTGCAGAATACATGTCGAATTGAGTAGATGGCAATAACAAATCTGCAGAGACATCTTTATATAATGGCACCACCTCTGTAAGCTTTTTATCCGCTATAACAACACCTGCAGCATGGGTAGCTACATTTCGATTTAATCCTTCAAGTTTTAATGAAAGATCAGTTAATTTTTTTACTCTAGGATCTTCATTTACAAGTTTTTGCAATCTTGGTTCACCAGCAATACATTGCGATAAACTTTGTGGTCTTGAAGGGTCAAATGGTATCATTTTAGAAATACTATCAACAAAACCATATGGTAAGCCCAACACTCTGCCAACATCTCTAATTACCATTCTAGCTTTTAATTTACCAAAGGTAATGATGTGAGCGACACTATCTGGGTATTTTTTTGTTAAATATTCAAAAACTAAATCCCTTTTATCCTCACAAAAATCTATATCAAAATCAGGCATTGAGATACGATCAGGATTTAAAAATCTTTCAAAAATTAAATTAAATTTAATTGGATCAACATCAGTAATTGATAAACACCATGCAACTAAAGATCCAGCTCCTGAACCTCTACCAGGACCAACTGGGATATCATTATTTTTTGCCCATTTTATATAATCAGATACGATGAGAAAATAACTAGAATATTTCATTTCAATTATAATAGATAATTCATGCTCCAATCTATCTTTATAATTTAAGTATGTTTTGTTGTTTTCAAGATCATTTGCTTTGATACTAAAAACTTTATCAAATTTAATTCTTAATCCATGCATAGAGTCTTTTTTTAATTTATCATCTGCATTTCCGTCTTTTTCAGAACTAATATTTGGTAAAATTGGATTTGAAAATAATGGCCTAAAATTACATCTTAATGGAAAATTATAATTATTTTCTAAAGCTTCTGGTAAATCTGCAAACAATTCAGTCATTTCTGAATTATCTTTTAAATAATGTTCGTTACTTAGTTTAATTCTTGATTTTTCATTAACATACGTTTTATTACCAATACAAATAAGTGCATCATGTGCTTCATGCATGTCTTTATCTAAATAGAAAACTTCATTAGTTGCAATTATTGGAATTTCTAATTCTAAGGATTTATTTAGGTTAAATTTTTCAAAACCTGACTCATTTTGATCATTATGTCTTTGAATTTCTATATAAAAACGATCACCAAAATTTAATTTAAGTTTTTTATATAAATCAAGAAGTTCACTGAATTTTCCTTTGTTAAATAATTCACCAAATAAACCAAAAATAGTTCCTGAAAAAATAGCAACACCAGCGTTGTCTTCTAATAATTCTTTAAAATCTACGTGTGGATCTGATAATTCATCGTTTTCTAGAAATGAAATTGATGATAATTTGATTATTCTTTTATATCCTTCTTCATTAAGCGCAAATAAAGGCAACAAACCAATACAGTCACCATATTTAAAATTAATTTGAGTACCAATAATTGGTTGCGTTCCAACTTTAGAAATTTTTTCTGCAAATTCTAATGCACCACACAAATTTGAGGTATCACATAGAGCTAATGATTTTATCTTATTTGATTTTGAAAATTCTTGTAAATCATCTATTTTTACAGCTCCTTCACAAATCGAGTATTGTGAATGAATTTTTAGATGGTTAAAATTTTGGGTAGATGACTCAGGCATTAATAGTTTTTACACTACCATTTGTCATCTCCAAAAGGCAATCTGCCTTATTCGCAAAAAATCTATTATGGGTTGCAAATATAATAAGTCTATTTGGATTTTTTTGATTATTTAAAAGTTGAAATATTTCTTTAGCAGTATTTAAGTCTAAACTTCCAGTAGGTTCGTCCGCAAGTATTATTTCAGGATCATTAATAATTGCTCTTGCAATTGATACACGCTGGCACTCGCCCCCAGATAGTTGTGAAGGGAAATGATTTAATCTATTTGATAATCCTATTTTTTTTAATAAAACTTTTGCTTTAGTGCTGGCTGCTTCTTTATCATTATCTATTGACAAGTTTGCCAAATAAACATTTTCTAAAGCAGTAAAATCAGGAAGTAGATTATTTTGTTGGTAAACTATACCAATATTTTTAGCTCTAAATAGATCATTCTTTTTGTTGTTGTCAAAATTAACTATATTTTCATTAAATTGAATAGATCCAAGACTAGGTCTATCAATCAAAGATATTAAATTAAGTAATGTAGATTTTCCAGATCCAGATGGACCCATCAATGCATACATTTTTCCTTTATTAAAATCATATGATAAGTTTTTTAAAACTTTAATTTTCTTATCAGTGTTAAAATGTTTAGAAATATTTTTTAATTGTAAGAAACTATTCATATTTTAATGCTTTTATTGGATCTAAATTTGCAGCTTTAAATGCAGGAAATATTGAAACAATAATTGTTATTAATATTGAACAAATTGATATTAGTAATATTGAGGATGGATTAATCTCTGAAGGCATAGTGCTTAAAAAATAAATTTCCTCTGGAAATAAGCTAATATTAAATGTTGAACTCAAAAACTGTCTAAAATTTTCTATATATATAGAAAATGTGACACCCAATATAATACCAAAAATAGTTGCCGAAGTTC
>Ga0255775_1002878_pt1 | contig 14595 bp, 12 predicted proteins | sample 011ome_26_FD_179973 | JGI IMG/M metagenome (GOLD analysis project Ga0255775, IMG submission 179973) | Coastal salt marsh microbial communities from the Groves Creek Marsh, Skidaway Island, Georgia - 011511BT metaG (version 2) | ecosystem: Environmental > Aquatic > Marine > Intertidal zone > Salt...
GTCGGGCAGCATCCGCCCAGTCGGACTCAATCAAGTCCTTGGAGCTCGCTTTGGCCTCGGCATTGGCGTTGGAACGACCGGTAATTTCCATTAATCCAGCGTATGCCCAAAAGGTTTTCCTGTCTTCAGGCGCACCTTTGGCAATTTCTGCAAGCTCTGTCTGATAGGCGTCTATCCGTCCGTTGTTCTTGAGGAACAAGTCTTTGGCAGGGCGTAAGGCAGTCCAGTTGCCCTGGGCTTCTATCGCCACAATACTATTTATGATCGCAGCAAGATACTTGGGGCTTTTCCCATTGAGCAAACATTTGATGATGATACTAAGATCATACCCTCTCATTTTATTTTTTGCGGGAGCAGAAGCCAAAACATCGAGTCCGTTTGCAGGTGGGTTTTTGAGACTAGAGAGCTGGGATGATAAAACGGGGATTAAACTTGAGTCGTACTTGGCAGATTCAATGAGTGAGTTCAAGGTCTCGTTATCCTCAATTCGGTTGGCACCGAGCAGGGCAAGAAATTCTCCCACTTGATCTTTGGATTGCTTCCAAAGAGCTTCACGCAGCGAGGCAAGGATACGACCTGACTGTTCCCAGGTGACCATCTCATAGTAGGGACCACGGGTATCGGGACGACCACCCCAGTGCTTTCTGTCCCAGGCTTTTTCTTTGTGGTAAAGACGGGCGAGTATTTCGAAGGAATGCTTGAACAGTTGATTTTTTCGGTCGGAAAGCTCGGGGATCAATCCATCCACCACATCCTTTTTGTGCATCCGCATCAGAGCGAGAGATGCACCGCGTTTTTGGGCATTGGTAGATTGTTTGTCCTTAAAGACAGTAAATGCGGATTTTTCTGCTCCAAGCTGGGCAATTCCTCGGTAGGCAACATGGGCAAGGGTGGCATCGCTGTGCCCGAGGCTTTCGGCAATCGCCGGAGCGACTTCCATATGGCCCTGGCGGGTAGCGGAAACAATGGCTTCGAGCCGGGTACGGAGATCGCCACTTTTCGCCCCTGCTAGCAGTAGATCGACGGGGGCTGAACCGGGCTTACCAGCGGTGCGAAGGTCGAGCCCAAGATCTCCCAATGCACGCATCACCAAAGCAGACAGGCTGGGATCGGAGGCGAGAGGATGTAGTTGTTCGATAACTGGTGCGGTATTTTTCGACAGAATACCTCGCTGAGAAAGGGTGAAGAGGGCGAGGGCACGGGTTCGAAGCTCTTTGGATTTATCAGCCGCAATGGATTGTAAACGGGAGGTGGTATCTGCGGATGGTTTGCGGCGGAGGAGCACGCGCTGGGCAGCAAGAGCACGCACCTGACTTTCGCCTTCAAAAATTTCGACGAGTTTGTGGTCGGCAAGTTTCTGAAATTCAGGGAGTTCTTCGGGAGTGAAGCCTTTGAGGCGGGTTTGGATAACATAGCCATGATCGGGGCCCTTCCAACTAAAACTGGATGGCCCTTTCCAACTGGCCTGATATACCCGGCTCATACCGTCGACATCGGCATCCGTGGGCCTGGGAACCTGAATGAACCGTTCAGGTTTAGAAGTTTCCACAAAGCCGGCACCCCGACGCTCGACTGTATGCTTCCAAAGACCAGCGGTACCCCAGTCGCAAGTAAGAGGGGCGCGGTTCCATTTTGCAGGAAACCCGGGTTCGTGCAGGTACATGCCTCCGCAACCGGAGCCCCCGCCGTAATCGGCAAGCGGGGCGATGATTTCGTCGGGAAAGTTTAAATAAAGCCTGGGGTAGCCATGGTCATCCAATCCACTGAAGTGGTGAAAGCGCACATTCCAGCCACCCCCGTCGTTGGTGTTATCCCGGCCAAAGAGATCGAGCAGGGGGCTTGTGGGTACGGCCAAAATGTTGCGGGTACCGTAGGAAAAAAGCTCAAGGCCGGAGCCATCCGGACGTACACGGACCACTCCTCCACCACGAACCTGAAGCTTTCGACCATCACTACCGGTTGCTTCGTAAAACCCAAAATCTCCGGTGGATACATAGAGCCAGCCGTCAATGCCCAGATCAAGGCCGTTGGTGGTGTGGTCAGCTGGCCGTTCCTTAAAATCAAAGGCAATGTTGTCGACCAGGCGTTTGTTTTCCTCGGCGATCCCATCGCCATCACGGTCGTAATAGACTGAGAGGTGTGGAGGGTGGAGTACATAGAGCCTGTCTTGATCCCAGATCAGCCCACGAGGGGAATCGATCGAGGGGATAAATTCGGTGACTTCGTCGGCCCGGCCGTCTCCATCTTTATCGCGTAGACGGAGCACCCGTCCTCTGTCTTTGTCACGACCAAGAGAACCACACCCATCGCTGGATACATAAAGATCGCCCGCGGGAGAGGCGGCGACATAGACAGGATAGTTGGCGGTCTGCCAGGGGGCGTAGAGGGTAAGCTCAAACCCTTCGGGCACTTTCACGCCTGCAAGCACCTTGGCTTCTTCTTCAGCAGACAGTTCGACGATGCTTGGCTTGATGTTACCCGATTTGGCATAGGGATCTGCACAAAGGGGGCAAAGAGCTGATAAAATACCCAGGGGTAAAAGGATGAAGAGTGTTAGACGATTTGGAACTCGCATGAAAATATTTTATTTACTTAGGACATGGGGGCAACCCCGTACTTCTTTCAAGTCTTACTTACTTTTTATGCCGAGGGCTTTACCGATGTGATCGGCGACTTTTTTTCCCAATAATGCGGACCCTTGTGAAGTGTAGTGCACATCCCCCCTTTTGCGGAACAGGGAGGCATCGAGTGAGGAGCTGAGCTGATGGAGGTCGTTGATCGCCACTCCGTGCTTTTGCATGATTTCAAGGGCAACCTTGTTGTATTTCAACTCATCGCCTGCAAATCGACCTATTTCGCCCTGCGGGACCTTGGTGGTGGATGCCCAGATCAGTTTGGCTCCAGTTTTCTTCAATCGAAGAACTAGTTGCTCAAGGTTTTTCCTGTATTGAGCAATGGGGACGGATTGGGTGCCATTTACTTTATCCCGGTTGCCCACCGCTTTAACCTCCGGGTTCCTGTAGCAAAGGTCGTGCAGCCCCCAATTGAAGTGAATGAGGTCCCACTTGGTGCTGCCCAGCCAGTTGTCGAGAGCGGATAGCCCGCGTTTGGTGTCTCCACAGTTGGCTTTCGCCCGGCTGACAAAGGCTTTATCCCGCAAGTGGTGAATAACTTCGGGGGTGTAACCGATGGAAATGGAGTCCCCAATGAGCAACACTTTAGGCAGGTCGTTATCAGATGGCTTGCTTTCAGCATGAATACCTTTGGCATCCCTGGCTGGAGTGTAAAAGGAAGAGGTTTTCTTGGAGCCCTTGTATTTTAAATTGGCGGTAGGCATAAGAGAACCTGTTTGGCTGATCCACTGATCGAACTTCTTTTTCATGCGGTTGACCAGTTCTGAGCTTTGCGATGCCAGGTTGGTAAGTTCTCCACGGTCTTTGGCAAGGTTGTACAACTCGGTGGAAGAGTCTTCGTAACGGATAACCAATTTATAATCCCCCATGCGCACCGCACCGGATGGGCCCATGCTGTTGATATGGTGGTAATGAGGATAATGAAAGAAGAGGGCTTCCCGTTTGAGCTTATTCTTTGATCTATCGAGCAGGGGCTTGAGGGAGATACCATCCAGATGTTGCTTGGGTTCGAGAGGCAGACCGGCGAGGTCGAGCAAGGTGGGATAGAAGTCCGTACTGACCACCGGTTCTGTCAGGGTGGTTCCTTTTTGTTTAAGCATAGGGGCATCTATAATCAGAGGCACGCGGATGCCCCCCTCATAGACCCACGCCTTGCCTGCCTTGTTGGGCAGAATGGAGGTGACCGAAGATGGGCTGGAACCGGTGGAGAGCCCGCCGTTGTCGGAAAAGAAGAGCAGGATGGTGTTGTCGCGAATATTCAATCGCTGAAGGGTGTCGAGCACACGGCCCACGTTTTCATCGAGGCTTTCCACCATCGCGGCATAGGTGGGGTTGTCCTGACGGGAGTCGGCAAAGCTGTCGTGAACCGAAACGCCTGAAACTTTCTTTTTGTCCAAGCCCATCTTTTTTGCTTTTCCCTGGTACTTTTTGAGCAATTCTGGCTTCGCTCCGAGTGGGGTGTGCACGGTGTAAAACCAAAAGTTAAGGAAGAAGGGACTGTCCTGCTTATCTTCAATAAAGCGGATGGCGTGATCGGTCAGGGCATCGGTTAAATAATCCCCCGGCTTACCATCTTCGAGACCAGGTACATTGGTGCTGGGGTGCTGCTTGCTTTGGTAAGGGAAAAGAAAGGAGCCTGGTTGTCCCATTTTGTGCCCAGCCACATTGAGGTCGAACCCGTGGTTTTCGGGGTAGTTTTCGGTGCCCTTTTGGTGGTGTGCCTGGAGGTGCCACTTGCCCACATGGGCGGTGGCATAACCATGTTTCTTAAAAGCCTCCGCAAGGGTGAGGTCCTCGCTGGGCATGTTGCCTTTGACTACTGGGGGGTCGAGCCGATATGCAGGGCCTTTGGCTCCCATACTTCCACTGTGGTTTGTCAGCCGGATACGGCTGGGATACTTGCCGGTAAGGATACTGGCACGGGTGGGCGAGCAAACGGGATTGGCCGCATAGGCGTTGTCAAAAAAAACACCATTCCGGGCAAGGGCATCGAGCCGCGGGGTTTCATAAAAAGTGCTGCCCGTTACCCCGAGATCCGTATATCCGAGGTCGTCGACCAAAAATAAAATGACATTGGGTTTGTCTTGCCGTTGGGCATGGGCCGAACACACGAGGGCGAAGCAAAGAGCGAACAGTTTAAAGAAATTCATGCAGGTTCTATTTTTTTGATAAAAACTTTACCCGAGTCGAGAATGGATTCCACTTTTTAAAACTTTCAATTGGCCGGGCTCATGGGGATAAAGAGATAAACCATGAGCAGTTTGGTAGATCCAAAAACCTGAGTGGCATAAAGCAACAGGTGCTTCACGCAATTCACTGACCTTCATTATTTGGGGCTCCCCTCTACAAATCATTCCCATAATCCCCCCCCGATTTTTAGTTCCGGTTCTCGCTCTTGCTCAGTTAAATTCCCAGGCTCTGTATTGGTCTCGCCCAGAAGAGCCACAACCATCGCCGCACCCATAAACAAGAACATAACTACCGCCCAAAATCTTACGTCTCGTACATACTACTTTTGAATGACCCAAGTAATGCCATTGGCCACAAAATCCAAAAACTCTTTACTTTGCACAGTTTCATTGTGGTGCCCCATAGTGGTGGCATACAGCCTAAAACCATCTTTTTCCTTCACCCAGGCCAGGGCCTGAGGCTCAAGTGGCTTATGCTGAGATCCGTTATCTCCGTGAGCTAAAACCTGGGTTCCATCCATCACCGTTGGAACCATGTAAAGTTCTCCCTTGGGCGTTCTCCACTTTGGAGGTAAGCCTTGAACCACAGGATGGTCCTTCTGATCTTGAGCAATGGTTACATCGTAGGGGACATGGGGACCGTGACCGAGGGAAACAACTCCAAGCATCTTATTCCAATTTTTATCTTCAGGTTTCCCTTTAATGTAGGGGTGATATGTGTGCATGGCACAGTGCATGGCAATCAAGGGAACCCCTCCTTTGTGAACGGATATGATTTTATCGATGAATTGCGTATCATCTTCGCGGGCAAAGCAGAAATTGTAGAAAATGAAATCGTATCCCTTTGCCCAGTCATCATTACTGAGCATGCCCTTCATTCTTCGGGGATCCATCTCGAAAAGAATATCCCACTTTACCGAAATCCGCTTGGCTAATTCTTTGGTAAGGATTTCCTTTTGTGCGGCGTAATCATGATGTCCGCCACCGGTCACGAGTAAACCTTTTAGAGGCTTGGTTCTTGAGTCAGCATGACAAAAGAAGTGCGTTAAAAAGCAAAGAATTGAAAACAAGGCAGGTTTCATTGGTAAAATCGCAACAGATAGCGGAAATTTGTGATAAGTTTAATCCTTTAACGGGACAACCCAAACATTTCGAAAGCGAACCGGGTTCCCATGATCCTGAAATTTGATGGGGCCCTTGTCGCCATGCTTTTGATACTCAGATACTGCATGCGGACCGCGCCACCCCGTCCCTCCAGATAATTCAAGGTGATCATGGATGACATGACCATTATGGATGACATGAAATTTGGCTTTTCGGGTGACCTTTCCTGCTTGGTCAAATTTTGGGCGTTGAAAAGTAATATCATAACTTTGCCATTCCCCTGGAGACCGGCAGGCGTTCACCAGAGGCTTCGCCCTCCCGTACAAGGCACCGCATTGGCCATCGGGATAGGTAACATTATTGTATGAGTCCAAGACCTGGACTTCATAGCGGCCCATCAGAAAAACTCCACTATTACCACGACCCTGCCCTTCTCCGACCACCTTACTGGGAGTCGCAAACTCAACATGCAATTTACAGGAACCAAACTCCTGCTTACTCAGGAGATATCCCCCACCTCGAACCGACTCCAGAGCTCCTTCCACCAGTTTCCACTTGGTGGGACCACCTCTGGACGACACCCAATTTTTGAGCGACGGCCTGGTTCCATCAAAAAGCACAATCGCCTCTTTCGGTGGCTTCGCAACTAGAGCGTCATAGGGCTTAGGCTCAACCACAGGTGGAGGGGGTTGCTTAAGTGGATCGGTCTCATGTACCTTGATTCCGTCAATATACATATACTCAACTTGACGACCATTTTCCTCCCTAAATTCTTTTCGAATAACCGGTTCAGTCTTGGCTGAAACCAGGGAAGTAAGCACGGCGATTAGACAAATTTGAACTGATAATTTGATCATTTGGGTCAATTCCGACTGATCGGGACATAACTGTCAATTGCATAGCTCCAAAGACGACCATTTTTGAAGATTAACCCGGCCCAAATCATCTAGGCGAGCCCGGTATTATATGTGCACCCTGTGACAATTGACCAATGAGCTTAGCCATCAACTCACTCGAGAATACACCGGGCTCAGTGAGGAGGATATTTTCTTTCGGAAATAAAAATGTTTTCCAAATTCAGTGCGAACGCCCACCTGTGAGCTTAAACTTAGGCGGCGGATCTCCAGGCTGGAGCTGAGAGGGCAAAGTCCGAAAAACTACTTTAAAATTCTCGTTGGATAGGGGTAAAATTGCGGAATTCAAATATTGGCTGTCTTCCCCGATAAATGCTCCTTCCGAGTCATAAAACTCAACTTCAATTTTAACCGAACTCCACTCATTTTTGCTGGAATTGGAGATCACTCCAAGCACTTCCAGTTTATCCTCCACCACCATACTTTTCACCTCACTGATTGATAAATCTTCAGAAGAGATAGGCTTAAATAAAACCATCGTATAAAGAGGATAAGCTCCAAGAATCAAGATAGGTAGCAACAAGATAATTTGGGTGTAACTTGGGATTCTAAATTTCCCGGGCAGCTCCTCATTGCAATGGGGGCAGGTTATTTTATTTTTGGCAGGCGGAAGTATCATGGGCAATGCTAGTTAAAGTAAGGTTATTACTTGATCCCCCCGATCCTTTCAAGGCAACTGAAATCGCCCCAACTACTTCGCTTTTTTGTTCAGCTGTTTCCTTTAGTATTCCCGTCAAACATGATAACACCGGATGGGTTGTTGTTAAACTCACAGGAGTATGAAAGGGAAACTGTTACCACATCCGCAACTGACAGCTTCCCTTCGAGGTTTACCCGAAAAACAGTGCATTGATGTGAATTTTCCCTCGCAGGCACAGGTAGATTTCTTTAAAGAAAACTTTATGGACGACCTCAAAATCATTGTTGAACTCTCTCACGAATTTGGAACACCGGAATATGTAAAAGGCGGGGGAGGTAATACTTCCTTCAAAAATGAATCCACACTCTGGGTTAAACCATCTGGCACGACCCTGGCCGGGTTACAGGAGGATACTTTTGTAACCTTAAATCGGGCCAAGGTGAATGAACTTTATGATGTCGAAACTCCGGCAGAATCCCAAGCCCGCGAGGAATTGGTCAAAAACTTTATGGGCGAGGCTGTCCTCAATGATGCAGGACGTCCATCGGTCGAGGCTCCCCTGCACAACATACTGGAAACCAAATTTGTGGTGCATACCCATGCCCTCTTGGTAAATGGCATGACCTGTGCCAAGGATGGAGAGTCCGTTTGCAAAAGACTTTTCCCAGACGCCCTCTGGGTTGAGTATATTGATGCCGGATACACCCTTTGCATGGTCCTGAAAGATCGTATTGATCAGTACAAAGCAGAGTATGGCAAGATTCCCAAAATCATCATGCTGAAGAATCACGGTATCTTTGTTTCAGGTGATTCAGCAGAGGAAATTCGCTCACTTTATGCAAGTGTGATGAATCCTTTACGGGCAGAATATGAAAAACTAGGAGTCAATGAGAACCTGAGAATAGAGGAAAAGAATAAAGACTCCGGAGCTGAAAATAAAATTCAAGAAATCTTTGGAGAGGATGCCGCCTATGTTCAATCTACCGGATACTTTGAATGTGTTCCTGGCCCGATCACACCTGACCATTTAGTCTATGCCCGGGCATTTCCTTTCACGGAAGAATTAACCCAGGACCAGGCAGATACTTATCGGGCAAAGCACGGCTTTGCCCCAAAGGTTGTCATTCACGGAGATCGAATCTATGGGCTTGGTAAAACCGAAAAGAATGCGGGACTTGCCCTCCTTTTCGCCCAGGACGGAGCTCAGGTTCTCAAACTTTCCCAAGCCTTTGGTGGTATTGAATACATGACAGATGAAGCCCGTGAATTCATTGAAAACTGGGAAGTTGAATCGTACCGGGAAAAGGTAGCGAGTTAACTTAAACCCTGGCTCCCACCTGCCCCTTGCGTTGTAATCGTAAGCTGCCCCCAGCCGGCAACCAAACCCCTTCCTATTTTCGGGCCCCTCTACAGTACGCTACTCCACCAGTTCGATACCGGCCTCGGATATTTTGATCTTTCGTTGCTTGTACAGGCTGCCAATCGCCTGTTTGAAAACTTTTTTACTCACCTTAAACTCATGTTTTATTTCTTCCGGTGAGCTTTTATCCCCCAAGGATGTTTTTCCGCCGAGCAAGCGTAGGTGACTGAGGATTTTAGCTGTAGTCGAATGCACATGCCTGCCTTTGTCAGGCTGTAATGAGACATCAATCCTACCATCTTCACGGACGCCGGTGATGTATCCTTTTAGCTTATCCCCTTCCTCGTACTTATCATACACCTGGTTACGATACACCAAGCCAGTATATTTTTCATTAATTGCCACCTTCATGCCCAATTCGGTGAAAGCATAGACCTCAATGTCCACTTCTTCCCACCTGTCAAATTCATCAGGATCGACATGTTCAATCAAATACTCATCCATATTCCTCATCATGCCAGGTAATTATCAGGTAATGCCCAAGCATGAATTCAAGGCACAAAACATCTGTAACCTAGGTTTCCCCCAGTATATAACTTCTCAGGAATGATCACAATCTGCCTTTCGGCAGAGCCTGTAATTGCGGTAATGGGCAATGGCAAGTAGCAAGCCACCAAGAGAGTTGAAAACGGTGGTCGGGTTCAAATACCCACTGGATTTATTTTGGACACATGCAAGACACACACCTTGGGCATTCAATGAATGGCTTGTGTGGGCAGAATATTGATAAAAAGCAATAGATAGAATAAACACGAGCCCTGTCATGCTCAAGGCAATCACCCCCTTGTCCTTGTGCTTCCGGCAACCCATAAAAACTGCCAAACTGGTGGTAGGAACTACCAAGAAAACCATCCAAAAGTGAAAATTTTCATGAACCCAAAAAGTGGTTGATATAATAGGAAGTAATGCAATCAGTAGAGGCGTTAGCAAACAATGCACCGCACAAATCACGGACATGCTTATCGCCAGGGAGTCCAACCAGCCATGAGCGTGGCATTTTGCTGCTTTTGATGTACAATTCATAGGTAAGGGGAATTATTCATAAGAACTTACAGAGCCGTGTAAACAAACAAAGCATAACCCCCGCTGTCTCAACTTTCTCGGGAAACAGCTAAAATATTCGAGATAAAATGTTCAAGAGCTGATTTTTAATGTTAAATTCAGCAAGTTTACGGAGTGAGATTTTGTACTTTATGCCAACTAGTAAACCCAAACTGTGGAACTGTTTACCTTCTCAATACTCTTTTTATTGCTGATTAAATCTTACCAACTATTCTTAAGAGAGGTCCCTTAAAAACTATGAATCATTTATCTAATCGACGATCATTTCTTCGAGTAATCGGAGGAGTAAGCGCGACTTCTGCCCTGACCCCGAACTATATAATCGGTGCCCGCCCCAGCTCCGCCCTGAGTCGTTCAGGCGTTCTGCTCGAGGCATCCTCTTTTACCAATACAGGGGGATGGAAAATTGACACTCAACATTATTTACAAATGGGAGGAAATTATTTGCTCGCTCATGGGATGGGCAAACCCGTCGAAGATGCGGAGACTACAATTAATTTACCCAGTGCGGGGAAATGGAATGTCTGGGTAAGAAACCGGGACTGGTGTAAAGGCGACTGGCAATCACCTGGAAGATTTCAGGTTATGGTTGAGGGCAAGCCCCTAAAGGTTACTTTCGGTGAAGCCGATCAATCCTGGCACTGGCAGTCCGGAGGAAACGTAGAGATCTCAAAGGCTGGTAAAACCAAAGTTTCTCTGCATGACCTGACTGGATTTGATGGCCGTTGTGATGCTATTTATTTCACCCAAGAATCAGACCCTCGGCTCCCGGGATCTGACCTCAAGGAATTATCGGACTGGAAAGATGAAGTCAGTGGCCGGGCCAAGGAAAAGGTAGAGGAACTCTCCTTTGATCTGGTAATCGTTGGTGGTGGAATCTCCGGTTGCGGTGCGGCATTGGCTGCCCGTTCTCAGGGGATGAAAGTTGCCCTGATCCAGGACCGTCCCCTTTTTGGTGGGAATGCCAGCCAGGAAATTCGGGTCCATACTCTCGGTATTCATGGGTATGGCTCCGATATTCTCAAAACCATTGATACGGCTCACTGGCCGAATGGGCATTACAAAGCAAAGGATGATCAGCAAAAACGTGAAAAGACCATGGCAGAATCCGGGGTCAATTTATTCGCCTATCATACTGCCTGTGGTTTGGAGAAAGAGGGAGATAAGATCCTTAGCGTGGAAGCCCGTGAGGTGAAGCACGGAAAAATTAAAAGGTTTCGTGCACCAATCTTTATTGATGCAACCGGAGATGGTTGGCTTGGATACTGGGCCGGTGCGGACTACCGATATGGCCGTGAAGCCGCTTCCCAACACAATGAAGGTTGGGATAAGTATGGAGATTTATGGAGCCCCAAGGAAGCCGATAACCGGGTGATGGGAACGAGTGTTCTGTGGAACAGCGTGCGTACGAAAAGAAAACAGGATTTCCCCAAGGTTCCATGGGCTATGCCTGTTGCAGGAAATCATGTAGCTGCCAAAGGTGAATGGTTTTGGGAGTATTCTGACAACGATTTAAACCAGATTGATGATGCTGAAACCATCCGTGATCATATGCTTCGTGCCATTTTTGGCTCCTTTGCCAATGCAAAGAAGAACCCAAAATATGCACCTGATCGCTTAAAATGGGTTTCTTTTGTGGGCGGAAAGCGGGAATCCCGGAGATTAATGGGAGATCATATCTATGATATGCATGACGCCGTTGAACGGAAAGAGTTTGAGGATGCTGTAGTTGTGGAAATTCGGGAGGTGGATGGACATTTCCAAAGGAAATTAAAGGGAGCCAAACAGGATTTTCTTTCTTCAGCAATGTTCCGCCACACCGGTGGATATTATTATATTCCATTCCGCAGTTTGTACTCCAGAAACCTATCCAATTTGATGATGGCAGGACGTAACTTCAGTTGTACCCATGTTGGGCTTTGCGGCCCCAGAGTGATGAATACGTGCGGCCAGATGGGGGTTGCCACCGGATTTGCCGCTGCTCTTTGCAAAAAGCATTCGGCATCTCCCCGTACAGTTGGGAAATCTCATATCAAGGAGTTAAAAGAACTCATCGGGTTTGATGGATCAAAGCCGATGCATAACCCAAGCAAAAGAGTTCACTGATACCTGCATGAGACACCTGGTCAACTTCGGCCTGCTTTTTAGTTTTCTTGCCCTTGCGATAACTGGAGCTATCGCATATCTCCTGCCTTTTTCTCTTTCTGCAACCCAAATTCACATCCTGGCAGGAGCCATCACCATCGTTTTGGTCATTCTCCACCTGTCCGCCCGAATCCCTTATTTTCGTAAACAAACCACAAAAGGAAAGGGGGGCATCCGCGGGCAACTTCTTACTTTAACTATCCTGACCTGCTTTTTACTCTATGCATCCATCGAAAATTTACCGCCGGTATCCTGGCTGATTGAAGGTAGTTATGAATCTCGCAACCGGAAGGAAATTGTTCGTACATCAAGCTTGTCTGATTTTTTGGACCCGGCACCGCACCGAAAACTTATTGTTCGAGATTGCAGAGAGGAGAATGCTTCCGGCTTGTCTCTGCTCCTTCAATTTCCAGAAAAGCTAAAAGAATACCCCGCCGTTGCCGTTTGGGCTGAAAGTACCAACGGTACCATGATTGAGACTCTCTACCTGGAACAGTCCCTAGCTTATTCCTCCAAACCTTTATGGAAAGAGTACCGAACCCAAAGGCATCATATACTTCCTCTATGGCGCCACCGGTACACTTTAATTTCCGGAATCAATCCATCGGGTGAGACCGACGCGACCAGTGGGGCAACTGCTTCCCACGAATATGCCTTGGACCCGTACCTGCAAAGAGGCAAAGGTAATGAATTTATTTTATGTGTGGAAATCAATGCACCTCGTGATGCCAATCACATTTATCACGATAAACTTTTGGGGCAACCCTCCCTGCTGTATACTGCCTTGATTGAAGTGGACAGCGACACCAAGTATTTCTTGATGGATCTTACCGGGCATGGTGGAGGAGATGCCATGGAAACTGGAAATATTCAATATGATCTGGATGGATTTGACTCCGCACTTAACCTGCACGATCTCTTTCTTGCCAAAATTGAATCCTAATTAGGTTTAAATTTTACTGACTATGACTTTTTTCTCCGGGTGCCTGATACCCGAGCAAGTGCATAAACTAAGAGCCAGGGCAGGCTGTAGAATAAAGAAAGTAGCCAGCCGAAAAACATAATGGCTAAGCCTGTGGCACCATCACGATCCCACCCTTCAGGTAGTTCCTTATTTTGAGCAGCTAGGTCTGCGATGTGTTGATGGTAAAAAATAAAAGAGCCATAAAGTAAAACCCAGCCCAGGATTGCAAGGAGGAGCAGTAAAATAAACCAACCCGGTTTTTGATTCCAGAATCTTAAAAATAACAAGATTGGAGGCAAAGCCAGAAAAAGCCCCAGTAATAGATGAGATAAAATTTCGTTCATCATCCTAAATTTTTACCATTACAAAGGATCCAAATTCCTAGAAGCTTTTAATTTTCCTGATTTTTGAAAATCAATGACAGTAGCCATTTTATTCACCTTGTTTTCAGGAAGTACAAGCATCTTGGCCCTGATTAAAGATTAGTCGCTCGATTTTTAATTCATAGCCTCCAGCATTAAACTCAACACCCTTTCAATCTCCCTTTGATAGATTGCCCACAGCAACCATGCTATCCCGCCTCCGACCTGTAAGATTGCCCAAGATCACAAAAACATGTAATAAATTTTCATTTTGAAAAAACCTTTCTGACTTCTTTCGCAATTAACCGAATCCCCTGGCTAACAGTCTCTTCATCCTGAGCATAGGTAACCCGAATGCACTGATTTTTATGATTCCATTTTTCCCCTTCCATACCCGGGAAAAAATAATGCCCGGATACCACGAGGACACCTTTTGCCTTAAGCCTTTGGTACAATGCCTGGCTACTTATGGGCAAACCTTCAAACCAAAGCCATAAAAACAAGGCACCTTCAGGCTTATGAATTCTCATCGGCACATGCCGACCTATTTCTTCTTGAAGTTGGGCCACAGCCCTTTTGGCTTTTTCTTCATAATAAGGTCTAACTACTTCATTACTCACCCGAGTAATTTCTCCAGTCTTCACCAAGTCTAAGGCAAGGGCAGGCCCAAGACTACCAGGAGCAAGGCTAAAAACAGAGGTCATCCTTGAAACAGCCTGGATAATTTCCTTACGGGCGATAACGATACCAGTACGCAAACTCGGCAAGCCAAACTTGGATAAGCTTAGGCAGAGCACAATATTTTCATCCCAAACCGGCTGGGCACTGGAGTAAATAATATTGGGAAAAGGGGTACCATAGGCATTGTCTATGATAAGGGGAATCCCCTGACCGTTTGCGAGTTCACGCAAACGAGACACCTCTTCATCTGTAACCACATTACCTGTTGGGTTCGTTGGCCTGGAAAAACAGACAGCACCCACACTATTCTCCATCTTCAAACGATCAAAATCTACGCGGTATTTAAAAAATCCGTCTTCCAGCAAATCTATGCCAGGTCGATGGGTAAGAAAAAAACCAGGTTCCAGACCCACTTCAGAATAACCAATATATTCAGGAGCCAATGGCAAAAGAATCTGCTTGGCTTGACCTCCTTCAAACT
>Ga0255775_1002880_pt1 | contig 14591 bp, 7 predicted proteins | sample 011ome_26_FD_179973 | JGI IMG/M metagenome (GOLD analysis project Ga0255775, IMG submission 179973) | Coastal salt marsh microbial communities from the Groves Creek Marsh, Skidaway Island, Georgia - 011511BT metaG (version 2) | ecosystem: Environmental > Aquatic > Marine > Intertidal zone > Salt...
ACGATGATTTCATCGACGCGTCGTCGTCGTTATTCTTGGCGGTAAGAAGAGCATCGTCATCGTCATCTTCTTTTCCCATCACATTCATCATTTCACAGAAGAATATCCAAATCAGAAGAAGAAGAAGAAGAAAAAGAAGCGCATTTCTTTTCTCCCAGTCGCTTTCTCTCGAGCCTTCGTTTTTTCGAAAGAGAATTTTAAAGAGTAAAGATATATATATGTAGCGCTGTTGTTCTTTTTGACGTTTTCTCTTTCGTCTTCTTCTTCTTCTTCTTCTGAAGAAGAAGAGAGATGAAGAAGCGCTTTTCTTATAGTATTATTATTCCTCTCGTAACGAGAAAGAAAGAAAGAAAGAACGAAAGAAAGAAAAGAGAAGAATTTTTTTTACGTGTTGCCTTTCGCCTTTTCCTTTTTTTTTCCCGCCAAAAATTGTTTTTTCAGTCAGTGCAAACTCTTTTCTCTCTTCTTTTTCACACAACAACTAGACACAGAAGCACATTTTAAAGAAACACAACAAAAACGACTAAGAACAACACAACGAAAAGAACAACCACACTCTGAACATTAACTTAACAAAAACTACTTCTCACGCACTACTCTACTCACACGCATCATCAAACGGCAAAAGCGGTGTGTAAAGAGAAATGAGGCGCGCTGCTGCTAAAGCAGCGGCAAAAACAGCGGCTTTATCAGCTGTATCGGTGTATCGTTTGGCGGCAGATGTCTCGACATCATCCTCCTCTGTCGTCGTCGGGAGGCGGATCTTCTGTCGTCAAAGAACAGCATCATCGACGGCGCGACAAAGTGTTAGACGACATCATCTTTTTGCTGCTTCGGCGATGGTTAGTGATGATGATCGTGATACGAGTAACAGCAACAGAGGAGGATTTGCGAGCAGTTCTTCTTCTTCGAAGGATGCCTCCTCGGCGCTCGTTCGTCGGTTTATGCGCGAAAGTTGTTCATTTTCATCATCATCATCATCATCCAGGAACGACACGCTGTTTGATGAGAGACGAAAGAGGTACTACAGTTCTTCTTCTTCATCATCATCAACAGCAACAGCAACAGCAATCAAAACTATCATCGACGACGAGAACAACGCGGTAATAACGAAGAAGACAAAGAAAAAAGAAGGACAACAAAAAACAGATTCTGAAATCGATTTGAAAATCCTGAAAACGTTAGGCAGTCACTTATGGCCGGCGGATTCCGTGGAGAACAAGGCGAGAGTGGTCACCGCGGTATCCTTTTTAGTCCTTTCAAAGTTAGCCAACGTTTCGGTACCGTTTATGTTTAAACACGCGATCGATGGGTTAGCGGCTTCGACGAGCGCGGACGGCGCGATTACCGGAGCGACTGCGCTTTCGACGATAGATTTAGCCGCTATTGGTCTCGGGACGCCGGCGACGATGTTGGTCGGGTATGGCGTCGCTCGAGCGACGGCGAGCTTAGCGAGCGAACTTCGGAACGCGACGTTTGCAAAAGTATCGCAAGGCGCGATTCGATCTTTAGCTAGAGACGTGTTCAAACACTTGCACGATTTAGATTTGACGTTTCACTTGAATCGACAAACGGGGGCGTTGAATCGAGCAATCGATCGAGGCCAACGCGGAATTTCGTTTTTATGCAACTCGATGGTCTTCAACGTGTTCCCGACGGCGTTGGAAATTGGTTTAGTTTCCGCGATTTTATATTCCAAATGCGGGCCCGAGTTTGCGTTGTTGTCGACGGGCACGATTGGTGCGTACACGGCGTTCACGTTTGGCGTGACGAAATGGAGAACAAAGTTCCGCAAAAAAATGAACGCGTTGGAAAACGAAGGCAACAACAAAGCAGTCGATTCTTTGTTAAACTACGAAACCGTGAAATATTTCAACAAGGAGAAACACGAGGTGAATAGATTCGACGAAAGTTTAAAAGGCGTGGAACAAGCCAACTTGAAGATTGCCACGAGTTTAGCCGGATTGAACTTTGGACAAAACGCTATTTTCTCAGCCGCGTTGTCCACGGCGATGTTATTAGCGGCGAGTAAAGTCACGACTGGAGAATTAACCGTCGGTGATTTAGTCATGGTAAACGGCTTACTCTTTCAACTCTCCGTCCCTTTGAACTTTTTAGGTACCGTATATCGTGAAGCGAAACAATCGATGGTGGATATGACGACGATGTTTAAATTATTAGAAGAGCAATCGCAAGTGCGAGAGGCGGTGAATGGTTTAGAGTTGCCGACGAGTAAAGAGGCGTTGGAGAAAGGATTTAGCGTAGAATTCAGAAACGTGTCGTTCGGATACGATCAAACTGGCGAAGAAAACGAGTTTGATACTATTACTAGTGAGGGAGGTGCGGCGGAGGAGTCGTCGAGTTCGGCCCCGGGTAACAACAACGCGTTGATTGTGGACGATTTGAGTTTTAAAATTGAAGCCGGAAAATCCTTAGCCATCGTTGGCGCTTCCGGGAGTGGTAAATCGACCATTTTGCGCCTGTTGTATCGCTTATACGACGTGAACTATAACTGCGAACACAACAATCACGACAGCACGCAGTGCGGCGTATACATCGACGGTAAAAACGTGAAGGATTTGAAGCTCGATTCGCTTCGAGAAAATATCGCCATTGTCCCGCAAGATGTCGTGTTATTCAACGACACGTTGCGATACAACATCGCGTACGGTAAATCGCAAAGATTTGTTGATAGTGAGCACCAATCGCTTGGGGAAGAACTCGCGACGGATGCGGAAATTCGCGAAGTTGTTCGTCGCGCTCGACTCACGGAAACCGTCGCGAGTTTGCCGAAAGGTTTCAGCACTCAAGTCGGCGAACGAGGGTTGAAACTCTCCGGAGGCGAAAAGCAACGCGTCGCGATCGCGCGCGCGCTTCTTAAAAACAGTCCAATTGTACTTCTCGACGAAGCCACGTCCGCGTTAGACGCGTACACCGAACGCGAAATCGTCCGCGAGATTGACTTTCTAACCAAAGGCAAAACCACCGTCGTCGTCGCGCACAGATTATCCACCGCGCGACGATGCGATAACATCGCCGTCATTCACAACGGTAAAATTGTCGAATACGGTTCGCACGACGAGTTACTCTCCATCGAAAACGGTCGATACGCGAAATCTTGGGCACAGCAAACGCAAAAAAGGAGCGACGTTTTCGATTCAGACGACGATACTTCTTCAGGAGGGAACGAAGAACGTCCACTCGCTCCAACTGTTTCGGACGTAAACGACGAAAACGCAGTCAGAGAAGCAAAGCTGACGATGAACGACGACGACGACAAAGACAATAATAAAATCCACGACCCGAACACGCCTTTAGACGAGCTGTTGCGTCGGCACGCGCCAAAGAAGAGAGGTGGTGAAGTCAGCATCAGAGAAAGGCAGCAGAGAAAGTCCTCCGTTGTCATGGATAAGAAGAGATGTTGTTAATAGGAGCGCAGATAGAGTGTTGTTAGAGTTGTTCTTTCTTGATGCGTGTAAGAGAAAATGCATCACAAAATATATCCACGTTTGCTGTTTGTGCGTATTTATTAGTAGTAGTATAAAAGATATATAATAATGTCACCCACCGCTTTTGCTGCGATATCATCCTCCCAAAAGCTATCTTCATCTTCATCGTCTGTTTTTTGTTCTCGTCATCTTCTCCGCCGACGGGGAAAGACTTCGTTGGAATCATCTTCATCCTCAAAATCATCTTCGTCGGTGAAGAAGAAGAAGCAGACGATGGACGTTTCTGCCGCGTCCTCGACTTCAACATTATTCGCGCTCGACTTTGACGGCGTCGTCTGCGACTCGGTCGGGGAATCCTCGCTATCCGCGTGGAAACACGGCGTTGAATTGTGGCCGGAGTTGTTCGAGTGCGAACGAGCGAATGAGAAAAAGGATGAAGTTTTAGATAAACTGCGAGCGGTACGACCAGTCGTGGAAACGGGATACGAGAACACGATTTTAGCGAGAGCGCTTCTGGAAAATCTCGACGGGTACGACGTGGAATCTATCTTGAAAGACTGGCCTATATTGAGCGAAACGCTGATGCAAAAATGGCAGTTAGATCGGAAAACGATGGTGTTGGAGTTTGGTAAAATACGAGACGATTGGATCCGAACGGATTTTAAATCTTGGTTGCAACCGAACGCGCTGTACGAAGACGTACCGGAAGCGTTGAGATTTTGCACGGAGAGAAGAGACGCAAAAGTAACGATTGTGACGACGAAACAAGCTCGGTTCGCGGACGCTATTTTGGTCGATATGGGTGGAGTGAAGATTCCCGAGGAGGATTTGATTAGCACGACGGTGAGCGGAGAACCGAAAGCGGACGTGTTGGTGCGGTTGGAGGAAACGTTTAACAAGGACGGCGCGTCGAGGATGATTTTCGTGGAAGATAAGTTATCGACTCTCATTAAAGTTGCAAACGATAAACGATTAAGCAAATGGGACTTGTTTTTCGTGGATTGGGGGTATAACACCGAAGACGAGCGACAAGTGGCGAAACACGATTACAGGATGAAGCTGATTGGTAAAGAGGAGTTTTGCGGCTTGCTGCGAGAAGGATAGAAAGAAAAAGAAAAAGAAGAGAAAGAGTTTTATGTATACACGTGTAACAAGAAAGATTATGGCCATTATTGCGCATGAGATTTAATTTTATTACAACCAACTCTGAAGATTTTACGCCGACGATCGTCCGGAGTCGTAAGAAGACCCTTCATCTCGCTTTCCTTCTTCGCGTTGTTTTAAAAGTTCTTCGCCTCGAAAATTTTCTTCAACCCGAGAGCGAACGCGCCGTATCTCCAGATCGCCGCGGGCACATAGAACGGAAACCCAGCAAACGCAGACGCGGCCGTATACGCGAGAGATGAATACAACATCATCCCCGGCGCTTGCCCCGGGTCCGCGTTCACGGCGTGCATCAACCCAAGCATAGCAACGAATACTGGAGTGTATTCACTTTCATTCAGTTGCGTTCCGTGTTCGCGAGCGTACGCCTCGTTGGTGTTGTTCACGAGTTCTGGAACGAGTTTCCAATCCGCCACGCTGTGTTTTGTGTGTGTGTGAGAGAGAGTGTGTGTGTGTGAGTGAGATGATGAACATGAAAATGAATTGGAATACAAATGTGTCCACCTCCAATTCAATGAATCAAAGGCGGCAGTAACGAAGAAGAGTTTAATAAGAAGAGACGCACGCGGAGACAGGTTTACCCAATTTTTTGTTCGTGTGAAGCACTCTCCATTTAATAGTCATCCACATTTTAGACGCCAAGTTTAAGGAGAGTAAGCCGACGCACGCGTCTTTGATCGAGAGGATTGGAAGCATTTTGTGTACTCGCTTATGACGTAATTTGAGAGTAGGCACCTCTTCATTATTGTGGAGAATTTTCGTTCAGCAGAAATATAAAATATTAGAACTATAGTACAACGCGGAGGAAACTTCTTCTTCTTCCATCATCACCTCGCGAAAAGGAGAGAGCGTGGTGGCATTTTTCACGACCACTTTTCATCCACTCGTCGTTCGCAAAATGTAGAGCAGCGATTATTATTATTATTATTATTATTATTATTTGCCTATTCGCCGCCGGCAGCCGAAGCCGAGTTTTTGCCGGATTGGCTCAGCGCTAACTTCTTGATCGAGCTGTTTTTCTTCATGTCGTAATAGAGTTCGAAATACGCGTCTCGGTTCCCACTCAATCGATTGAAGTTGACCATGTATATTCCGGGGACGATTTCGTATTTTTCGACGACGATTTGGACTGCGGAGGCGTTGTGTCGTAATCGAATAGGTTTCCCGGGCGTGGCTTTGACTTCGCATCCGGCTTTTTTCGCGGTAGAAACGACAGCTTTTTCGATTTCTGTGACGCTCGAGGACGAGATGAATCGAGTCGTGGAGTTGGAAACGTTGGAGTAGTCGTCGAACATGTGCGTGCAGTCGAACGTGGTTAAATTCATGAGTTCGAACGCGTTGATTTTCCGGATAACTTCTTGGCTCGAGCCTCGGTCGAAGTTGGACATCGTCGACTGTTGGCGTTGTAAAGAAGAGAATATGCCTCTCTTTCCTCCTCCTCCTCCTTTGGGAGACCCGGCGGTGGGATTTTGCGAATTCTCTCTCGAGAGCGTGTGATCGGTATCGTTGTCTTCGTCCCAGACGTCGTCGCCTTCGTTGCTAAAATCAGAAAAGTCCGACCCGTCGCTTTGGTTGTTCAATTCTCGTTCCACGACGGAATCGGAGACGCCTTTTTCCAAGGAAATATCCACCACCGACCGCGAACTGGTTTGTAACTTTTTAATCTTCACCGGTTTGAACCCGTTTTGTCGAAACCAAGATTTCTTGAAAATTTGCGGCCAAGTCGCTCGTTTCTTCGGGTCTTTGACCAAGATAATCTCGAGCACCTTGATGGCTTTTCTCGCGATAACTTCCGCGTTATAATACGGCTCAACTTTTTGCACTTGCGTTTGTAACTCGACAAAGTTCGCGCCGTAAAACGGACAATCTCCAGTTAACATGAAATACAAAATGCACCCGCACGACCAAATATCCGCGATTTTCCCATCGTATCCTTCCGCTTTCGCTTTCGTGTATTCATCCTCGAACGCTTTCACCTTTTTCAACCGTCTCGACCCCGCCATGACTTCCGGCGCCGCGTAATTCGGCGTCCCGCAAATAGTTCGTAAAGACCCATCCGTGTTTACTTTTTGCGCCGCTAAGCCGAAATCTCCGACTTTACACGTCTTCTTCTCGTGATCTAAGAATATATTCTCCGGTTTCAAGTCTCTGTGGAACACCCCTCTGGAGTGGCAAAACCTTACTCCTTGACAAATCTGTTGAAAATAGACTCGCGCGCAATCTTCCTCCAACTTGCCTCTTTGCTTCACCAAATCGTACAGTTCTCCGCCGCTTAAAAACTCCAAAACTAAATACACCTCCTCTTGTCCCGATAAAACTTCGAATAAGTTCACGACGTACGGGTGGAAAACTTCCGCCATGGTTTTTATTTCTTGTAAGAGCATTTCTTTCTCGTCCACTCTTTGCAACATCTGCCGGTTTAAGATTTTAATCGCGTACGGGTCTTTCGCTTGTTTCATGGTCGCGAATTTCACTTTCCCGTACGCGCCTTCACCCAACGTGCGAGAGACGGAATATCGGCCGATCTTTTGCTTCATTTCGTTGTGTTTATTAGTAATTCTTCTGTGTTGTGTGTTCAAAGCTTTTCTTTAAGAGGTTGTAAAAGTCAATTTTTCTGAAGCAAATTCCCCAGAGAAAAAGATGACTTCTCATCGATATCACGTTTCCGAAAGCCTTTTTACCAGCAATATCAGAAAAGACTTTAGAAGACAGAGCGTGGCTTTTTCTGCGAGCGGAAAGACGCGTCGGAGGAGGAGGAAAAGGCGCTTTGTAACGCGTTCGACGAGGAGTAGTAGTAACAGTAGTCGTTTTACCACACCGGAACCCCCAATTGGAAAATGCGAGAACGAAGTGAACGACTTGGAGAACGAACGAGTGCGAGAACAAATATCCGAGTTACCGATTAAAGACGTCATCGAAGACTGCTTGCGAGTTCTTTTTGAAAACGAGAACGATTTGATTTTACAAGCCCCACCGGGTGCTGGGAAGACGACTGCACTCCCTTTAGCGATGATGTGTTCTCGACTCGGGAAACGTTGGTTTTCGTCTGCTTCAGAAGGAGGGAAAATTTTAGTTTTAGAACCGAGACGGGTTGCGGCGCGCGCGGCTGCCACACGCATGGCGTCGATTTTAAACGAAAAAGTTGGGGAGACGGTTGGGTATCAAGTACGATTTGAAAGACTGGTATCGTCAAAGACACAAATTGAGGTGGTTACGGAAGGCGTGTTGAAGAATAGATTGGCGAAAGATCCGAGTCTGAAGGGCGTTTCGTGCGTCGTGTTCGACGAGTTTCACGAGAGGAATTTAGATGCGGATTTGAGTTTAGCGTTAGTTTTGAGAGCGAAGAGTAAGTTTGGGAGAGGGAAGGACTTGAAGGTGTGCGTGATGTCGGCGACGTTAGGGGACGTGGCGGTCAGGTGCCAAGAGTTGATGAGGAAGACGTTACGAAGAAAAGAAGACGAAGAAGAGTATTTTTATTACGACGCGCCAATCGTGCAATCGGAAGGCAAATCGTTCTCGGTGGAAACGATATACGTGGGAGGCGGAGGGATAAATGGTGCGTATAACGACACAGAAGAAGTCGCCGTAAAAACCGTTCAAAAAGCTCTCAGCGATACGCCAAACGGTGGGAATATTTTAGTCTTCCTCCCCGGCGCGGCTGAGATTCGAAGGGTCGTGAAGTCTCTGAAAGATCGATTAGGGGATTCACATTATGAGATTTTGCCTTTGTACGGAGCGTTGCCGACGAACGAGCAGAATTACGCGTTGACACCTTCAAATACGCCCGCGAAACGAAGAGTCGTCGTCTCGACGCCGATAGCGGAGTCTTCTCTGACGGTTCCCGGAGTGACCATCGTCGTCGACTCGGGATTACGAAGAGCGCCCAAGTACGACCACAGTAAAGGCATGACTCGATTAACGACTGAACGAGTTTCGATTTCGAGCGCGGACCAGAGACGAGGTCGAGCCGGTCGCATAGCGGAAGGAATGTGTTACCGAATGTGGAACGAAAACAGTATGGCGACATCTTTCCAGAAAGAAACGACGCCGGAGATTTTGACCGCCGATTTGACGAGTTGCATGTTGACCATCGCCAACGCGCTCGGAGGAGAATTGTCGACCAAGGATATTTTTTCATCGCCATCTTCATCTTCTTCCGAGAAAGAAGTAAGAGAGGGTTCGACTTCATCGTCCTCGTCACCAGCGTTGGCTTTTTTAGATCCACCGCCGGCTGGACCGGGCAAAAACGCGCTCAAACTTCTCGAAAAACTCCGCGCGATTGAAGTCGTCGAAGAAGACCGGGAGTCCTCGAACGTCACGTACTTTGTTTCCGAGAAAGGTAAAGCGATGAACGGTTTACCGTGTCATCCTCGCATAGGTGCGATGTTATTATTCGCGAGTCAAAGAGGTGCGGCGAGTACGCGTTTAGCGTGTCAGCTCGCGGCGGGCGTCGATAGTGATAAGAGTCTTTTGCGAGGTAGAGACGCGCCGCTGGACGCGAGAAGTTACGCCAGAGCGATTCAAGGACGAGATGTCATCATAGCTGATATTGGTAGTAGTAGTAGCTCGATGAATAGTGACGATGACAACAGCGATGATGAGTACCGTAAAAAGCTGGGCAAGAAAGTCGGCGAACGTGGGATTGATGTTATACGCGTTCCGGTAGACGCGAAACTGCCGAGCTCGAGCAAACGCTCGAAGAATATGAAAAAGGCACCAAAAGGCAAAAAAACGAGCGCAAAATCTGCAATCATCGACGCGCTTTCGAAATCGTACAACAGTGAGAGCAGTGGTGGTGCAGGTACCGGTAGCAATTCTTCGTATTTGGACTTTGATGTCGATCCGTTTGCGGTTTCCGAGGCGCGAAAATCGTCGCAACAGTTGGCGAGGAACATTCGGAGTCTCGCCAACGACGCGCCGGCCGCGGATATTCTTAGAATTGCAAAGTCGGTTTCAACGGATATCGATTCGGATGGATTAAACGCGAACGAACCAGTATACGAAGAAATCTTTTGCGGTGCGAAGCAGTTCGAAGCGTCCATTTTGCTCGCGGCTGCTTTCCCAGATCGAATCGCTATGAAATCCAGCGGTAAAGGTTCGAACACGTTCAAACTGAGCGGCGGAGGCGCAGCTTCTATTTCCGCCGACAACAGGGACGACCCGATTGCAAAAGCCGAAGCGTTAGTTATTTGTGAAATGTTTGGAGGAAACGACGGGAACGGCGGTAAGAACGATATCATCAAACTCGCGTCGCCTTTAACGAAAGGTATTCTCGCGACTGCCGCGGCGACGGATGAAAACCTGAAATTTTGTTTGAACGTATCCACAAAGCGCGAAATTACGTGGGCGGAAAGCTCGAGCAAAGTTGTCTCGAGAGAAGTTACGAGGATTGGTGACGTTGTTTTGGACGAGAAAGTAATCGAAGCGACAGAAAGCGAAATGGCGGATGCTATCGTCGAAAGAGCGAAAAAGGTTGGCGTGTTTACATTCTTTAACGTGAGCGGGGATAAAAATCTCAACGCGTGGATAAAGCGATGCGTGTTCGCGCACAGTTGCAATCCTGAATCGTTCCCGGACTTTCGCGATACGTCGTTAACTAAAACTGTCTTCGAGTGGCTTCCGCAATGGGTCGTCGGATGCGCCTCGAAACAAGACATCTTGAAAAAAACAAACTTGAGACAGATTCTGGAAACTACCATGCTCTCGCACGAGGACAAACGAGTACTGGACAAAAGTGTTCCCGAATCAATTCGTTTACCTTCAGGGACCCAAAAGAAAATTAATTACGAAAACGTAAGCGACAACAACGCCCCAGTCATCGAGTGTCGATTGCAAGAGCTGTTCGGGTTACCCGACACGCCTACCATAGCCGGTAAAAAAGCCGAGTTGCACTTACTCTCGCCGGCGAGTCGACCGGTACAAGTGACCACTGATTTGAAGTCCTTCTGGGAAGGTGAATACGAAAACGTAAGGAAAGAGTTGAAAGGCCGCTACCCAAGACACTATTGGCCAGAGAACCCTTTGGAGGCTGAACCGACTGCTCGCGCGAAGCCTCGCAACAAATAAATAGATAGAAAACGTTGTATACCAGAAATAAATAGAAATGAGTTAGTACTATATTACAAACGGTGGTGATTACATTACAGACTTCCTTTGCACGGGCGCGATGTGCTCCAACGCTTCCATCGATAAAACGCTCGCGCCTCTCACGACGACCATCCCGAGCGGCGTTTTCTCCGCCGTCGAGTCGTTCACGCACTCGTCCAAGACTAAATTTAAAAACTGATCGAACCCGCGTAAAATACCAATCACGCCTCTGTTCCCGTTCAGTTTCAGTTTCAGTCTTTTGTCCATGTATCTGTTATTTAAAAGATGATGATGATGATGAGAAGAGCGTTTTGCTTCGTCAGATGGTGTTTCGTTGGGAGCGAGGAAAAGTAGAGAGAAACGAGGGAGAGAGATCGTCATCGCGAAGCCGAATCGCATCTTCGACGGCGCCAACGAAAGAAGAATTTCCCTAAATAAAAGCAGGACGAGTAAAGAAGACAAAGAAGAAGAAGAGAGAACGATGAAATGAAACGACTGCAGTACGCACTGTTTCAATTCCGGCACTTGCACGCCCATGACGGATGATGATTACTATGTGGGATGATTGTATTGAATAGAACACGCAGCAGTTATGAGGAATTTGAAACAAAAATTGAAAGACGAGAGGAGGAACGTTTTGGGTCTGTCCTACTGCTATTATTACTACTCTCTGAATCAACGCACTGATGACTAGTATCTAACACGCGACGACGACTCGTTGATGCCACCCTCTTAAAACTCTCCTCGCTATCGTGCGGTAGCCCATTTCGGTGGCTAACCGCTCTCTCCACGAGTTGAACACTCGAACGCGCCACGCCGAGAGGACTTTTTGCGAGAGAGAGACTCGGCGAAAAGTATCGGCTATTTGCTCGTTGATTTCACGTTCGCGAGCGTTTTCGAGCTCGTCTCGCTTGGATGAAGAGGTTTTCAATTTCCAGGCGAGGAATGCGTTGAGTTTGAGAGACACGTCGCGGAACTGCGTGGCTTGGACGTACTCGTCGCGCATTTTTTTTGCCTCTTTGGCGTTTTTCAGCCAAACGCGTAAAACGTCTCGTTTCGTTTGGATGTTTTCCGCGTCGTACGGTTCGTTTCGTTTCTCGTCCCAGGCGCGTTCGCAGTTGGTGAACACGCGGAATAATAGTTTTTTGTTGTATACTTTGATTTTCCACCGTTTCAATGCAAAGTACAAAGAGTCTCTCGCGATGGGTTTCACGGAGATTTCGAGAACTTTCTTTCGATCTTGTCTCCACTTCCTGTGCCAGTACAAAGCCGAGAAGACTTTCGCTTTCATCGTTACCGTTCTCTTTTCAATGAAATTTTCGATTTGAATCTCGCGATCGGCGCGTGTTATCAACCCTTTTCGAGTTTGTTCTCGCCAGGAGGTGAAGAATAAATCGAGTCTATCGCGCTGGAGAATCTCAATCGCGCTTTGCCATTTCTCTAAAAAGCGTTTGGCGACGTTCCTGTTGGCGAAAACCACCGCGATTTCCCGCGAAGTCGTCTTCGTTCGAGGCTGGTTTTTTTCTAGCTCACCACCATCGGTCGGCGGGATATAACCATCGGTGCTACGTATCAAACGAACGCGCTCGTACTTCTCCGCCATTTTTTCCGCCTCTTTAGCTTTTCTCACTTTTCTCACCGCTTCTGCCGAAGCCTTCTCGCACTCGACCGATAAGAGCGTAAATTTTCCGTACATCTTCTCCGCGTGTATCAAAGCGTTCGATAAGTGAGTCTGACTGACATTTTTACCTTGTTGAAACATCACGAGAAGAAAATCAGACGCGTTTTCCGCGTCTTCGGCGACATTTCGGGCAAACTCGCACTCTTCTCTCAGTTCGTCGGCTCTTTGAATCGATTCTTTCGCTTCTCGAAGTAACGCCTCAACCTTGGACTCTTCGACGACTTTTTTTACGTTCTTTGATATCGTCCTTTCGTCGTCGTCGGCGGCGGCCTCGTCGATATTGGTCGGCGATGCTGCAAACGTATCCCAGGGCGAGTGTAACGTAGCCAACGGTAATAAAGTTGTTACGTAATTCGTCGCTGCGTAGTATTGACCTTTCAATCGCTCCAACTTTTTCCTCGCCGCGGATCCTTCGCTGCGAAAATACAGAGACATTCGTTCACTTTCAGCTTTACTTTTTCGAGCGTCCACGAAAGCGACGAGTTCACTTTCGTCATCGCCACGCAACTTCCGTCTCGCAACTTCGACTTTGAACGCGGACTCATCTCTCGCCATTCGCCACGCGACGAATGCCTTTTTCAAAACAAACGCCCGAACGAGTTTCTTCTCCGCTTTACTCTTTGCGCTTTTCGCCAGCGCCAACTCCCAACGCGCGAACGCGATTGATAGCGTTTTCTTATCCGCATCTATCGTTTTCATCGTCGCCACGTGCATCGCTCGGTTTGAAAGTTTAGCGAATTTACGCCAACGATTGAAAATGTCGCGCACGTGTCGTTGCTTCGCGTTCAATTCCAAAGCTTCCAAAGCTACTCTTCTCGGTTGTAAAGACGCGGAAACATCGCGCCAGTGATCAAAACTTCGCCGCAAAGCGACGGCACGTATCGCGTCGAGTTTTGTCGTCACTACTTCCCTCTTTTCTTTTTCTTTCTCTGTCCGTATTTTCCACGCGTTGAACATAATCGCTTTCGTTTCGACTTCAAATTCCGTCTCGACGAGTTTTGAGATGATCTTCTTTCGAAACTGCGTCGTCGTCTGAATCGTCGTTTTGTTACCAAAACCTTCGCCGCCACCGTACGCGTATTTCTGTTCCAACTTGGACTTTACTTTCCGCAAATTCACGAACGCGTCGTTCATTTTCTTCCTTCGAAGCGCAATCTCTTCAGATTTGTCGATGTTCGCTTGTATTTTCAACCGTAAGTTTTTTAACATCTGCGCCTGTCGTTGCGAAACCGACGCTACCGGTTGTTGTTCAAACATTTGCGTTCGATCTCTGAACGTGGGCGATCGAGGCGACCTTTGCGGCGACCGAGGAATATTGGACAAAAATGCGGGCGTCGTCGTCGTCACCGATTGCGGTGCAGACCGTTGTCGAATCAACGCCGATGCCGTTTGAAACTCTTCCTTCTTCTCTTCTTCTTCTTCTCGTTCTTTGCGATACGGCGTGTACTTCGGCAACGGCGTCGCGACCACCTTCTTCACCTTTGTCTTCTTTGTCTTCGCATCATCCTCCTCCGCAGATTCAAAGCTCGGCGTTAACTGTCTCGGCGTCGTTTCCATCGCGCCTACTTTCGACGTCAGCGACGTCTGTTGTTGTTGTTGTTGTTGTTGCACCATTCCGCTCGTCATCAACGGTGGCGACGGTTTCTTCGCATCGGTCATTCGTTGCATCATTTGAATTCGTTCCTTCACGGAAAGGTTTACCGCGGGAGAGGTCTTGGACGAATCATACGTATCATCGTCGTTATCATCGTTGGGTTCCATCACCGGCGGCGACGGAGGTGGCAGTCTTCTTCGCGAAGAAGAATCAGAATCAGAATCAGAATCAGACGACGCCATGATGATGTCTTTCGAATTTTTTCAAATCTCTCTCTTCATTTTTGCTCCTCGTTATTCTCTCGCGATGATGATAGTCTCATCGAGAGGAGCGTTTACGAACGTCTCTCTTCATCTCTCTTCATCTCTCTCGCTGATGATGATGACGTTGTATTTATTATTATTGCGAGGAAAGTGAGAGAGTTTGTGTGTATTCTTCTGCAAAGTGTATCAAACGAGGTTTTCGCTTTATTAGGTATTCTTTTGACTAATGTGGGAATTTTTTGTTTGCATGGGCTGCTCTTTTTCAATTCAAAATTAATTGTTTGAACTGTAAATCATCATTTCACAACAACAACAACAACAACAACAACAGAAAAAAGAAAAAGAAAGAAGAG
>Ga0255775_1002885_pt1 | contig 14577 bp, 18 predicted proteins | sample 011ome_26_FD_179973 | JGI IMG/M metagenome (GOLD analysis project Ga0255775, IMG submission 179973) | Coastal salt marsh microbial communities from the Groves Creek Marsh, Skidaway Island, Georgia - 011511BT metaG (version 2) | ecosystem: Environmental > Aquatic > Marine > Intertidal zone > Salt...
TGGATATATGTATTGTTGGTACAGATAGAACTTTAGCTAACGGAGATGTTTGTAATAAAATAGGAACTTATCTTAAAGCACTAGCTGCGTATGATAACAATATACCTTTTTATGTTGCATTACCCAGTTCAACTATTGATTGGGATTTAAAAGATTTTAGACAAATTCCTATCGAAGAGAGAAATTCTGAAGAGTTGTCACATATTGAAGGCATAGATAAGAATGGTGAATTAAAAAAAGTATTGATCTATCCGAGTAAAAGTAAAGCTATGAATTTAGCATTTGATATAACCCCCGCGAAATATGTAACAAAATTAATTACAGAAAAAGGGATTTGTGATGCATCAGAAGAAGGATTGAAAAATTTATTTAAATGAAAAATTTAAAAGAAAGAGAAGAGGTTATTAAGTATTCAATTAAACTTAATACAGATAATTTATCCCCTCTAAGATCAGGGAATATTTCACTAAGAGGTTTTGAAGATGATATTGAAGGTTTTTTTATAACACCATCTGGCAAAAAGTATGAAACGTTAAAACCTGAAGATATCGTCTTTTTATCATTAAATGAAGAAAAAGATTTTTTATCATGGTTTAATACAGGAAAAAATCCATCATCTGAGTGGAGATTTCACCAAGATATTTATAAGAATAGATGGGAAGCAAAAGCTATTGTTCATGCTCATTCAACTCACGCTACTGCAGTTTCAACTCATAGGAAATCCATCCCTCCTTTTCATTACATGATAGCATTAGCAGGTGGTGAGGATATTAAATGTGCAGAATATGCAACTTTTGGTACTCATGAATTGTCAGCAAATATTATTAAAGCACTAAAAGATAGAAAAGCTTGCTTGATGGCAAACCACGGTCAAGTTGCATTTGGTGATAATCTTTCAAAAGCATTTGAACTTGCGCAAGAGGTAGAAAATATTTGCCAACAATATATTATTGCGCTAAAGATGGGTGAGCCCAGTAATCTTTCAGTATCTGAAATGAAAAAAATTCTGGAAAAAGTAAAAAATTATAAAAGTGGGTAACTAGATGACGAAGGTAGGGGAACACATCACTTTAGATATAATTGGAACTACCAAAGAGTATGATCCATCTATTTATGAAAAGGTAATACAACAAATAGCTAAAGCTGCTAAAGTTACCATTCTAGATATATCAAAATATAAGTTTGAACCTCAAGGATTTACTATTCTAGCTTTACTCGCAGAAAGCCATATTAGTTTTCATACTTTTCCTGAAAAAGGCATCATTAGTTTTGACTTTTTTACCTGTGGTAAAGTAAGTCCATCCATTGCAATAGATATAGTTAAAAAAGAATTTAAACATAAAAGAATAATTAAAAAAGAATTTAATAGAGATACCAAATCTCTTTATCGAGATATTTATAGTTCAGCTGGGTTACAAAAATCATATGTAGTGAATAATGTTTTAGAAAATTTTAAATCAAAAGTGGGTCAACATATTGAAATATTAGATTTAGAACAATTTGGAAAATCATTATTTATTGATGGTGAAATTCAAGTATCAGAAACGGATGAAAATTTATACAGCTCAACATTTGTTGATGCAGGTTTAAAATTAAATCAAAAAAGTGATAGAGCAGCTATCATTGGTGGTGGTGATGGAGGGGTTGCAAGAGAATGTGTTTCTAAAGGTTTTGGTTTAATAGATTGGTACGAGCTTGATCCTGAAGTGGTAGAAGTTTGTAATAAACATCTTGGTGAAATTGGTAAAAAATCTACAGAAAAAAACTCTGTGCAATGTATCTGGGGTGATGCTTTTGAAAGTATTAAAAGTGTAAATGAAGATACTTATGATCAAATTTTTATCGACTTAAATGATGATCAGTTCTGTATAGATCTTGCTGCAAAAAATATGGACTCCTTAGTTAGAATTTTAAAACCTAAAGGTGTAATTACTGCACAAGTTGGTAGCCAAGATAAGAAGCCCCAACAGGTTGAAAATTGGCTTAATGTTTTTAACCATCATTTTGGTAACACAAATTTATCCAGAGTTTATATTCCAAGTTTTGATTGTTCTTGGAATTTCTCATCTTCAATAAATCATTAATTTTTTCTTTTTAAATCATAAAATTTGTGAAATAATTCTCCACAATTAAAGGAGAAAATAATGAATATATTCAAAAAAACTATTTTAACAGTTTTCGCTTCTTTATTTATTATTGGCAGTGTTAATGCTGATCAAATAAAGATTGGAACTGAAGGCGCTTATCCTCCATGGAACTCAAAAGATGCATCTGGAAACCTAATTGGTTTTGAGGTTGAGTTGGCAAATGAACTTTGTGCAATCATGAAACATGAGTGTACAATTGTTGAACAGGATTGGGATGGAATGATCCCTGCTTTGTTGATGAGAAAATTTGATGCAATCATGGCAGGTATGTCTATTACTGATGAAAGATTAAAAACAATTAATTTTTCACAAGGTTATGCTGATGAAGTTGCATCACTTGCAGTTATGAAAGGTTCTGATCTAGAAGGCATGGAAACACCAGAAGGTATTAATTTATCACTAGGTGGTTCAGATGTTAAAAAAACTCTTAAAACTCTAACATCAGCTTTAGCTGGAAAAACAGTTTGTACACAAACTGGAACTATTCACCAAAACTTTTTAGAGTCTGGTGATGTTGGTTCTGTAAATGTTAGAACTTACAAAACTCAAGATGAAGTAAACTTGGATTTAACTGCTGGAAGATGTGATGTAGCACTAGCTGCTGCAGTTGCTTTTGTAGACTATGCAGACAAATCAGGGGAAGCAGTTGTTTTAGTTGGTCCAACTTTGTCAGGTGGTGCATTTGGTAATGGAGTTGGAGTAGGGATCAGAAAAGGTGGAGACGGTGCTATCGGTAAAAGAGACGCTCAACTTTTAAAAGATTTCAATAAAGCGATTGATAAAGCTCGAAAAGATGGAATTATTAGCAGACTTGCTATTAAGCACTTCGGTTTCGATGCTTCTATGTAATTAATTTAAGATTTGGCGACTATATAATATAGTCGCCAATCTATATGGAACTTCTAGCATTTGGAAAAACAGGTTGGGGTGATGAGTTATTTTATGCAACCCTAATGACAATAGCTGTATCGGTTACAGCAATGTTAATTGGATTTTTATTCGCATTAATTTTTACACCATTAAAACTATCAAAATATAAATCTCTTAATTTAATTGGAAATTTTTACACCACTGTAATTAGGGGTGTCCCCGAATTATTAGTTATCTATTTATTTTTCTTTGGAGGTAGTGGAGCTATTATGTATGTTGCTTCAATTTTTGGTTATTACGAATATATTGAAATAAACGCATTTATCACAGGCTCTCTTGCAATTGGAATTATTTCAGGTGCATATTCAACGGAAGTTTTTAGAGGAGCAATTCAATCAATTGATAAAGGTCAATTTGAAGCCGCAAAAGTTTTAGGGGTAAGTAAATTTGTTCAATTTTATAAAATAATCCTTCCACAAGTGTTAAGATTAGCTATTCCTAATTTAAGTAACGTTTGGCAAATAACTTTAAAAGACACCTCTTTAATTTCAGTAACTGGTTTAGTTGAAATAATGAGACAATCTTATATTGCAGCAGGTTCAACTCGTGATCCATTATTCTTTTATTCTTTTGCGGCAGTTTTATATTTATTACTTACTTATCTAAGTATGAAAATAATTAATCGATTAGAAATTAAATATAGCAGGGGATATTAATGGATTTTGAATTAATGATTAATAGTTTCCCAAAATTATTAGGGGCAACACTTATTACTTTAAAACTGTTATCAGTTTCTTTAATAATTGGATTATTTATTGGTTTATTGTTTGCAATATTAAGAATGAACCAAAACTTAATTATTAATAGATTTGCTTATGGCTATTCTTATGTTTTTAGAGGAACGCCACTATTAGTTCAAATTTTTATTATCTATTTTGGCCTAGGACAAATAGAATACTTAAGGTCAACTTTTTTATGGGTTGTTTTAAAAGAACCTTATTGGTGTGCAATTATTGCTTTTGCTTTAAATACTGGTGCTTATACATCTGAAATTTTAAGATCAGCATTTGAAACTATAAAACCAGGTATTATTGAAGCAGGCAAAAGTCTTGGAATTTCAAATAAAATAATTTTTTACAAGATACAAATTCCAATAGCTATCAAACAATCTTTACCAGCTTATGGTAATGAAATTATTTTAATGCTCAAAGGTACATCATTAGCTAGTACTGTAACATTGATGGATCTCACTGGTGTAGCAAAATATATCATTTCTACTACCTTTAAACCTATCGAGGTATTTATTGTTGCTGGTGGAATTTATTTATTTATGACTTTTTGTGTTCATAATTTTATAAAATTTTTAGAAAGAAAATTTAGTTATCAATAAAGTGAAGAACTATCTTAACAATAAACAAATTAATGATTATCAACAATTGGGAGTGATTGTTGTTAAAGGTATTTTTAAAGATTGGATTGAAACTTTAAAAGTAGGATTTGATAAAGTTTTAGCTGAACCAAGTATTCATGGTAGAGAAAATGTGGCTCCAGGAAGTCCTGGTAGATTTTTTGAAGATTATTGCAATTGGCAAAGAATTGAGGAATTTAAAGAATGTATTTTTAAATCTCCTGCAGCTCAAATTATATCTGAAGCAACTGGATCTAAATCTGTACAATTATTTCATGAACATATTTTTATTAAAGATGCGGGAACTCAAAAAGAAACACCGTGGCATCAAGACATGCCTTATTATTGTATTGATGGAAATCAAACTGGAAGTTTTTGGATACCATTAGATAAAGTTGAAAAAAATAATAACTTAAAATTGATATTAAAATCTCATCTTTGGCCAAAGTTAATAAAACCTACAAAATGGTCTAATAATAAATCTTGGTATCCTGAAGATGAAAGTTTTATGGAACTACCAAGTGAGAAAGAATTTAAAGAAAATATTTTTGTTCCAGATTTAGAATTTGGAGATGCAGTATTGTTTAATTTTAAAATAGTCCATGGATCAGATGCGAATTTAACTACATCACAGAGAAGAGCTTTTTCTATGAGGTTTATTGGAGATGATGTAAAGTTTTTAAAAAGAAATGGGCCTACATCCCCTCCATTTGAAGGAATTAATCTTGAGAATGGCAATAGAATGAGAACTGATTGGTTCCCAGAAATATTTAATAACTAGTATATTCCTTTATTTCTTTAATTTTAGATCCAGTTAAATTATTAATTTCTAATTTAATTTTTGCTCTATCATCATTTAAAAAATGAACATCTCTTGAAAGCTTTATAAATTTTTCACCAAAATCTTTATCTTTTTCACATTGTCTTTTTTCATCTTCAATCACCCATAACTTTGCATTGATCTGTTTAAGAGAATTAAATAATTGCTCAAGCTGAGAACTAGATTGAACATTTTTTTCTAATTGATCTTTTAATATTGAATGCTCTGAGTTGATAAATTCAAGTTTATTCGGATCTTTAATTTTATCTTGTTTGATCTCAAGAATAGAAATTTTGTCTAATAACTCACCTACAGATACTTCAACTAAAATTTTATTCATAAAAATAAATACTATGTTAAGTTGTTAAAAAATGTCCAATATTTTAATAATCAAACATGGTTCACTTGGAGATATAGCCCAAGCTAGTGGTGCTATTCAAGATATTTCTGAAAATCATTCAAATGATCAAATTCACATACTAACCACTAAACCCTATTTGGAATTATTTAAAAAAAACACCAATATTCACAATGTTATTTTAGATAAAAGATTATCAAGATTTAATTTGATTTATTTGTATCTGTTAATGAAAAATCTCAAAAAATTTAATTTTACTAAAGTTTATGACTTGCAAAATTCTTCCAGAACTTCATTTTATAAAAATATTTTATTTCCAAAATCTGATTTTTCTGAGTGGTCAAGTTCAATCACTACTTTACCAAAAGATATAACAAAAGAAGAATTTGATAAAAATCCAGTATTAGATAGGTTTGCTCACCAATTAAAAACTTCTCATCTCACAATCAAACATACTATGAGACCAGATTTTAGTTGGGCCTGCGCTAATATTGATGAAATTAAAAAAAACTATAATCTAGATAAGTATATTATTTTATTTCCATTTTGCTCTGAACATTTGTTAATTAAAAGATGGCCTTTCTATAATGAGCTAATTCAATTGATTAAGGATAAGTACAAAGATGAATTTAAAATTATCACAGCACCAGGCCCTTCTGAAATCAAAAGTTCTAAAGATTTTAATGCAGAACCAATATTATTTAATAACAAATCTATTAATATTTCACAACTTGCGTCACTTATAAGAGATAGTTCTTTTGTGGTAGCTAATGATACTGGTCCAGCGCACATGGCAGCACACTTAAATTCAAAAGGAATAACTTTATTTGGAGCACACACTACAGCACATAAAGTTAGTATTGAAAGAGAAAATTTTAAAGCTATTCAGGTAAATGATTTATATAAATTAAGTCCGGAAAAGGTATTTGAAAAACTAGTTCAGAAAATTAATTAATAATCTTTTTATATTTCTCAATAATTTCTGACCACTGAAACTTTTTTACAAAATTTATGGCATTTGATCCGTATTCTAAATATTTCTTATTTTCTAACATTGTATTTATTGATGAATAAATTTCATCTAAACTATTTCCATCACAGATAAGACCTGTTTTTTCATTCTCTATTGCATCGGAAGCGCCACCATCCTTACCCCCTAGGGAAGGTATCCCATATTGTGCAGCTTCGACATAAGCAATACCAAACCCTTCAACAGATGATTTATGAATAACAGATGGCATCACAAAAATATTTGATTTTGCAATCAGGGCATTTTTTAAATTATTACTAATGTCCTTAAAAAACATTACTTGCCCAGTTAGATTAAGTTCATTTACTAATTTCTTTATATTATTCTCCTCATCTCCATAGCCAATGCAAATGTAGACTATATCTGGGTAGATTTGTTTTAAATTTCTAAGAGCCATGATTACTTTTTCATGATTTTTTCTTTTATCAAATCTTGAAACTGTAATTAATCTCGGGGTTTTTACTTTTAATAGACTTTCAACTTTATCTAGAGATTTTTGGTCTAATTGTTCTGAAGGATCTACCCCTGGATTAATTATAATAATTTTATTTTCATTAACCCCACACTCTATTGCTAACTTTTTTGTATATTCTGAATTAGCAATTACTTTTTCTACATTATTCAATACGCCTAATATTCTCTTATTAATACTAGAATTCAATGGATGATTGATTTCTTTACCATGTATTAAGCAATATTTTTTCTTCGAAGTCTTAATCAATTCTAAACTTTTCCAATGATCAGCTATTATTCCTTGAACTTTATTTTCTTTTAAATATTCATTTATTAATTGAGCTTTTCGAAACTTTCTAAGAAGTTTCATTCCACCAACTCTTTCGATTGAAAATGTTGCCTGTTCATCAAATTTTTTATGTTCATTATGATAATCTGCAAAAACTTTAATTAAATAATTTTTAGACAGTTCTCTAGACAATCCCCATATTAAACTTTGCATGCCCCCAATTTCTGGAGGAAAATTTCTTGTTACAATTAAATACATTAATTATTTTTCCACTTTATACTGCATCCAATACTAGGTATTTGTTTACGAGGACCTTGGCCAGTTTTAGCAATAGTTTGCATTGCTAATTTTAATTCACTATCTTGATTACGCACTGGTACTAAATTTTTGAGTTCCATAATTCTTCCACGATATTGAAGTTTTAAATCTTGGTTGTAGCCAAAAAAATCCGGTGTACATACTGCGTCATAGATTTTAGCTGTTTCTTGAGTTTCATCATACAAATAAGGAAAACCAAAATTATTCTCCTTTGCAAAGTTAATCATATTTTCAAATGAGTCTTCAGGATAATTTGTTGGATCATTGGCAGAAATAGCAACTGCATTAACTCCAATTTTTTTTAATTTATTACAATCATCAACTAAATCTTTAATAATCGCTTTTACATACGGACAGTGATTACAGATAAACATAATCAAAGTTCCTTTTGAACCTTTAATGTCATTAAGTGAAATAAGCTTATTTTCAGTAGATTTTAATTTAAAATCAAAAGCACTTTTATTAAAATCACAAATTGGTGTTTGTAATGGAGGCATGTTAGATATTATATAAGATATGTTTTACGATTTGGAAAATAAAAAAATAAAGAACTCAGGGGAAAATTGGGTCGCTCCTAATGCTACTATTATAGGTGATGTAACCTTAGATAAAAATTCTAGCGTTTGGTTTAATGCCACTATAAGAGGTGATATTGAAAATATTCATGTAGGTGAGGGTTCTAATGTGCAAGATGGCAGTGTACTTCATACCGATCCAGGTTATCCTTTAAAGATTGGAAAAAATGTAACTATTGGTCATTTAGTAATGCTTCATGGCTGCACAATCGGAGATAATAGTTTAATAGGTATAGGAGCAGTAATTTTAAATAATGCAAAAATAGGAAACAATTGCATTATAGGAGCCAAAGCTTTGATCACTGAAAATAAAGAAATCCCCGATAATTCCTTAGTTGTTGGTTCACCTGGAAAGATTATACGAGAAGTTACTCCTGAAGAAATTAATCTAATTACTGAAAATGCTAAACATTATCAATTAAATTGGAAAAAATATTCTAAATCAATTTTTTAAAATTTAATTTAAGGGACTAGCCAAATATTTTTATCGTTTTCTAAATCAAATCTTGCTCTTCGATGACCTTTAGCGGCTAAGTATAACCATTCAATTGATTTAATTTTACACTGTATCACAGTAAAATTTTTATAACCTTCTTCACTTTGATCTTTAGAATATTCAAAGTTATCTAATTCTGGTTTTAATCCAGAAGTTGGAATACTTGACTCTGTTCCGGGCCCATTATGAACTAGATAACATTTCCGACTAATATGTTGTGTTTTAGCCCAAGACTCTTCAGTTATTTTGTTTTTATGATTGATAATACATTCAACTTTTAATCGTACTTGAATTTTTTCTTCCTTGTCATAAAAAAGCATTGAGGCTTTTTTATTTCTTTCAAGCTTTTCTATTTTATCAGACCTTATATCACTATGAAATTGAACAAGTTTATTTGTTTGGTCTGATTTTCTTAGGACAACAATTCTTCCATCAAAATCAGATTGATCTCCACAAATAAAAACTGGAATTCTAAATGAAGAATTTCTATTAGTCACTGCATCATCGAGCATAGACCAAATTTTATTCTTTATTTCTTCAAAGTCTTCATAGTATGCAGGTTGCATACAAATTTATTTTCTAAATCTTTTAATTAGACTTGATGTATCCCAACGGTTTCCACCCATACTTTGAACTTCTCCATAGAATTTATCTACGATTTCTGTAACGGGAAGGGCAGAGCCATTATTTTTAGCTTCTTCCATTGCTATTTTAAGATCTTTTCTCATCCAATCTACAGCAAAACCAAACTCAAATTTATCATCGATCATAGTTTTGTATCTATTTTCCATTTGCCAAGATTGAGCAGCACCTTTTGAAATAACCTCGATAACATCTTCCATATTTAAACCAGCCTTCATTCCAAAATTAATTCCTTCTGATAATCCTTGTACAAGACCAGCAATACAAATTTGATTAACCATTTTTGCAAGCTGTCCACTACCAGCAGCACCTAACAACTTCATTTTTTTGCTATAACAATCAATTATATCTTTAGCTTTATCAAAATTTTGTTGGTCACCGCCAATCATAACAGTCAAAGCACCGTTTTCAGCACCCGCTTGACCTCCAGAAACAGGAGCATCTAAAAATCCAAACCCATTTTTTTGTGAGTGTTCATAAATCTCTCGAGCAATTGTAGCTGAGGCAGTTGTGTTATCAACATAGACAGCACCTTGTTTTATAGTTTTGAAAATTCCATTTTCACCAAATGTTACTTCTCTAAGATCATTATCATTTCCCACACATGTAAATACAAAATCAGCTCCTTCAGCAGCCTTAGCTGGAGTATCCGCTTTAGCGCCCTTGTATTCTGTAACCCATTTATCTGCTTTTGCTCCAGTTCTATTATAAACAGTTACATTGTGACCAGCTTTTGATATATATCCAGCCATTGGATAACCCATGACACCTAAACCTATAAAAGCAACATTACTCATAATTTATTTATCCCTATGTTTAAAAGTTTGAATTTTAAAGTAATTTTATTTGGGTTTATTTTTACATTTTTTTCTAGTTTTGGACAGAGTTTTTTTCTTGGTTTGTTTAATTCAAGCATAAGAGATGCATTATCGATAACACATGGGCAATTTGGTTCTATTTATGCTTCTGCCACTCTACTGAGTAGTCTTATACTGGTTTGGATAGGAAAAAAAATTGATGATGTAAATATTTTAAAATTTTCATCTTTTGTCATAATTTTACTAGCATCATCTTGTTTTATTTTTTCAAAAATTTCTTCAGTCATTTTTTTATTTTTTGCAATATTTTTAATGAGATTATCTGGTCAAGGTTTGATGTCTCATACCGCTACAACAACCATTTCAAGATATTTTGATAGAAGTAGAGGAAAGGCATTAAGCACCACATGGCTTGGTTTATCTTTTGCAGAATTTATATTACCGTTATTTATTGTATTTTTATTGAGTATAATTGAGTGGAGAAACATTTGGATTTCAATTTCTATCATAGTTATTTTAATTTTACCATTTGCATCATATTTTTTAGTTAAGAATGTTAATTTAGAATCTCGAGAAGTTTCTTCTAAAGCAAAAGTATTCGAAAAAGAAATTAAACAATGGAAACGAATTGAAGTTTTAAAAGATTATAGGTTTTATATAATATGCATGAACATGTTGGCAATGCCTTGGATTGCTACAGGTACTTTTGTTTATCAATCATACATATCAACCTCAAAAGAATGGGGACCTTACATAATTGCACAATCATTCATGGTCTATTCAGTTTTGTCAGTTATAACTTTATTCTTTTCAGGTTTTTTAATTGATAAATTTAGCAGCAGAAAATTATTGATCTTTATGAATATTCCTCTTTTATTATCAGCCTTTGTTCTTTATTACTTCAATAGTCCTATTTCATCATTCATATTTTTAGGATTAATTGGTGTGTCTAATGGTTTAGCAAACGTGCTTGGATCAGCTACATGGGCGGAAATTTATGGAGTAAGATATATTGGTTCTATAAAAGCTTTAACTACAGCGTTGATGGTTTTTTCAACAGCTTTTGGAACAGCGTTATTTGGCATTTTAATTGATAAAGGTTTTTCAATTGAACAAATAGCTCTTGTCTCAGCTACTTATATATCAATAGCCATAATAGCATTATTTTCAGTGAAAAATAAGCTTGATCCACATTATATATAGAAAATTCTCCTTGATTTTTAAACTTTCACTGTATAGATACTGCGCATGGCAAGAGTAACCGTAGAAGATTGTATCGATAAAGTGGAAAGCCCTTACGAATTAGTTTTGGTTGCAAAAGAGAGAGCAACCCAACTTAATGCAGGCATTGAACCAACTTTAGATAGAGATAATGATAAAAACACAGTTATAGCTTTAAGAGAAATAGCTGAAGAAAAAATTAAAGTAGCAGATTTAACAGATAGTGCAGTTTATAAATTAAGAAAACATGTTGAGCAAATTGATGATGGCTCAGAGGATGATGAAGAAGTAGGTGATGACTTTGAAAGTCTATACAAAGGCGAAATTTCTAAAAGTGGAACACCAATACTACCATCTAAAAGAGCTAGAAAAACTCCAGAAAAAATTCAAGTATCACAAGAAGATATTGCTGAACTATCAGAAACAGCCGAACCTGATGTTGATCCTGTAGTTGATGGTGATGCTGGTACCATTGATGATGAAGTTTCACTTGATGATGTGTCAAGTTCAGAAGAAAATTTTGAAGACGAAGATACTTCAAACTCATAACAAAATAATATAAAGTCTCACCATGAATAGGAAAGTTTCAGTTGCTCCTATGATGGATTGCACAGATCGTCATGAACGATTTTTTTTGCGTTTAATTTCAAAAAATACTTTGCTTTATACTGAAATGGTAGTTTCAGAAGCTATCAATCGAGGAGATAAAAAAAAACTATTAGAATTTAACATTAATGAAAAACCTGTTGCTCTTCAAATAGGTGGATCTTCACCTAAGCTTTTGGCGGAAGCATCTAAAATAGGAGAGGATTTTGGCTATGATGAAATTAATTTAAATCTTGGTTGCCCTAGTAAAAAAGTTGAAAAAAATAAATTTGGTGCATGTTTAATGAAGGAACCAAATTTAGTTGCAGATTGTTTAAGCAAAATGCAATCAGCAACAAAACTACCTGTTACGATTAAAACTCGAATTGGATATGATAATGTAGAAGATTATGAAAACTTTTATAATTTTATTTCAATACTAAGAGATACAGGTGTTAAAACGTTTATTATACATTCTAGAAAAGCAATATTAGGAAAATTTACACCTAAACAAAATTTGAATATTCCACCCCTTAAATATGATTATGTGTATAATTTAAAAAAAGATTTTCCTAATGAGGAAATTATTATTAATGGAGGAATCACCTCTACAGAAGAAATTAAATCACACTTAACAAAAACAGATGGAGTAATGATTGGTCGTGCAGCTTACCATACACCTTATCTATTAGCTGAAATTGAAAAAGAAATTTTTAATAATGATGATATTCCTAGTAGACAAGAGGTTATAGAGAATTTAATTCCATACATCAGAGAAGAAATAAAAAAAGGAACCAGATTGAATCAAATTATGCGTCATACACTTGGCTTATTTCATGGACAAGCTGGTGCTAGTTATTGGAAAAGATATTTAAGTGAAAATATGTGTGTTAGAGATGCAGATGTTAAAAAAATTGATCATATAATGGATAAAATTAAATATAACAATATCGACAGAAGTGTAGGTCAATCTGCTTAATACAATTTTATCTAACGAATACACATATTTAATCTTCTTGATGGTACTAACAGCTGTCCCTGTTGGATTTGTTGCTGGATTGTTTGGAATTGGTGGAGGTTTAATTACAGTTCCTTTTCTTTACTATATTTTTAATACCGCTGGAATAAATCAAGATTATATAATGCATTTAGCTGTCGGTACTTCTTTTGCAATTATTATTCCAACCTCTACAGTTTCAGTAATGACTCATCATAAATTTAAAGCTGTAGATTTTGATATAGTTAAAAGTTATGGAATTTATGTAGTACTTGGGGTAATTTTTGGAACAATCTTTGCAGCATCACTAAAAACTAAATCATTAGTTCTATTTTTTTCAATTATTATATTATTATTAGGCATTTATTTATTATTACTTAAAGAAAAAGAAACAAACATTACACTTGAAATTAAATTACACTTAAAAGTTATTTTAGGTTTTTTAGCAGGGTTTATTTCTGCGCCAATGGGAATAGGTGGTGCAGTGATGAATGTACCCATCTTAAAGTTTTTTGGATATTCAATAAATAAAGCTATCGGAAGTGCAGCAGCCATTGGTTTTTTAATTGCATTATTTGGTGCAACAGGTTTTTTAATATCTGGAAGTTATTTAAATACTAACCTACCTCTAAGTATAGGTTTCTTAAATATCCCAGCATTTTTAATTTTTATTCCAATAACAACTTTTATGGCAAGAATAGGTGCTAGAACAGTTCATAAAATTGATAAAAATAAAATTAGTAAATATTTTGGAATATTTCTTTTGGTAATAGCAGCTAAATTTTTATATGAATATTTAAAATTATAACAATGCCAAACAAAGTTAATAAAAATTTTATCAAGACTTCACACTTGATTACTGAACTTAAACTTTGTTCTGTAAGATTAATTGATAATAAAAAATTTCCATGGATTATTTTAGTTCCTAAAAGATTAAATGTTACTGACATAACTGAACTCAAAACTAAAGATCAAAGTTTACTAATGAGAGAGATTGTTTTTTGTAGCAAAATTATGAAAAAAGTTTTTAAAACAAAAAAATTAAATGTTGAAAAGATAGGAAATATTGTTCCACAGTTACATATTCATATAATTGCTAGAAATAAAAATGATAGCTCTTGGCCTTTGTCAGTGTGGGTTGTAAAAGGTGAGAGTTATTCTGCTGCTCAATTGGAGAAAATTTTAAAAAAACTAAAAAGTTATTTTTAAATTAAATAAAAAGAGGTGACTTCAGTCTCCCTCCATCACCTCATATCCAGATTAGATGATTCCCTATTAAAATTTAAACACCTTTTAATTGAATCTTATATTTATTCACTTAAGTGTATGTATTTTTGCTTAGATTTTCTGGTCATATTCACCAATTTTCCCAGTTTTTTTAAGTAAATCATCAATAAAATCAAAGATTTTCTTCATTCTTTCTTTAGAAGTTGGACTTTCAGTTACTATTACAAGTGATGGTTTATTCGATGATGCTCTAATAAGTCCCCAAGATCCATCATTAAATGAAAATCTAATACCATTAACTGTTAATACTTCGCTAATCTCCA
>Ga0255775_1002905_pt1 | contig 14532 bp, 9 predicted proteins | sample 011ome_26_FD_179973 | JGI IMG/M metagenome (GOLD analysis project Ga0255775, IMG submission 179973) | Coastal salt marsh microbial communities from the Groves Creek Marsh, Skidaway Island, Georgia - 011511BT metaG (version 2) | ecosystem: Environmental > Aquatic > Marine > Intertidal zone > Salt...
AGTTGAAATAGTTGGTGTTGGTGTGTTACTAACACCTGGTGTATCAGAAACTGAAACTGAAGGTGTTGGAGTACTTGTTGTTGTTGATGTTGGAGTAGATGCTGGTGTACCTGTTGGTGTAGGTGTAGATGTTGTCTGTGGAGTACTTGTAGGTGTTTGTGTCGGCGTAGATGTTGAAGTAGATTGAGGTGTACTTGTTGGAGTTGCCGTTGTAGACGCAGTCGGTGTTACTGTTGATTGTGGTGTACCTGTTGGAGTACTTGTTGAAGTGGCTTGAGGTGTTGATGTTGGTGATGCGGTAACTGTTGCAGTCGGAGTTACTGTAGATTGAGGAGTTCCCGTTGGTGTACTTGTGTGTGTTGGTTCTGGAGTTGAAGTGACAGTTGCTGTGATAGTTGCCGTTGGTGTCGATGTGGCTTGTGGTGTACTTGTAGGTGTTCTTGTCGGAGAAACCGTCTGAGTAATTGTTGCGGTCATCGTAGGTGTTACCGTAGATGTTATCGTTGCAGTGATAGATGGAGTCACCGAAGGTGTTACTGATGGAGTAACTGATGCCGTCACAGAAGGAGTTAACGTAACCGTAGGTGTAACTGTTTGTGTTTGTGTCGGAGTAGGTGTTGGGTGACCAATCACATAAGTGTAAGACGCTTCGTATGTTTCAGAATAGATTGTATAAGTTCCGTAAAAGTAGTCAGTAACTAAATCCGCAGGCATAGTAACAACACCAAAGTCCGTTACAGTAGAACCTGTGTCTGCAGTAAAAGTAATGTGAACACTTTCACCTACTAAATTGTCACTCAAAAATCTAATTCCGTTTGCCATTACATATAAATACTTTACAATATTAATTTGTTAGTTAAAAAAATAAACTTACCAAGAAGTTTCTATATTAATTCTTCTCCAAGAATTTTGTGATATACACACATACATGTATGAATCATCAAAAACTACATCTCCCTTATTACCTTCAGAAGTTGAGGATGTTGGTACTGAGGCGTTTTTTATCTCCATACTGTCATCAACATTAGTTTCACTAATTGTTTTGTTACCAATATGTATTGTGTTACTTCCTAAATATAAATCTCTAAATTTATATTCTGCACTACCCAAATCGTATGTATCATTTGTTGTTGGAATTATATGTCCTGTTAAATTAAATTGTGACCCATCAGCTTGTAATGATGTTGAACCTGAGAAAATTTTTGTTAATAATTCTGCGTATGTTATTTTTTTGGCGTTATTACCATCATGAATAATAATTAAATCAGTACTTTGTGGTGTACCTGTAAATGATGTTAATTGTTCTATCGTTAAATTAGCCATTTCTTTTTTATTTTATAAATAGTTTATCTTATGAGAATATTATGGGTAAGGGTTGGTAGCATTAAAGTTGTTTAATACTTGTAATGATGTTAATGCGGTATTGTATAATCTAATAATACCGTATTCACCTCTAAAGTCTCCAGTGTTATCAGCACCAGGATTCTGTTGACCGAAGAAGATATTATTATCAACACCACTTGATAAGTATGAAACACCATTCTGACTATCATTCAATACACCATCGATGTATAGACTTTGTGTTGCGTTTGCAAAATCCCAAACCAATACCACTTGATACCACTGACCTTGGTTGAATGGTGTCGTTGAGTATAAGTAATTATTCGCCCAAATCTTACCTCTAAATCTGCCAGTTTCAGCAGCTATCGGTGGCATGTTCCAATTATTTTGTGGGTTAGTCTCTGACATTGACATGATGTTACCATCTACATCATCAGGTTTAATCCATAACTCATATGTAAATGATTGGGTGGCATTACCAGTACCTGCAACATTACTTAATAAAATGTAATCATCGATACCGTCTGTAACTATAGACTTATCCGTAGAGTTATATGTCGGTCCATTAACTAAAGTACCATTATAGTTACCCTGTAAATCCGTCCACAGAGTACCTGTTCCTGGATATGAACTTGTATTTCTCGCATCTAAATTAACTAATAAATTAGATGTAATAATATTATTCGGTGTTGATGAAGGAGTCACAGTTGGTTGTGGTGTTTCAGTTACTGTTGGAGTTGGTGTCACATCCGCAGTTGATGATGGCGTTACTGAAACTGTAATAGATGGTGTTGGTGTTACCGGTGATGATGATGATGGTGTAACTGTCGGTGTTACAGTCGCAGTTGAGGTTGGTGTTGGTGAGGGAACTGGCCCTGTAGACATCACTATAAAGTCATTGTCATCAGTAATAATATAGTTACCTAAATCATCAACCAATACATTTTGTTGTACAGGCGTATTAGATGGTGTTATCGATGGAGTAACACTACTCGTCGGTGTGTATGTTGGAGTTGTTGTTGGTGTAGGAGTATTAGACGCGGTGACTGTAGGTGTTGGTGTTACATATGGTAACGGTGATAATGAATATCTTTCGTAATAAGTGTTATAGAATGTTGTGATTTCTGAATCTGTTAATGCTCTATCATAAATGGCCACGATACCCATATTACCATCAAAGAATTGGTCAGCAGTCCAGTTACTATCTGCAATTAAGTTGTTTGTTCTCGTTAAGTTATTTGGTAATACACTTGTTGAACCTGATACCGATGTTGTTTGATTAAACACTTTGAATGTTGAACCATCGAGACGACCACCATAGAATCCCCAACCATTATTTGTTATACCATTAGTTATGTTTTCTGCTAATACTTGAGTGGCCCCATGACGAAGTTCAAACCACAAGTTATTAGTTGACGATTCTCTACCTAAAAGAATATTATCACTTGCACTACCATTACCAAAATCAATAATTCTTTCCCAAGTAGACACTCCGTTGAAATTAATGAAGGTTAATATTGTAATACCATTACTAAAGTTATCAAATCCTGAAGGAGCAGTACCATATTGTGATGTACCATTAAATGTTACAATACCACCGTTGGATGATGATACCGTTGGAGAGTTATATAAGGTAACATCATTTCCAGAACCACTGGTATCTGTCCATGTAGTCGATGTTGCATTTGCACCATCAAGTAATAATATTGGTGAACCTACAACCGATGTAGGTGACGGTGTTGGTGTCAATGTAGGTGTTGGAGTGGCTGAATTAGCAAATGGTGTTGCCGTGAAGTCCATTGTCGGAGCTGGTGTATCAGTCGGAGTAATTGACTGAGTAACCGTAGGTGTTACAGTTGATTCAGGTGTAACTGAAGGTGTAACTGATTGAGTCAATGTTGGAGTTACAGTGGCAGTTTTAGTAACCGTAGGTGTGTTAGTTGGAGTATTAGACGGTGTTAATGTCTGAGTAACAGAAGGACTCACCGTTTGTGTTGGCGTGTTTGTATTTGTCACAGTTGGAGTAACAGTAGAAGTAACTGAAGGTGTAACTGTGTTAGTTGGTGTATTAGATGGTGTTAATGTTTGAGTAACAGAAGGACTCACCGTTTGTGTCGGTGTGTTCGTAGGAGTAACTGTTGGAGTACTCGTAGATGAAGATGTTGGTGTTATAGTATTTGTTGGAGTAATAGTTGCTGTAACTGTCGGAGTCACTGTACTTGTCGGAGTAGAAGTAGGACTTGATGGTGGAGTTACTGATACTGAAATACTTGGTGTGTTTGTTGGTGTATAAGTAGGAGTTACCGTTGATGTTACAGTTGGAGTTACTGATGCAGTCACTGATGGTGTCAATGTTGGTGTAGTTGACGGAGATACAGTCTGAGTTGGCGTGTTTGTATTTGTCACTGTAGGAGTAACGGTAGAGGTAACCGAAGGAGTTACAGTTTGAGTTGGAGTATTAGTTGGTGTCAATGTTGGTGTTACCGAAGCAGTAACAGATGCGGTCGGAGTATTTGTATTCGTAACCGTTGGTGTAACTGTAGATGTTACCGATGGTGTTACCGTACTTGTTGGTGTATTAGTAGGGGTTACGGAAGAAGTAACAGTTGCTGTTACCGTTTGTGTCGGTGTGTTTGTTGCGGTTACCGTTGGCGTTACAGACGCAGTAACCGAAGGAGTTACAGTCTGAGTCGGAGTATTGGTTTGTGTAATAGTTGGAGTAATAGACGCAGTTACCGTCTGAGTAGGTGTGTTAGTTGCAGTTACTGTTGGCGTTACAGACGCAGTTACCGAAGGAGTAACAGTCTGAGTCGGAGTATTTGTTGGAGTGATAGATGCAGTCACAGAAGCAGTTACCGTCTGAGTAGGTGTGTTAGTTGCAGTTACCGTTGGTGTTACAGATGCAGTAACCGAAGGAGTTACAGTCTGAGTTGGCGTATTAGTTGGTGTTACTGTCGGAGTTACAGAAGCCGTCACAGTTTGTGTCGGTGTATTAGTTGCCGTCACAGTTGGAGTTACCGATGCGGTTACCGAAGGAGTCGGAGTTTGTGTATTTGATGGTGTTACGGTTTGTGTCTGAGTATTAGATGGAGTAACAGTCTGAGTTGGAGTATTTGTTGGAGTGACACTTGGTGTTGGTGTATTTGTGGCAGTATATGTTGGAGTTGCCGTACCTGTCGGAGTTTTCGTCAATGTAATTGTTGGTTGTGGTGTATTAGATGGGGTTATGGTAGGAGTGGCAAATGGTGTTGCGGTAATGTCACTTGTTGGGGCCGGCGTATCTGATGGTGTTGCAAATGGTGTTGCCGTCACATCGTTAGTTGGTGCTGGTGTATTTGAAACTGATGGAGTCACAGTACCAATAGGAGTTGCAGTAATATCAACAGTAGGTGCCGGTGTGTCAGTCGGTTGAGGCGTATTAGTAGGAGTAACCGTTGGAGTGGCAAATGGAGTTGCCGTAATGTCACTTGTTGGAGCTGGTGTGTCTGACGGAGTCGCAAATGGAGTTGCCGTAATATCTACAGTCGGTGATGGAGTATCTGTTTGTGTTAATGTCGGAGTGAATGTTGGGGTTGGCGTTGGAGATGCACCCGCAGTCAAACTTGGAGTTATAGTTGGTTGAGGGGTATTTGTGGCAGTTGGTGTAACTTCACTTGTTGGTGTAGGTGTTTGAGTTGAAGTAATACTTGGGGTAACACTTGGTGTTGAAGTGTTTGTAGGTGTTGATGTTGGTGACAACAATGGAGTACCTGAAGGACTTGCCGTTGGTGTAACCGTTGAAGTTACAGTTGGCGTTGCCGTTGACGTTGGAGTCTTAGTTGGTGTACTCGTAGATGTTAATGTAGGTTGTGGTGTTGATGTTGGAGATTCACTTGGTGTTATAGTTGGAGTTACAGTATTCGATGGAGTAACCGTTGGGGTTACAGATGAACTAACTGAAGGTGTAACTGATGGAGTTACACTCATAGTTGGTGTTGGACTAGATGTCGGAGTTACAGAAATAGATGGTGTAACCGTAGGTGTCGGAGTTGGACTCGATGTTGGAGTTGGTGTTAATGTTGTATCAAACACAAACTTAGGTTCAACAACATATCTAAAGTCTTTAGAAACGGTATTAGTATCAACTTTAATGTTTCTATAGTAAACCTCGCCTGTAACTAAGTCATATCTTCTATTAACTTCAAGTAATCTTTGACCTGTTTTCTCACCCTTAGGGATTGTAATCAATACCTTATTTTCAATATTGTTACCATCAGACATCTCAATCACATTATCAAACGTGATTTCAACATCGGCATCAACAGGTAATTCCGCAGTTGCAGTGTATAATGAGATAACTGAACCACTCGTATAATCGGCAGTCAACGAAATAAAGTTAGTTCTCTTATTTCTACGACAACACATGTCAACATCTGCAAATGAATCCGCAATACTAATAAAGAGGTTACTTTCTAAAGGAACCTTAGAAGTACCTTGACTATTCTTTATTGTAAAGAATCCATGAAATCTACCCTGTTTTTTTGTATTTCTTTTTGAGAATTGGTACGAAAGTATATAACCTGAACCGTCTTCTTTTAACTTAATAGATGCGGGTAGGTTGGCTATTTTATACATTCCCGTCTCAACATCATACATCGAGAAAGTTACCGTAGATGCAGAAATAAGTGGGTCGAGTTGGTTGTAACCGTTCCTCGACTCATTAATAACCTCTACTTGTAGTTTAGGTAATGTACTATTTTTCTTTATAAAAAACTCCACAGTCTATAAATACCAACTTTTATATTGTTATTGCCCATTTATTGGATAGATATGTTTCGACTGAGTTAAGTTCAGATGGAGGTAACGCCCTACTATAAACTAATACATCAAAAATAAATCCATTATAGAAATATTGTTCATTTCCTGATACTTGTGTAGTGTAAGACACACCCATAAATGCATATGTGGTAAGTGGACTGGTCTGAGTATCCACAGGAGAAGTAAACGCTAAACCTTGTTCAACACCATCTATTCTAAATTTCAATCTTTCGGCATCATTGGAACCCGTACCACTATACACTACCGATAGTATGTGTGGGTTTTCATCAACAGGTTGTCCACCTGACAACGCAAAACCACCGGCTTCTGCAATGTTATAGGTACCACCACTTTGTCTTATAAACAGAGAATTTAGACCTGTATTACCATCTTCACCACCCTGAATGTATTGTGAGTCCGCAGTTGGGTTTAATGACCTAACTACAATAACTAATGTTTGACCTGAAATACCTTGTAGGTCAGTAAGTGGATTAACACTTAAACCATCTGTTGTTCCATTAAAGTATACCCCACCTAAACCATTCTGAACATTTGACCACCATTCAGGTGCAGGTCCACTACCACCACCTATTGGATTGGCATTGTGTGCACTTGCAGATGAATCTTCCCATTGATTAAATGTATCCCCACTTGTTGGTGTTGGTGTGAAGTAAGTATCCAAATCACCTTGATAGTAAATCTCAAGTGTCGGGTCACTAGGAATGACCGCTTGTGTTGGTGACGGTGTTAACGTTTGTGTGATTGTTGGTGTTATAGTATTTGTAGGTGTGAATGATGGTGTTGGTGTTGGAGTAACACTTGCAGTTATTGAAGGTGTTGGTGTTTGAGGTGTAGGAGAACCACACTCAGAACATTCCACAAATGGACCTTCAGTCATTGTTAAATTTATATCACCTGTTGCCTCACCTATGACAAGATAACAATTACCACCATCATCCTTAATATAGTTACTAGAAACGGCACCGAGTGTATTCAATGCGTAGTAAATTGTACCAGCATCTATACTACATGTACTTAGATTCGTAACTTGTCTTAATTGGAATACAGAAGGGGCAACTTCTGATGGTGTCACTGTAGGTGTAACTGTTGGCGTTACGGATGAGGTAACTGATGGAGTTAAACTAATCGTTGGTGATGGTGTGACAGAAGAGGTAGGTGTGACAGTCAATGTTGGAGTGTTTGTTGAAGTAGCAACAGGTGTCCCTGTTGGTGTTGAACTAACAGTGGCAGTTGGGGTAACTGTAGAAGTTACCGTTGGAGTATTAGTTGGTGTCGGAACAGGAGTTCTTGTTGGTGTTAAACTAATTGTTGGTGATGGAGTAACTGATGGGGTTACTGATGACGATGGGGTTACAGTATTAGTTGGTTCAGGAGAACCTGTAGGGGTGTTAGATGGAGTGGCAGTAACTGTAGATTGTGGAGTACTTGTAGGTGTTGGTGTAGGTGATTCTGTTGATGTTATTGTTGGAGTCACAGTACTGGTTTGTGTATTTGTTGGTGTAACATCAGGAGTTGAAGATATTGTAGGAGTTGGTGTGGCACTTGACGGTGGAGTTGGAGTAACCGATGCAGTAACCGTATTCGTCATTGTAATTGTGGCAGTGATTGTTGGGGTAACTGTAGAAGTTACCGTTGGTGTGACTGTTGACTCAGGAGTCTGAGTCGGTGTTAATGTATTTGATGGAGTAACCGTCGCAGTATTGGTCTGTGTTATGGTAGGAGTAATTGAAGGTGTTGGAGTTGGTGTACTGGTTAGTGTCTGAGTAACTGTTTGTGTTGGTGTACTGGTCACTGTTTGAGTAGGTGTTTGAGACGGTGTAAGTGTCTGTGTAATCGTGGAGGTCATTGTTGGTGTTGGAGTCACTGATGATGTTACCGTTTGAGTAGGGGTATTGGTAGTTGTTACAGTTGGTGTAATAGATGTTGTCACCGAAGGAGTAACAGTTTGTGTCGGAGTAGTAGTTTGAGTTGGTAACGGTGTAGATGTAGGAGTTACCGATATTGTTGGAGTTGGTGATGGAGTAATAGACAACGCATTGAAGTCAGTATCACAATCTGATGCCACTATATTAAAGTCTGACCTACATTCCACACTTGATAAATCAATACCAAATCCACAATCAACACCAACAGTCGTGAATCCAAATCCACATGTTGATTCAACAACTGTAAATCCAAAGTCACAAGCAATGTCATTGGCAATAAAGTCAAACTCACAACTTTCAATATCGATACCAAAGTCGAAGTAACATTGTGAAAGTATCTCCAAACAGTTTGGACACCAGAAGTCAAATAAATTATAAGTGTCTCTTTCAATTCTAAAGTTGTGTTGAACCTGTGGTGAACTTAATGGTTCAGTGTAAAATCTCATCTTTGAGATACCTCCCATAAATGTACCACCAAAGTTTGGCTCCATTTCAATATTTGTCTGTAACTCATTTAATGAAGTTGCAGATAAACTCTCATTTGGCATACACTCTGGGTCTTGAATATAAGGACCTTCAAACGCTGTACAACCACTTGGTATTAAAGACTCTCTTAAACCTTGTGTACCTCCACCCCATGATATTGTATAAGGAACACCAATCTGTTTTTCCTTTTCAGTATTAAGTTCGTGAGGGATAATTTCCTCAAAATCTTCAATAATCATAAAGAGGTAACCATTCACATATAGTTTCAAAAGACCTCGTCTATCATCAACTTGATTCAACCATTTCTGAGTCCACTGTATTTCCGTTATCTTTTCATCATTAAGACCACCCGGCTGAATAAGGTTCGTGGAGACATCGTAAGTTGATGCGGTGTAGGTTTCTTTCCTAATATCACCTAATCCACCAACATTCAATAAATCACAATCTTCTAAGTACCTATACCTTTCAAACACCGCCGAAATCATCAACCATCTTTCCTTTGTTCTTTCAGATTCGGCAATTGGATATCCACATGTGTCGTAGATACCTGCAGTTGAACATATTTCAGTGAAACAATACCCTGATGTATATGTTAAACCTGTGGTCTCACATGAACCCGTTGTAATACAGTCACCAGTATATTTTACATATTTTACACATAGATGTGGGTTTTTAGGGTCACCGTCCAATCTAAGTGACATACCGTTTGATAAAATATCAAAACGAGGGTCTTGAGTTTCACCTGTCCATTTTACATCACAACCTCTACACTCCAAACCGTTGTTTCGTGTTACAGTGGTTGCCGTTGTTGGATATATCTTCATACAATTAGAAGATGTAACCCCCGTATCGGCACATGCACAAGTTTTGAAACAGTTAACCAAATCCTCAGTTACTCTTTTATATTTCTCAACTGTGGCACCACTGATGGTAACACCAAAGTCACAACCGAAGTCATTGTAAGTCTCAACATCTCCACTGGCAGGATGATAAAATTTGTTTTCAGCCCTTGTACCAAAGAAGAAGAACGTACCGGCATTACCTGAATAAACATCGTTCAAATATTCTTGGTGGTCCATCAAAGTATACTCATCAACCTGACGTGGTTTGATAAGTGTTTCCATTGTCCAACCTTTATTAACTCTCTCAGGGAAAACCTCATAATCATACCCATGAAGTTTGTAAAATCCTTGCATAAAACCACCATATAATTCTTGGTAATAACCCACAGAACTATCAGTTTTATTTACTATGTTGTATACCGTTTCTTTTGTATTACCTGAGAATCTATGGTTAGGTTGATTTGTAAATGAACCTACAGGGTGTAGTTTCATCCTTCTATCATGGTATAATGGGTCGTGAGTTTTACTCGGAAAAAGACCCATTGAATAGTATAGAGTGTCGCCCGTAATCTTATTAAAAAGACCCACATCAATCATTGTAAGTCCCGCATCACAAAGTCCTGTGAATCCTGTATAACAAGATAAATCTTCATTATTTGGGTTATAGTAATTCGTTGAAGTTAACGTATTTCCTGTGTTTGAGGCATCCCAGTAAAGGTTTGGTTGAGTTGTGGTACCCGTATTGGTTAGGTCAAAATTAATAGGAAGACGGTTACCATCATTTAAGGCAATAACATCGGTTGAGAAGATTACCTCCTCATCATAATCACGTTCATCGGATGCTAAAGTGAGGTCAAAATACTCACTCGTATCCATTCTTACCTTGAACCTTTTGAAATTATAATTATTGATGCTCTGACCTGCCATTCCCTTTTTTAAGATAAATACTTTCTTTGTGGTATTTATAGTTAAAAAGTAATATGATTAAGTCCGATATCTTTAGAAAAGAGAAAGCCGCTTTATCAAAAGCCGAGGAATTGGGTTGTGAAGGAACTCACAAACACGATGGTGGTTTCATGCCTTGTAAGTCTCACAAAGAGTGGGAGGAACTTACCTCAAACGTAGATGGAGAGATTGATGAGTTGGTTGATTTCGATGGAACAATGAATAGTTCAAAAATTCCAATCGTTGACCCTCACGTTTCACCGAGAAAAACGACAGACCAAACTGTAGCAGCAACAAGAACGTCACAAGACCCTTACGCTTTAGGTTTCAGAAGATACGTTGGTGAAGAAGATATGTCATCGGCATTTGGTTGGGAAGAGACCGAAGATATGGGATTTGAAGAGACAATCAAATACTTGGAAGATGAATTGGGTGTGGACAATGCCGAAGAAAGAGCTGAAGAAATGGGTAAGGACCCTAACTTAGAAAAGAAAAAAGCTGACGGAGCCTTCACAAGAATGAGACTTCAGGAAAAAGAAAAAATGTTCACCAAAGAACAAATAATGAAAATGAAAGAAGATTTGTTGGTGGATAAAGATTCAGACAATGACATCAGACCGTCAGACGAATCTGTTTCAAAAATCATTATGAGAAATATTAAGGCACTTAAGAAGTTGGCCAATAAAGAAGGTATCAGTGTAAAACAACTTTCAAAATTATTGAACAATGAATAGTAACTTATACGACAGAAAGGCAAAATTACCTAAATCACTCATCAAACACTTAGAAGAGTGTGGTGGTATGGTAGAGGCAGATTCAAACACAGAAGGTTTCAACAGAAACAAAGAGTTGAGAGAGTCAGGTGTTGTTACTTACCAACAAATCAAAAGAATCAAAAACTTCTTTGATAATTTTGAAGGTAATAAAGAAGATGCCCCTTTTGTACTAAATGGTGGTGACCGTATGAACAAATGGTGTAACCACGTTTTGGACCACTGGAGAGCAGTAGATAAAGGTGGAAAGAAAAGAAAAGCCGATGGGGGAATGGAAAATCAATTTATTGATAACCATGAGAAAAATGGTATAACAATGAACCCACATGATAAACATGAAAGAGGAATAAACAAATTTGATACCACTATACAAGAAAGTATCACTAAAAGATTCAAAAGATTAATATAAAATGGCTGAACAAAACGACAAATTAGATTTCTCTCAACCAAAAAATACTATGAGTGAAATCGCTGAGAGAGAAAGAGCGAGACTTTTTCCTCGTAATGACTATTCACCAGTTTCTGACAAATATTCTGCAGAACATCCTGACGCTATTGCTGATGGTGACTCTGAAGGTAGAGGAACAGGTTCATTCTTAGACGTACATAACTTTGGTGCTGGAACGAACTTAGATATCAATGAAAGAAACGATGATATTAAGGTAAATAAGTATAACTACAAAAACGAGTACAAAGTAACTGAGTAATGAAACTACAAGAAACCTTTAGAAGTGTTCTTTTGGAAGTTGCATCAATGGATGACGTTCAAAGAGCAATCAAACAAAAACAAGTGGTTACCATTTTCTATGATGGTGACGAACCTGGTGGTCGTGGTCTTAGAACCGTAGAACCAGTATGTTTGGGTTTCTCAAAAGCAGGTAACAGAGTAGTTAGAGTATGGGACATGGAAGGTGCTTCCCACACTGCCAGAACAGGGGAACAACCCCTACCAGGATGGAGATTAATGAGGTTAGATAAAATTATGACACTCAAACCTACAGGTGATAACTTTACAACTCCACGACCTGGCTATAACTTTAATGGTGATAAGAGCATGACAAGAGTCATAATCAACGCACAATTTGACAATAACAATGAATAACGATTTAATGCAAAAATTGGCCCTATCTAAAAAGATAATGGATGCCTCAGATAAAATTAAGCCAGGTCAGACACAAGGTGGTCTACCTATGACAGAGAATATTAATGCAACATATAATATTCCTCAGGATATGGTTCAACAACCAGTCCCTCAACAACCGACACAACAAATGGTACAAGCTCAACAAATGTCTCAACCACAACCAGTGACTGAAAGTAAAATTCAAAATTCTAAGTTACCTGATGAAATCAAACAATTGATGATGGAACACCCTATCCAACAACCATCTTTCGGTGGTGGTAGTGGTACAGTTCTTTCAGATGATATTATCGAAGGTGCACAGAGACTGATGGGTAATACACCTAACCAAACCGTTAACGAATCGGTAAATATACCGACAACAAACAATTCGGACTTAAAACAAATGATTCGTGATGTTGTTAGAGATACTGTTAGGGATGTAGTCAGAGAAGAACTACAAAGTGCTGGGATGATTATGGAAGGTAACACAAAAACCAACGAATCATTACAACTTAGAGTTGGTAAGCACGTATTCGAAGGTAAGGTTACAAAAATCAAGAAAGTAAAATAACCACCCCCTTTTCTTATTACTGATTTTATCTTATACTTTTAACAAAATTGAAAGTATGTCAAAGATAAAAGTATTAGTATTACCCTCCGACAGAACAGGTGTGGGTAAATTTCGTTCTGTTGAACCTCACATTTTCTTACAACAGGCAAAGCCTGAAGAATTTCACATAGATATTGATTATGAACCTAAGGTTAACGACCTGAATTATTGGAAACAATATAATATGGTTCATTTTCATAGGTCTATTGGTAGAGACCCTGTGGCTTCTGTTGAGTTAATTAAAAAACTTAACGGAATGGGTATTGTAACCGTAATGGATTTGGACGATTATTGGTTACCAACTAAGGACCACCCTGCACATAATTTGGTAGTTCGAAATGAATTACACAAAAGAATTATTGATAACTTAAGAGTTGCACAATATGTGACAACAACCACAACTATATTTGCTGAAGAGATTAAGAAGATTAACAAAAACGTTTTTATCTTACCTAACGCTATCAATCCCGATGAACCACAATTCAAAGCAGAAACACAACCGTCCGACAAATTAAGGTTTGGTTGGTTAGGTGGTTCTTCACACTTAGAAGACCTAAAACTTTTAGATGGTACTTTTGGTAAACTTAATAGTGTAAAAGATAAATACCGTCTTTATCTATGTGGTTTCGATATTCGTGGCAGTGTCACAGAAATCAACCCACAAACAGGTGAGCAAAAACAAAGAACAATCAAACCACACGAAACTGTATGGTACAGTTATGAAAAGATTTTCACTAATAACTACAAATTGGTAACTCCTGAACAAAAAGATTTCTTAGAAAAGTTCACACCAAATGAACCATACACATTAGAAGAAGACCCATTCTATACTCGTGTTTGGACGGAACCTGTAACTTCATACGCTAAGAATTACTCTAACTTTGACGTTTCATTGGCACCACTTAAAAATCACATCTTTAATAGAGTTAAATCACAATTAAAAGTTATTGAGGCAGGTTTTTACAAAAAGGCATTGATTGCATCAGATATTGGTCCTTACACCATCGACTTGAAACATTCATTACAAAATGGTAACTTTGTGGATGGAAACGCTTTGTTGGTTAAAGAAAATAGAAATCATTCTGATTGGTCTAAGTTTATGAAAAAACTTATCGATAACCCGTCATGGGCTGAAGATTTGGGTGAGAGACTATATGAAACCGTATCAAAGACTTACGACTTAAATATCGTTACTGAAACACGAGCACAAATTTATAAGGAGATTACAAAATGATAAACGCACCAAAGACAAAACTATTATTTTTTGACTTAGAAACTGTTGGTATTGAACAGGACTTCAAGACATTGAAAAAGAACAAACCCGAACTTGCAAAATTGTTCGAGTCCTACCAAGGTTGGTTATTAAAACGATACCCTGAAGAGGAAGGTAATTCCATCGAGGAAATGTTTTATAACAAAGCTGCCCTTATTCCTGAGTTTGCAAAAATTATAGTGGCGTCTTTCGCCTTTTATGCTCCCGATGGGAAAATACACAAACAAACATTCTCCTCAGATGAAGAGATTGAAGTGTTAACTGAAATCAAAAATCTACTCACCAAAGTGGGTAAATTGGATTTCTTCCTTTGTGGACATAATATTAAAAACTTTGACATCCCAATGATTGGTAAACGAATGATTATCAATGGGATGAAACCACAAGCACTTATCC
>Ga0255775_1002920_pt1 | contig 14486 bp, 12 predicted proteins | sample 011ome_26_FD_179973 | JGI IMG/M metagenome (GOLD analysis project Ga0255775, IMG submission 179973) | Coastal salt marsh microbial communities from the Groves Creek Marsh, Skidaway Island, Georgia - 011511BT metaG (version 2) | ecosystem: Environmental > Aquatic > Marine > Intertidal zone > Salt...
ATCGGTGACGTCGCCGTAGTGCAGATGGAGGTTCTTGCCGGGGATGTGATCGTCATGGTGCAGGTGATCGATACGCGACCGATTGAAGGTGCTGGACCGGCGAACGACGCCGTGCACCTCGTAGCCCTTGTCCAGCAGCTGCTGGGCCATGTACGAGCCGTCCTGACCGGTCACGCCCGTGATGAGCACGCGCTTCGCCTCAGACACCGTTCCTCCTGTGGATAACTCCGGCAAGCCTATCCCCTGCCTACGATGGAGCCGTGAGCAATGAGGTCGTGGCGGTGATCCCGACGTATCGACCTGATGGGTCGGCGCTTTCGGACCTGATCGCGGTGCTCGCTCCGCAGGTGTCGGGAGTGGTCGTCGCCGACGATGCGAGCTCGTGCACGTCCGACCCCGTCCTCCTCGCCGCCGCTGAGCGGGATGACGTGCGGGTCGTGCGCCATGCCCGCAACGCTGGGATCGCGCGGAGTCTCAACACCGGGCTGAGCGCAGCCGCCGATCGGGGCGCGAGGTGGCTGCTCACGGTGGATCAGGACTCCACGCTTCCCGCGGACCACGTCGACGGGCTGCTTGCGTCACTCGGCGCAGCCGAGGCCGCGCTGGGACGCGGGAGCGTGGGAGCCATCGGTGCGGGTGGGCTCGACGACGTCAGCGGAGACGTCGGCTATCCGATCATGTGGGAGAGCGGAATCCCGACAACCCACGAGGTGTTCCAGACCGGCTCCCTGTGGTCAGTGCCCGATCTCGTCGCCCTCGGTGGGTTCGACGAGCGGCTCGGAATCGACGGAGTGGATGCCGCGGCCTGCCTGGGGCTGCGCCGATTGGGGCGGCACATCGTGTTGGCCCCCGAGGTCCGGCTCGGCCATGCCTACGGCACCGGCACTCAGTACCGGATCCTCGGGCGCGACGTTGTCTCAACCGGGCATTCACCCGAGCGTCGGGAGTCCATGGTGCGCAACCGCCTACGGCTTCTGCCCGGGGAGTTCGCCGAGTCACCTCGTCATGCCTTCCGCACGATTCGTCGGGTGACCGTCAACACGGTGCTCGGGGCAACGGTCGAGAAGAACAGATGGGAAAACTTGAAGGGAAGTGCCCGCGGATTGCGGAGGAAGCGCTAAATTCAGCGCTCACGGGGCCCTCCATTGGAGCCGGACACGCCCGTGCATCACTCTCCACCCCCTGACGGCCACCCTTCAGCCCTGCCCCGCGCCGTTGTGGGTCAACCGACCGTCACTCTCTCGCCAGTGCCGTGGTGGCGTCCTTATCGACACTCCCTGGGTCTATGCTTTCTGTTGCTGGCCGCCGTCACCATCAAGTACGGCGTATCGCTGCACCCCAATTGGTTTCGCTTCGTGGACGCGGCCGCCAGGTGGCCAGACGCCTCGCAATCACTTCTCGCCGTGGGCGATCGGGCGCTTCTGTCCAACGTCGCCCCGTCCTGGCTCGCAGGAGCCGTTCGAGCGACAACAAACGAGGCGTATGTAGCGTTGTCCGCGGTGCTCACCGCAGGCGCGTTGACTCTGCCCCTCCTTGTGTCCGCGAGAACTCGGGGGCGATCGTTCGCACAGCTCTACTTCCTCGTGATCGCTGGCGGGGCTCTGGCACCGGTGCTCCTCATGTGGGTCGGCGGCTATGACGCAATCCTCGCCTGCGGACTCGTCATAGGAGCGATGTGCAGGAGCCGGTGGATCGGAGCACTCGGCTGGCTCGTCGCCGCAATCACTCATTCGGCCGTCGCCATTCCTGCCTTCTTGGCATGGGCAGCGTTCATCCTCATCAACGAGAGCGTCCGCGGCGATCGTCGCTCAGTGTTCGCTGCCTCGATGCGGCTTCGGCTCCCGCTCGGTGCGCTGATCCTCGGTTGCGTTGCCATCCGTCTGGTGACTGACATCTGGGGCGGAAGCACCGATCGGCTTGCCCTGTTTCGGGCCATTCCGTTCTCGGCCATCGTCGAGTCCTATGCCGCCTCGTGGCCGTGGGTCCTGATCTCCGGCTTGGGTATCACCTGGGTCCTTCTGCTCTGGCCTCACGTGCGTCGAGTTCGCGGCACCAGAGTCTTCACCGCCCTCGCTGCAGGCATCGTGCTGCTGACTCCGCTCATAGCCGTGGATCAGACTCGCGTCACGGCACTCATCCTTCTTCCGCTCACCCTCGCCTGGATTGACTCCGTCGCCAGCCAGGTGCCAGACGACGAGTTTCGGCCCGTGTCGCGGTGGATGCTGGCTCCTGCACTGCTGGTGCCCATCCCCGTTGTCTGGATGGGCGTCTCCTACTGGCCGCACGGCCTGTAGCGTCAGGGGGATGAAGGGAATCATCCTCGCCGGGGGCACCGGCAGTCGCCTATGGCCGATCACCAAGGGCGTCAGCAAGCAGCTGTTGCCCGTTTACGACAAACCGATGATTCACTACCCGCTGTCCACGCTCATGGCGGCGGGCCTGCGCGAGATCCTCGTCATCACCACCCCCGAGGATTCCGAGTCGTTCTCCCGACTGCTCGGCGATGGCTCGCCGTGGGGAATGTCGATCCAGTACGCCGTTCAGCCGAGGCCCGAGGGGCTGGCCCAGGCCTTCCTGATCGCCGAGGACTTCCTCGCCGGCGATCAGGCCGCACTGATCCTCGGCGACAACCTCTTCTACGGCCCTCGTCTTGGTCGTCACCTGTCCGAGCTGACCACCCAGTCGGGCGCGCACGTGTTCGCCTACGAAGTCGCCAATCCGCGTGAGTACGGAGTCGTGGAGTTCGACGAGTCCGGCGTTGCGCTCTCGGTGGAGGAGAAGCCCGAGAAGCCCAAGAGCAACTTCGCCATCCCCGGCCTGTACTTCTACGACGAGACAGTGGTGGACGTCGCCAAGTCGATCACGCCGAGTGCTCGCGGGGAGCTCGAGATCACTGCGGTCAACGATCACTACCTGCGGCAGGGGAACCTCACTGTGACCGTGCTCGAACGCGGCACGGCCTGGCTCGACACCGGGACATTCCGATCTCTGCAGGACGCCGGCGAATTCGTCCGCGTCATGGAGGATCGCACTGGCATGAAGGTCGGCTGCCTGGAGGAGATTGCCTGGCGCAACGGGTGGATCACCACCGATTACCTGATTGCGTTGGCGGAGCCGCTGCTCAAGAGCGGATACGGGGAGTACTTGATTCGCATTGCTGGTCGCTGAGGTCGGTCGCCCTCAGCTCAAGAACACCTCCAAGGACGACAGCGACACTGCTGTCGCCTCCTGATCACCCCGTCATTCCAACGTCTGATTCAAGAATTGCGGGGTTTAGCGAGTCAGTCGCTCAGTCCAGTCATAGGTGTATCGTGTGTGTATGAGTCGCACAAACATCGATCTGGACGACTCGGCCGTTGAGATCGTCATGGCACGCTTCAACCTCTCCACCAAGCGTGAGGCCGTGAACTTCGCCCTGCGCGCCTTGGCAGCCGAGCCCCTGCCTCTCGAGCAGGCTCGCAGCCTCCGAGGCTCCGGCTGGGAAGGCGACCTCGACACGATGCGAGGGTCGAGAACGGCGTGATCCTGCTCGACACGTCGGCATGGATCGAGTTCCTTCGCGACACCGGCAGCCCTGTCTGCCGCCGCGTGGATGAACTTCTCGCTGACGTGGTCGCCACATGCGATTCGGTGCGCATGGAAGTCCTCGCAGGAGCGCGCTCAGACTCGCATCTGCGCGACCTGAGGGGCCTGCTCGCGCGTTCCACCTCCTTGGAGGTCACGCCCGCCCACTACGAACTCGCGGCGACCCTTTACCGATCGGCACGTCAGCAAGGGTTCACTGTTCGCAGGTTGAACGACTGCCTCATCGCGGCTGTGGCCATCACTCATGACGTGCCCATACTTCATGCTGATCGCGACTTCGATGCTGTGGCTCACGTCAGCGACCTGAGGGTCGTCAGCGTCCAGTGACGCTTACCGCCGCAGGACCTTGCGCAGTTTCTCCGCCGCCCGGTAGCTCTTGCTCGACATGACTGCAGCGAGGGCAGCCGCGTCTGCTCCCGATTCTCCGGCCAGCGAGCTGGTCGGCACCTCGGGCATGCGCGTGATGTGGCGGAAAAACTCGGTGAGTTGGCGGGCGAAGGAGTTCCACGTCTGCCGCTCAATGGCCTGATTGAGGGCTTCGACGCGCGCGCGCCGAGCTTCGTCACTGGCGAGCAGTTGAGATAGATCGGCGGCGTGTGCCTCGACGGACCATGACGCTGGCAGGCCGGGAGCTGCTGCGACCTCCTTCAACGGACCGAAGTCGGTGAAGACGGTCGGTGTCCCGAGTGCCGCGGCTTCGTAGGGGACGAAGCCGAATCCCTCGGCGCTGCTGGGATAGAGCGCAACAGTGGCGTTCGCGAGCAGCCATGCTCGACTGGCCGACGTGACGTGACCCACCGTGTGGATGCGGCCCCGCAGATCCAGATGGCGGGCCTTGAGGTCGTCCTCGGCGTCCTTGCTCGAGCTGGACTTCACGTGCAGCCCGGCGAGAACGAGGTCGCAGGGCTCCCCAGACTGCAGTGCCCGCTCCCACACCTTGATCGCGAAGTCACGGTTCTTGTGCTGGAAGTCATTCCCCAGCACCACGACAAAACGCTTGCCCTTCAACGACTTCACGAGATCCGCAAGGTCATCGTCGGGGTTCTCGGGCGCGCTCTCGGACGTGATGTGATCGAGCCCAAGAGTGATGGGCTGGACGCGCTCCGGATCGAGCCGCGGCACCTCCTCGAGCAGCCGGCTGGCCACGTCCGCACTGATCGTGGTGATGCCGTCGACACTGAGCGCTACTCGTCGTTGCAGTGCTCGATAGGCATGCCAGGCCTCGGGTGATGCGTGATAGCGCGGGATGTCATAGGCGATGAGGTCGAGGTAGGTCGTGACCACCCGGGCGCCGAGTTTGCGTGCCTGCCCGATGGTGCCTCGTCCGTCGAACTGGTTCGGGTACCAGACGATGTCGGAGCGCTTGGCTTCCTCCGTCGCGACGAGCTGCACCTTGTCGTGGTCGGTGAGGTGCTGGGCGTATGCGGGCAGTTCATCGAGGCCGACGAGGCGGATCGCGGTGACCTGCTGCTGCTGTGCGAGACCGGCGATGGCCGCCGTGGTGAGCACCTGTGAGCCCGTCTCGTGGGGGCCCAGCCAGGTGACGTCGACCGTGACGGTGAGCCTCCCATCTTTCGGCATGTATGCGCGGAGGGCGTGGTGCCGGGAGGATCCGGGATCGTCTGCTTCAACGATGTCCACCGAGGCCGGAGTGCGGGCACCATCAGCGCGCGCGACATCAGCGTCGCTCGTCATCCACCAGTCGTGCCAAAGGCCACGCTCTGAGGCGCGCCGCACCCATGCATCGACGTCGTCCGGGCTGGATGTGTCGACGTCCCCGACCAGGTCCGAGAGATCCGTGGCGATCGCGGTCAGGGGGCCGGCCGGGCCGGCGGCGCGAAGCCATCGACCGTCAGTGCTCGGCACCGCCACCAAGGACAGGCTCGCGATCCGGGGATCGGAGTCGATGCGGCTGGTGAACTCCGCGAGGCGATCCATGGTCAGCAGCATCGGGTCGCCGATGACCACGAGTGTGCGTCCCTTGCGGGACTTGATGGGCTCGCTTGCGGGAGTGCCCGGGCTCTCGGTCATAGCGCCTCGTAGATGCGCTCGAGGGCCTGGTTCAGTGCGGGGGAGTAGTAGAGATCGACCGCTTGGGTGGTGCCCCAGCGCTCTTGGAACATCGCAGACTCCCGTGGGTCGGCCTTCTTGCGCGCCATTGATGCCCCTTCGTGGTGCGTCAGGTGCGCGTACGGCGTCCACGCTACGCGCCAGCCAGCGCCATGCGCGCGAAGACAGAAGTCCACATCGTTGAAGTCGCGCGCGAAGGACTCATCGAATCCATCGAGCTGATCGAAGACCTCGCTGCGCACCAGCATCGCCGCGGCCGTAACAGCGAGGTAGTTGCGCGGGGTGAGGGTGGAGCCGAAGTAGCCGGGCTCCTTGGCCGGCTTGCCGATCCAGACATGGGTCGGGCCGCTGGGCAGCAGCACCAAGCCGACGTGCTGCAGGCGCGTGTCGGGGTAGGTGAGCTTGCATCCGACGATCCCGACTCCGTCGATCTGACCGATCTCCAGCATGCGGGTGACCGGCAAGGGCTCAGCCACGGTGGTGTCGTCGTTGAGGATCAGCAGCCACTCGCCGTTGGCGGCTGACCGTCCGAGGTTGATGGCCTGCGCGAAGTTGAACGCATCCGTCTCGTACACAACATGGGTGATCGAGTGACGGCCAAGGTCAACAGTGACGTCCGGAATCACACCCGTGGTGACGATGACGAACTCGAGGTCGAGGTCCGTCTCGCTTCTGGCAAGCGAGGCCACTGCGTCATCGACGAACCGGCCGGTGCCCTGGGTGTTTGGCGTGCCGACGGTCGGGATGATCACCGAGACCTTGGGCCTGCTCATGAGTGCGGGATGCACTTCATTGAGCCCGGGCACGCGGCTGGGAGTGACCTCACCGCCACCGAAGGTGCGCTGCAGGTGATCGCGCTGGACGCGCGCCGCCGCCTCCTGGGCCCAGGGCTTGGCATCGATCGTCAGCGCAGTCGACTCGCTCCACGCACGCCAGTGGTAGTACGGCCGGGGCAGGTGAACGACGCGCTGGAGCTGCGGCAGCAGGCGCAGGGCCAGGTCGAAATCCTGCGCCCCGTCCATCTCACTGCGCAGGCCACCGATTTCCTTGACGTCGGCGGTGCGGAACACGGTGAAGTGGCACAGGTACATCTGCGTGAGCAGGAGCTCTGGGGAGAAGTCCGGCTTGCAGTAGAGCTCGAAGTGCTCGCCCTTGCCGTCGATCTTGTCCTCATCGGAGTACACGGCATCGGGTCGTCCGTTCTCCTCGATCGCACGGGAGAAGGCCTCGATGCAGCGGGGCTCCAGGGCATCGTCGTGGTCGAGCATGCCCACGTACTCGCCGGTGGCGCGCTCGAGTGCAGCATTCAGCGCAGAGGAGATTCCGCCGTTGGCCTTGCTGACGATCTCGATCCGCGGGTCGTCCGCATGCTGCTCGGCGAAGTCGTCGAGGAAGTCCGTGACGTCGGCCTTGGTTGATCCGTCATTAGCAACGATCAACTGCCAGTTGCGTGCCTGCTGCCGTGTGACGGAGTCGAGGCACTCGCGCAGGAAGTCCACCGGCGGGTTGTAGACCGGAACGATGATGCTGATCGTGACGTCATGGTCGGTGCTGCCCGCCGCAATCTCCGCACCATCAGCCAGCCATGCCTTGTACTGCTTGCCGATATTGCGTTCATACACCTTGCGCTTGACGTAGCGCTTGGCACGGCCAGCACGGCGCTTGGCCTTGATGATCGGGTTCGACTCCTGCATGCGCTTCTACTCGAACGTGATCTCGACGGGAAGCTCGACGAGCCCCTGGCCGATCTCTCCACGCTGGCTGCGGACGGCGAACTCCAGTGCGTCATTCCAGGAGTCGAGCAGGCGCGAGCCGGTGTAGTCGAAGACGTCGATGTGCGCGCGGTAGCGACCGGGAAGCAGGGGATTGCCGACGATCGCGAAGTTCACCGTGTGGTCGCCTTGGATCATGCCGAAGTCCACGCCCCAGCGATGGTTGTTGGGCATCGCGACAAGCGTTCCCGAATCGTGCTGCAGGGCCACGCGGACGTTGGGGCCGAGGATCTCCTCTGGCACCTGCAGGCCCATGCGGATCGTGAAGGTGGTGCCTGTCTCGGCGTGCGTGATGGGACTGCCGTCGGCGTCGAGCACCTCGGCCTTGGTGATGCGTGCTGACTGATCGCCCGCACGGGAGCCGTCATCCGCCTCGCCCCGCGTGGCGGAGACCATCGGATTGCGCGCGGCCTCGTCGGCATTGACCTTGCGCAGGTATGACTCGATGGTCTGCACCGCGGGACCGTGCTCGATCATGCTGCCGTGGTCGAGCCATGCGATCTCGTCGCACAGCCCTTCGAGCTGCCCCAGACCGTGACTGACAACGACGATCGTTTTGCCGGCCCGGCGCAGGGAGTACAGGTGGTCGAAGCACTTGCGCTGAAACTCCTCGTCACCTACCGCCAGCACCTCGTCGACAAGCAGCACGTCCGGCTTCATGTGCACAGCGACGGAGAAGCCGAGGCGCACATACATGCCGCTGCTGTAGTGCTTGACCGGGTCGTTGATGAACTCCGACAGTCCGCTGAAGTCGATGATTTCGTCGGTGACGGCGTTGATCTCCTTGCGCGACAGGCCAAGGATCGATCCGTTCAGGGCGATGTTCTCCCGGCCCGTCATGTCCGGATGGAATCCCGCACCAAGCTCGATGAGGGCCGCGACGCGGCCGTCGGTGGTGATGGTGCCGTCGCTGGGGCGATAGATGCCGGCCAGCATTTTCAGCAGCGTCGACTTGCCCGAGCCGTTGTGGCCGATCAGGCCATAGACGCTGCCCTTGGGAATCTGAAGGGAGACATCGCGGACCGCCCAGAAGTCCACGGAGTTCTTCGCCTTGCCGCGGACAATGCGCTCCTTGAGTGAGTTGCGCCGGTCCGAGTGGCGCTTGAACCGCTTGCTGACGCCCTGCACGTCGACGGCGAGATCGGTCATCACAGCAGCTCCCCGATGTCCTCGCTGCTGCGATCGAACACCGCGAGTCCGATCCAGAAGGTCAGGAAGCCGCCACCGACGAGCGCGAGCAACACCAACCAGTTCGGGGCGACGAGCGAGTACATGACGTCATGCATGCCCTCGACGTACCAGGTCATCGGGTTCAGTTTGATCACCCAGGCAAGGGCCTCGCTCTGACCCTCGACGAGGCTGAGCGGGTAGAGGACGGGCGTCAGGAAGTACAGGGCGCCCAGGACCACCGCGACGATGTACTGCACGTCGCCGAAGCGTGCGTTGAGGATCGAGAGCATCAGGCCGATGCCCTGCGCGAAGAGCATGGCGCCGAGCAGGATCGGCAGGGCCAGAATCCAGGTCCAGCCCACGTTGCGCAGGAACAGGAACATCGCGACCAGCACGATCATCTCCAGCAGGACCTGAATGAGCTGCACGATTGACGCACCGAGAATGGGCGCCCACGCCGGGAACTGGACCTTCTTCAGCAGCTCTCCGTTGGACTTCAGTTGCGTCATGGAGAGGTTCAACAGACCCGAGAACAGGTTCCAGGTCACGATGCCGGTGAACAGGAAGGCCGCATAGGACGTGCCGTTGCCTGAACCGAGCGGGGGAGCCTGAATGCGGAACACAATGCTGAACACCGCGGCAAAGACGATGAGGGTGGCCAGGGGCTGGATCAGCGACCAGGCCCACCCGAGCACGCTGGAGCGGTAGCGCGTGGCGAAGTCACGGTTCGCGAAGGCCCAGATGAGGGCCCGCTGGGAATAGAGGCTGGTCAGCACGAGATACCGCCCCTTCTGCCCATGACCCGGCTAGCGTACCCGCCCGACAGGTGACCGATGTGCGGTGAATTGCCCGGTCCGATTACTAGTCTGAGACCACGTTGATCCCGCATGACGGGTTACCGTGGACGAGTTCGCCGTTTGCAGGTTCCGAAGGAGGCACCATGTCCCGCTCGACCACCCGCACCCGGGCTGCCCGAGGGCTGCTCTCGGCCGCTCTTGCCCTGGGTCTGACCGCCGGCGCGGCACTGGCCGCCGGAGCACCCGCATCCGCGGCCGCTGGCTTCATCGCCGCCCCCAACAGCATCGTCGGTCTCGACACCGAGATCGTCATCAATGCGCCGAAGGCGGCCGGGCAGGTCGTCACCCTCGGCGCCCAGATCGGTGGCTTCTCGACCACCATGCAGACCACCATCGGATCGAACGGGTACGGATCGATCACGTGGAACCCGGGCGCGCCGGGCACCTGGACCTTCAACGGCCTCGGCTCCATCGCCAACCTCGGGTCGACGACGGCAACCGTGGCCGCCATGCCGACCTACACCGTGCTTCTGGCCCAGAACAATGTTCAGCAGGGCGCCAGCAACAACCTCGAGGCCGCGGTCATCGCTCCGATCGGCAGCCTCAACCCGACCGGCACCGTGAGCCTGCAGTACGGCAGCGGCGCCGCCATCTCTTCGGCCCCGCTCACCGGCGGCCTGGGCAACTCGACCTCCACCGCGATCGTCCCGTGGACCCCCACGGGCCCGGGCAACATCGACCTGCAGGCCGTGTACACCTCGGACAACGGCGCGTTCACCGGTTCGACAAGCCCGATCTCGAGCCCGAACTCCACGCCCGGGGCCAAGCCGCTGGCGATCCGCTGGCCGGCCAACCTCTACGTCGGCGAGCCGACCCTGCTGCAGGGCGTCATCGGCAATGGCTACCCGCCCGGCACCGTGGCGTTCACGTGGAACACGACGGGCATCAGCGGTTCGATCCAGACGGTCAATGGCGTGGCGAGCTTCCGCTGGGCTCCCCCGGCCGGTGGCATCAACACCATCTCGGCCGCGTACACGGGTGCTTCCGGATCACCGAACAGCCTCGTGTGGTCCAACGGCACCTCGAGCCAGACGGTCAACGTGCTGCCCTCACGCTCGATGGACAACATCACGGTGCAGCCTCCCGGGCAGGGGCCGTGGAACATCGCGCAGCCCATCACGATGGTGGCCGGCAAGTCGTTGACGCTCGCCGGCACAAGCCAGTCCGGCACCCCGGTGATCTTCAGCGAGCAGGGTCCGTGCGTGATCTCCGGTGCGACACTGACCGCGCTGTCGGCCGGCCAGTGCCAGGTCACGGCCGTGAGCCCCGGCACTGCCCAGCTCAAGCCGGGCAGTGAGACCTACACGATCACCGTCACGAAGGCACCCAAGAAGAAGCGGTAGCAACGCGTCCCAATGATGAGGGCCCCGGCGATGCTGGGGCCCTCATCATTTTCGTGCCTTACGTCAGGCGCGCGAATCCCGACTGGGCTGGGCCATCCGGCAGTCGCGCGGCCAATCCCTCGTCTTCGAGCTCAGCGACTTCGGCATAGATCGGTGCGAGAGCCTCGATGTAGCGATCGACCAATGCGGGCGTGTGCGCAATCGACGCGTAGAACACCGGACCGCCAAGGAAGCCGGCATCGAGCAGGCGGCTGGTCAGGTACGTCTTGACCAATACCGGGTCGCGACCGTCGATCGTGTAGGTGGAGAGGGCCGGAAGTTCACCAAGATTCAAGGTGAGCCCGGCCTCATCGGCTGCGCGGCGCCAGCGGCCCTGCATGTCCTCGCCGATCGCATGCACCCGAGCCGGCGCGTCCTCCTCGGCCATGACGTCCAGGGCTGCCAGCGCCGCCGTTGGCCCGATGCGCTCGGTCCAGAAGGTGCTGGAGATGAAGGTCGACTGCGCGGCCTGCATGACCTCCTCGCGGCCGATCACCGCGGTGATCGCGTAGCCGTTGCCGAGGGTCTTACCGAACGTGGCGATGTCCGGCTCGACCCCGTAGTGCAGGTGCAGCCCACCGAGAGTGCGCCTGAATCCCGATGTGCACTCGTCGAAGATCAGTACCGCGCCATGCTTCGTGGCGAGCTCGCGCACCCCCTCGAGGAATCCTGGAGCAGGGGGCGCACTGCGCTGCACCTCCATGTAGACGGTGCCCACCTCCGGATCGTTCTCGAGAATTTCCCGCAGGCCGTCAAGGTCGTTGTAGCGGAAGGGAATTGACGTCCCGGCGAGAACCCGGGGAACGCCCTTGGGCTCCAGACCCGGAAGCAGATGACCGTCGAGGCCGTCGTCCTCGCCGAGGTTCGCGGCGAGGTACCAGTCGTGCCAACCGTGGTACCCGCAGAAGGCCACCCTGTCGCGGCCACTGGCCGCGCGGGCGATGCGCACGGCAATGGCGCACGCCTCACCGCCGCTGCGTGCATAACGCACCATGTCCGCCCACGGATGCAGTTCGACGAGGCGATCGGCGAGCCAGACCTCCTCCGGCGCATTCAGGGTGGAGAGATTGCCCTTCGCCACCGTCTTCTGCACGGCCTCATCGACCTTGGGGTGCGAGTAGCCGAGGATGTTCGTCCCGATACCCATGAATCCGAAGTCGAGAAACTCCCGACCATCGAGATCCCACACGCTCACGCCACTCGTGCGATCGAAGTAGGCGGGCCAACCAGCCGGCAGCATCATCTCCGAGCGCTTGCTCAGGAGCATGGAGCCACCGGGAATGCGCTGCTTGGCGTGCTTCCAGAGTTCCGTGCCGGTACTCATACGCGACCCCTGGGGCGCTTCCGCATCGCTCATGCGCCTCTGCCCTTCCACTTGCGAAGCGGCGCAGTCACCTTCCACGATCGCGTGTTGGTCACGAAGTCCAGTTCCTGACGCAACGCCTCTGCCGCCGCCTTGTGGGCAATCACCTCGGCCTGTAGGTCATCCGACCTCAGCACCACGAACGAGCGGATCCCCATGAATCCTTCAACGGAGTCGTGCGCATCTACGACGGTCAGTGACACCTGCGCAGGCTCGCCCGCCTTGCCATCGCCGAGCGGCAGCGCGAGCACGGCACCGAGGTAGACATCCTGCCGCGTGGGACCGCCGGGGCCGACGGCCTCCACCGTCGCAACACCGGGCATGGAGCGCGTCGACACAAGAATCGTCAACGGTCCGTCGACCGGACGAGTGACACGGAAGTCGACTCGGCGACCCGGGCGCAACTCATTGCCCCACACCTGGGGAGCACCGAAGGTGCCGATCACGGCCGCGTCAACGACCTCGAAGTCACGCTCACCCCGTGCCTGGCGAAGCATGGGGGTGAGACCTTCGGACTGCAGGTGAGCGAGGAACTCGTCGGCGTGACCACCATCGGGCGCGGGCTGACCCACAGCGAGCATGTACTCGCGCCCGAGTTCGATCTCTGGGATCACCGGTGTCCTCGCCTCCTGTTCGGCCGCAGCCGCAATCTCTGCCTGCATGATGTCAGCAATCGCCTGCCAGGTGATGGACTCGTGCTCGTCCGACGCGATGGCCCGCTCGCCCTCCCGCCGCGCACCCTCGTCAAGCGCCCTGGTGCTGATCACGTGGACGAAGTCGTCGAGGTCATCGGACCGGAAGTAGGCAGCCAGGTCTCGGCCAGCCTCAGGCAGCGAAGAGTTGTGTGCGACCACAGCGACCTTGCCGAAGGCAAGGCTTTCACTGACGGGCAGGCCCCACCCCTCGTAGCGCGAGGGATAGACAGTGAACTCCGCGTGTGCATAGAAGCGCGCAAGCTCATCGTCAGGGACGCCGCTGGTGAGCACGCTCACCTTGCCGTCGAGCCCGTGGCTGGTGACGTACTCGCGCAGGAAGTCATCGGCGTGCCAGCCGAGTCGACCGACGCAGACGAGGTCCGGGATGTTGTCCGCACCACGCTCATCGATCAGTCGTCGCCACGCCTGCAGCGCCAGGATGTGGTTCTTGCGCGACTCCACCGTGCCGACGAAGAGCGCGTAGGGGCGAGGCCAGTGCGCTTCCGCAAGGTCGAAGCCCTCCGGGGTCAGGCCGCATGGCAGGCCAGTGGCACGTCCCGCGGGGGCGGACCAGCCTCGCTCGGCGCAGTAGGCCTCGTAGTCGCGTCGGCTGGACTCCGAGATCGCGGGAATCCGGCTTGCCGTCTGCGTGATGAGGTTCAGGTATCGGTCGAAGAGCTTGTTGACCGCAGCCGTGTGACCGGTCTCCATCACGGGAGTCAGGTCATAGAGCAGGTAGACGCAGCGAGCCCCAGCAGAGTGCGCGTCGCGAGCCGCGAGCATCAACGCGTCGTTGATCCACACCGCTCCGAGGAACAGGATCGTGGTGTCAGCATTCGGCGCGACCGGCGCGGCAGCATGGGCCCGCTCGAGGCATGCGTTGGCGGTGGCCGCTAGTTCCGCGCGACTCAAAGGTGAGGCGGACGTGGCACCCCTCACCAGGAGTGTCTCCACCTCAGGGGCGGTCAGGTCCACGAATACTCCCCGCGGACGATCGAGCACGACCGCCCGTGCCTGCGGATCGGCAGCCATGAGCAGCGGGACGGTCTCCGCAATGACGCGCTGAACCCCCGACACCGACTCCTCGCGCTGCAGGAACTCCACGAGGTCGGTGACCTCGATGAGGAGATCACCACGGCTGCCTGACACCCCTACAGAGTAGCCGCGTCACGCACGTCTCAACTCGAGCGTGTCCTCTCAGCTACGGAGTACTTGACCAGGCACCTGAGGGCGCTGAAACCGTCCTTCCACCCAATCTTCTTGCCCTCTGCGTAGCTGCGACCGTTATAGGAGATTCCCACCTCGTAGATGCGCGCCCCGCTACGGGCGATCTTCACCGTTACCTCCGGCTCGAATCCGAAGCGATCCTCCTGCAGCGGAATCGACTGGATGAGCTCCCGCCGAAATACCTTGTAGCACGTCTCCATATCCGACAAGTTGACGTTGGTCACCACGTTTGATGCCGTCGTCAGGAGCCGATTTCCCACGCTGTGCCAGAAGTAGAGGACTCGTCGTGCCTCTCCTGACATGAAGCGGGACCCGTAAACGACGTCCGCAAGCCCCTGTTCCAATGGCATCAGAAGGCGTGGCAG
>Ga0255775_1002929_pt1 | contig 14456 bp, 13 predicted proteins | sample 011ome_26_FD_179973 | JGI IMG/M metagenome (GOLD analysis project Ga0255775, IMG submission 179973) | Coastal salt marsh microbial communities from the Groves Creek Marsh, Skidaway Island, Georgia - 011511BT metaG (version 2) | ecosystem: Environmental > Aquatic > Marine > Intertidal zone > Salt...
TATTTTTCATAACCATCATCATAACTAAATTTAATCTCTTCATTATCAGAACCATATAAAATTATATCTTGAATTTTTTTAGGTAATTTTTTCCAATCGTCATTTAATGAAAAATTATAATGTTTTGCCAAAGAAGCTAAAGTTTGAGCATAGTATAAACTTGATGATGTTGCCCAAGGTTTAATGGCTCCATCAATAAGAGATTTTCTATCGTCTGGCACTACTAATTTAGGATCAATATATAAATCAACACCTAGACCCTCACATTCAGGACAAGCTCCATAAGGACTATTAAAAGAGAACAATCTTGGTTCTATTTCTTCTATTGTGAAACCACTTTCAGGACACGCAAATTTTGATGAAAAAACTAATTTTTCTATTTTTTGATGTTGTGTGGGAATATTTTCATTAACGTGTTCCACATAGACAAGTCCATCTGAAAGACTCAAGGCACTTTCTAAACTTTCAGCCAATCTTTTTTGTTCATTTTTTTTATTTAAAAGTTTATCGACTAAAACTTCAATATTATGAGTAATTTTTTTATTTAAATTTGGTGTATCATCGGTATCAAAAATTTCACCATCAATTTTAATTTTTGAAAAACCTCTTTTTTTTAAACCAAGAATTTCTTTTTTATATTCACCTTTGCGTCCCCGAACGATTGGCGAAAAAATTGATATTCTTGAAGGCTGTGGTAACTCTAATATTTTGTCTACCATTTCAGATATTGTTTGTGATTTAATTGGTAAATTTGTAAATGGAGAAAAGGGTGTACCAACACGCGCGTATAAGACTCTCATATAATCATAAATTTCAGTAACAGTAGCAACTGTAGAGCGAGGATTTTTAGAAGTTGTTTTTTGTTCTATAGAAATAGCTGGTGACAAACCTTCAATTAGATCCACATTTGGTTTTTTCATGCGGTCCAGAAATTGCCTTGCGTATGCAGATAAGCTTTCGACGTATCTTCTTTGGCCTTCAGCATAAATTGTATCAAAGGCTAATGAAGATTTTCCCGATCCAGACAGTCCTGTAATGACTACAAGTTGATCTCTTGGTATTTCTACTGATAAATTTTTTAAATTGTGCTCTTTTGCACCTTTAACAACAATTTTTTTCATCATTTAGATTGTGGATATATGTAATTTAATTCATTTAACATGCGGTATATGATATAAAAGATATTCATTTAACATTAAAAAATAAGAGATAATATAATTATATGGCGGGTAGTTTAAATAAAGTTTTATTAATAGGTAGATTGGGTAACGATCCAGAAGTCAAGCAAATGCAAAATGGGAAAAGTGTTGCTAGACTCAGTATAGCTACAAGTGAAAACTGGAAAGATAAGAATTCAGGCGAAAAAAAAGAAAAAACAGAATGGCACAGAGTAGTTATTTTTAACGAAGGATTAGTTAATGTTGTGCAACAATATCTTAAAAAAGGTGCTCAGGTTTATATAGAGGGCCAACTTTCAACAAATAAATATACTGATAATAACGGACAAGAAAAATATAGTACGCAAATAGTATTACAGGGTTATAATTCAACATTAAAAATGTTGGGCGGTGGTAACCAAGGTGGTTCAATGTCTGATCAATCATCTTCTAGCTCATTACCATCGGATGAACCTATTCCTTCATCGGGATTAGATGACGAAGTTCCTTTTTAATATTTTCTAAAGTTAATGATCATAAAAAAAGTTGGAAATAGAAATATTACGGATGAAATGAAATCATCCTACTTATCGTACGCGATGAGTGTAATTGTTTCCAGAGCTTTACCAGATGCTAGAGATGGTTTGAAACCTGTTCATAGAAGAATCATTTACGCAATGTACAAAGGTGGCTACGATTGGTCTAAACAGTTTAGAAAATCAGCAAGGGTTGTTGGTGATGTTATTGGTAAATATCATCCACATGGTGATCAAGCAGTTTATGATGCCCTTGTAAGACTTGCTCAAGATTTTTCTATGAGTGTTACACTTCTTGATGGACAAGGTAACTTCGGTTCCTTGGATGGCGATAGAGCTGCTGCAATGAGATATACAGAAACTAGACTAGCAAAAATTGCTGAATTTTTAATATCCGATATAGATAAAGAAACGGTAGATTTTCAAAATAATTATGATGACACAGAGCTTGAACCTGTAGTTTTGCCCGCTCAATATCCCAATCTTTTAGTTAATGGTGCTGGCGGTATAGCTGTTGGAATGGCTACAAATATTCCTCCTCATAACCTTGGTGAAGTTATAGATGCCACTTTGGACTACATAGATAATAATGACATAAGTATAAAAGAATTAATGAAAAAAATTCCTGGACCGGATTTTCCAACTGGTGGAATTATTATTGGTAAAGAAGAAATAAAAAATGGATACGAAAAGGGAAGGGGTTCTATAAAAATTAGAGGTGAGGTCGAAGTTGAAGATGGTTTAAAAGATAGAAAAAAAATTATTATAAAATCTGTTCCGTATCAAGTTAACAAAACAGTTTTAATTGAAAAAATAGCCTTACTAGTAAGAGATAAAAAAATAGAGGGCGTCTCTGATTTAAGAGATGAGTCAAATAAGGATGGAGTTAGAATAGTAATTGAAGTTAGAAAAGGGGTGTCTGAAAATATAATAATAAATCAATTATATAAATATTCTCCTCTTCAAAGTTCTTTTGGTTTCAATACTTTGGCAATTAATGAAAAAAAACCAGAGTTACTTGACCTAAAAAAATTCATTAAAATTTTTGTAGATTTTAGAGAAAAAATCATAACTAAACGAACTCTTTACGATTTAAAAAAAGCTAAAGATAGAGTTCACATTTTAATTGGTTTATTTATTTCAATTGAAAATATTGATGAAATTATTTCAATCATTAGAAATGCAAAAGATCCTTCGGATGCAAAAACTGCTCTTTTAAAAAAGAAATGGAATTTTAAAAAATCAAATATAGATAAAAATATTATTGAAGTTAGTGAATTAACTAATATTGATTCATATCAATTAAGCGATCATCAGGTAAAAGCAATTCTAGAACTACGATTACAAAAATTAACAGCTATTGGACACTCGGAAATTAATGATGAGTTAAAAAATTTATATGCCCTGATTGTTAAATTTAAGAAAATTCTTAATGAAAAAAAAGAGCTTTTGTCATTAATTAAAAATGAATTATCAGAAATTAAGAAAAAATTTGCTATACCAAGAAGAACAAAAATCATTGGCAGTGTTGAAACTGTTGAGATTGAGGATGTTATTCAAGACGAGCAAGTAGTTGTTACTGTTACAAATAAAGGTTACATTAAAAGAACCCCATTAACATCAATAAGATCACAAAAAAGAGGTGGAAAAGGAAAGACTGGCATTGTTACAAGAGAAGAAGATTTTGTAACCCAGTTATTTTCTGCAAGCACAATAACTCCGGTACTCTTTTTTTCAAATAAAGGACTTGTTTACAGATTAAAAGCTTGGAAAATACCTGAAGGATCTAATGTTTCTAAGGGTAAGGCATTACACAACCTTTTCCCGTTATCAAGCGATGCCCATATCAGTTCTATTATGCCCTTACCGGCAGATACCGACACCTGGAAAGATATTTATTTAATTTTTGTAACTGCTCAGGGAAAAATTAGAAAAAATAGCCTTTTGGATTTTGAAAATATTCAAGCTAATGGAAAAATTGCCATGAAGCTTGATAAGGATGATCATATTGTTAGCGTTAAAATTATAAAAAAAGATGAGGATGTGATGTTAAATACTTATCTTGGAAAAAGTCTTAGAGTTAATTCAAGCAAAATTAGAGTATTTAAAGGTAGATCTTCTAAAGGCATTAGAGGCATTAGCTTAAAAAAAGATGACAAAGTCATTTCTTTAACGGTGTTAAATCATGTTAAAATTACTTCAGATGAATCAAGAGCATACTTAAAAAAATCTAGAATTGATGATGATGCTGATAATGAATCGACTATTGATTTGAGTGATAAAAAATTTAATGAATTTAAATCTAAAGAGCAATTTATTTTAACTGTTACAGAAAACGGTTATGGAAAACGTTCTTCATCTTACGAATTTAGAGAAAGTGGTAGAGGCGGCCAGGGTATTATCAACATTATTACTTCTGAGAGAAATGGAAATATTGCGGCTTCATTCTCAACAAATCATAAAGATGATGTTATGCTTATTACTGATCAGGGACAAATGATCAGATGTAATGCAAGTGAAATAAGAATTACAGGTAGAAATACTCAAGGTGTGAGAATATTTAAATTAGATTCAGGTGAAAAAGTTGTTTCAGCTGTATGTTTAACTGACGATACGGAAGAATAAGTTATGAAAAAAATTGGATTATATCCAGGAACTTTTGACCCAATCACTCTCGGTCATTTAGACATTATCAAAAGAGCAGCTCGTGTTGTCGACACTTTATATGTCGGAATTGCCAATAATAAAAATAAGCAAACTCTTTTTTCTGCCTCTGAAAGGGTAGAGATAGTGCAAAAAACTCTAAGCTCTACTTTTAAAAATAAAAATATCAAAGTAGTAAGTTTTTCAGATTTAACTGTTAATTTTTGTAAAAAAATTAATGCTAATATTATTTTTCGAGGATTAAGAGTTGTGACAGATTTTGAATATGAATTCCAATTAGCTGGCATGAACATTAGACTTGAACCTAAAATTCAAACAATTTTTTTAATGGCAGATATAGAAAATCAATTAATTTCATCAAACATGGTCAAAGAGATAGCCGAGCTTGGTGGTGATATTAAAAAATTTGCCCCCAAAGAGGCTATAGTATATTTAAATAAAAAACTTAAAAATAAGTCGTAGGTACAATTTGATGAAAAAAATATTAATTATACTTTTCTTATTTTTATCAACTTTAAAAGGAGAGGCAGTGGAAAATCCAAAAATAATATTAAAAACAATTCATGGTGATGTTAAAATTGAATTATTTAAAGATGTAGCACCAAATCATGTTAATAGAATTTTAGAACTAAGCAAAAATGGAAAGTATGACGGCGTAGCATTTCATAGAGTTATTGATGGATTTATGGCTCAAACAGGTGATGTGCAACATGGGAATACTAAGAATAACTTTAACCCAGCTATGGTTGGAACTGGTGGATCAGATTTGCCAGACTTAAAAGCTGAATTTAACAATATACCTCACGAAAGAGGAACCCTTTCAATGGCAAGATCACAAAATCCAGACAGTGCTAATAGTCAGTTTTTTATTTGCTTTGACAAAGCACCTCACCTGGACCGTCAGTACACGGCCTTTGGAAAAGTTTTAGAAGGTATGGAATTTATTGATAAAATTAAAAGAGGCGCACCAGGTTCGGGCGCTGTTTCAAACCCTGATATTATTGTAAGTATTACTGTTCAATAATTTTAAATGTCAGTTTCATTTAAATTATTAAATGAAAATGCAGGTGGAAGATTAGGTCAAATCATAACTACACATGGTGTTATTGATACTCCTGCCTTTATGCCCGTTGGTACTGCAGCAACAGTAAAATCATTATTAATTGATCAAGTAAAAAGTACTGGTGCACAAATTATTTTAGGTAATACTTATCATCTAATGTTGAGACCCGGGATTGAAAGAATCAAAAGGGTAGGTGGCTTGCATCAATTCATGAATTGTAACTTACCTATTCTAACTGACTCAGGTGGATTTCAAGTTATGTCGTTATCTAAAATAAGTAAAATCACAGATGATGGTGTTTATTTTAACTCCCATATAGACGGAAAAAAAATATTTTTATCTCCAGAAATAAGTATTCAAATACAAAAAGATTTAAACTCAGATATTGTAATGATTTTTGACGAATGTCCTGAGTATACCAAAGATAAAAATAGAGTTTTGAAAGCTGTGAATCTTTCTATTGATTGGGCAAAAAAATCTAAAATAGAATTTGGAAACAATCCTAACAAACTATTATTTGGAATTGTGCAAGGAGGAATATTTAATGATTTACGAAAACAATCACTTGATCAATTAATAGAAATTAATTTTGATGGTTATGCATTAGGTGGTTTAGCAGTGGGAGAGTCCCAGCAAGAAATGTTTGATGTTTTAGATTATATAAGTCCTTTTCTTCCAAGAGAAAAAGCGCATTATTTGATGGGTGTTGGAACTCCATCGGATTTACTAGGTGCAGTAAAAAGAGGAATGGATATGTTTGACTGTGTCTTACCAACTAGATCAGGAAGAACAGGTCTTGCGTACACTTGGACAGGTAAAAAAAACTTAAAAAATGCAAAATATGCTTTGGATGATACTCCATTAGATCCTATTGTGAATTGTCCTGCATCAAATAGTTATTCTAAAAGTTATTTAAATCACCTTGTTAATTCCAATGAAATTCTGGCATCTATATTGCTAAGTTGGCATAATGTAGCTTTTTACCAAGACCTAATGCAAAAAATTAGAGATGCTATCAAAAACAATAATTTTGAAAATTTTTATAAAGAAAATTTTGAACTTTTAAATTCTTAAATCTTAAAATTTCATCGCAACAATCCACAATTTTAATTGAGCATATCTATTGATTAATAAGGCTATTTTTAATAGACAGGGGGATCTTAATTTATTGAATATTCGTATTTAGAAGTTAAGTTACCCTGTGTGGGCCCGTAGCTCAGTCGGTAGAGCAATTCCCTTTTAAGGAATGGGTCACAAGTTCGAATCTTGTCGGGCTCACCATTTATGAAAGAAAATAATAAGTTTTATATTTTAAAATGCAACAAGTGCCTTAATGAAGTTAAGGTAAGCCCTCAAGAATATCGAGATAATAAAAAAGTAGTTTGCAATAACTGCTTAGATAAATTGCTTAAAAGTTTTAAAAATAATTAAATATTATTTAAAGTAGGATATTTTTGTCTGATTGATGGAATCCAGCTTCTTATCTGTCTAATTCTATTTGTTGATGAAGGATGAGTACTTAAAAATTGAGGTATTTCTTTTCCTTTATTTTCTTCTCTCATTCTTTTCCAAAGTTCAGCTCCTTCATACAAATTGTATCCTGTCATTGAACAAAAAACTAAACCTAAATAATCTGCTTCTGTTTCTTGAGATCTGGTAAATGGATTAAAAATTCCAACTTGAAGAATATCTACTCCGGTAGTTTTACCAACCGTATTTCTTGTTCTTCCAATCATCCCACCCGTAAAAATATCAGCTACAGTTACGCCCACGTTTAAAGCTAAGGATGCGCTAGCTCTTTCAACTGAATGTTTGGCGACAGCATGTGCAATTTCGTGACCCATAACATTTGCTAGTCCATCTTTATTTTTGGTGACTTTTAATATTCCGCTATAAACTGCAATTTTTCCGCCTGGCATGCACCATGCATTCAAAGTTTTGTCATCATCAACCAAAGTATATTCCCACTTATAATCAACCGTTGGATCTTTCATTTTTTTACTTTTAAAATATGTAGAAATAGCAATTTTCATTTTACCGCCAATTTCTTCAATTAACTTTAAAGTTTCAGTATCTTTGCTAATTTTAGCTTTTTTTTTAAATTGTTCGTATGCTTTGATAGCCTGAGAATTGATTACTGACTCTGGAAAAAAAGTAATTTGTTTTCGATTAGTTATTGGTGCAGATGAGCAAGAGGGTAGGCCAAAAGCACAGCATCCACATCCTACATATTTTAAAAATTCTCTTCTTTTCATTTTTTTTTATATTATATTCAATAAATCTATATATTATAAAATTAGTTAAATTATGATTAATTTATGAGTACTAAAAAAACAAAAAGAACAATCCTAGCAAAAATCCGAACTTATTTTTTAACAGGTGTGATTGTTATAATACCCATTGGTATAACAGCCTACTTGACTGTAGCAATCATAAGCATATCACCAGCTATCATTCCAGCATCTATTAATCCAAATAAATACCTTCCATTCAATATTCCTGGATTAGAATTTGTAATGGCTTTTTTAATCATCACCTTTATTGGCATGATTTCTCTAACTTTTATAGGAAGAACTTTGTTGAATTATGGTAATAAGCTTTTAAACAGAATACCAGTATTAAGATCTATCTACAACGGGCTAGGGCAACTGACAAAAACCTTGTCTGATTCAGGTAAAAAAAATAAGGAAATCGTTCTTGTTGAGTATCCAAGAAAAGGAGTGTGGTCAGTTGGTTTTGCAACGAATGAAACTGAAGGAGAAATAGCCCAAAAAACCAAAAATACGCATATTAACGTGTTCATTCCCACAACCCCCAATCCAACCAGTGGTTTTTTAATTATGGTACCAAAAAAGGACGTTATTTCCCTAAAGATGTCTTTCGAGGAAGCTTCTAAATTTATTATGTCTGCTGGCTCTATAAACCCCAAGAATATTAGTAAATAATTTTTTACTAATATATAATTTTTAAAATTAAATAATATAATTAAATAATTGATTTATATTAATTTTTTCCTTTTTTAATAATTTTATTTTTTTTATAATTCCTCCCTTTCCTGAATATCCGCCAATTGTAAAATCAGATTTAATTACACGATGGCACGGTATTAACGGTGCATAAGGGTTCTTGCCGCAGGCATTTGCAACAGCCCTAGAAGCCTTAGGAAAACCTATTTTTTTTGCTATATTTTTGTAGGTAGTTACCTTTCCTTTTGGTATTTTTTTAATTTCTTTCCAGACTTTAATTTGAAATTTACTACCCTTAATCATAAATTAACCCTTTAAATCAATGATAATTTCATCACCATCATTAACTTTTTTTAAATTAAGCAAATCTTGAGGATTCTTAGCTGTTGCCCAATAATTGCATTTAGTAACTAATCTAATTTCAGAACCAAGGCTTGCAGGAGTAGGTCCAAAACCAATGGCTATTGAGCTGCCTTCAGTCCAATAAGCAATTTCACCCAAATTAAATACCTCTTTTGCATCTTTTTCTAACAAAATTCCCCTTAACTTTGTATCAAAGTATATTTCATCTCCCCAAGTGTTTATTTGTGCCTTGATTGGTAAATTTTGAATTATTTTATTTGAAGTTTCTGTTTTTAGCGAAAAGCATTCAATATTAATATTTTTTGTTTTAATAAAAAAATTCATTGTTGCTAAATAATGCCATTGACAAGTTTTATAAACAATTATATTACTTCCGATAATTAATGGTTATCGGAAATGAGTAATATAATTAGCAACTTACATGAATTAGAAAAAGAGACAATACAAAATCTGGGTAATTCCAAGTCTAGAAATACCACAAGAGCCTACAAATCAGATTTTGAGGATTTTGTTATATTTTGTAAAAAATTAAATTTACCTTTTATGCCATCTAATCCTAAAACAATAACTCTTTACTTAACGCACTTAAGCAAAAAAAATAAGTTCAGCACTATCAAAAGAAGGTTATCGACTATAAAAATAATGCATAATTTTAAAGGATTTCATATTGATTTAAATCATCCAATTATTAAAGAAAATATTTTTGCTATAAAAAAAAATATTGGAGTATTACAAATGGGAAAAAAACCTCTATTAATTAATAATTTATTTAATATTATTGATTATTTAAATAATAATTTAGTAAATAAAAATGTACTACTATTAAGGAATAAAGCAATTGTACTTCTAGGTTTTTCTGGTGGGTTCAGACGATCAGAATTAGTAAGTATCTACAAATCAGATATAGAATTTGTTCAAGAAGGAATGAAAATAAGGTTGAGAAAATCAAAGACAGACCAATTTGGAGAAGGCTTTGTAAAAGCCATTCCTTATTTTAAAGAAAGGAAATACTGCCCTGTCGAAACAGTCAAGGAATGGATAGCTCAGCAAAAAAAAGAAGAAAAATTGCTTTTTCCATACTCTGACAAGCTGATAGCTTTAATTGTTAAAAAATCAATAGAATCTATCGGTCTAGAAGCAAGTTTATATTCAGGACATAGTCTCAGATCTGGATTTGCTACGTCCACAGCAAGCGCAGGAGCAGATGAAAGAAGCATAATGCAGATGACAGGTCATAAATCACCAGAAATGGTAAGAAGATATATTAAAGATGCAAATCTATTCAAAAATAATGCCCTTAATAAACTTTAAAATTAAATACTTTCCCAAAAATATTTTTTGTTAATTTTTTTTAATCCTGTTTTTTTAAGAATATAATTGCATATTTCTTCACTAGAGAAAATTTTATGAAATTTTAAATATCCATTTTTAGCTATTTTTCTACATTCAGAAATTTTAGAATTGTAATATTTTAATTTTTTCACTAAATCATTTAGATTGCTAAAAAAAATAGCCTCTTTGTTATTTGTAAAAAATTTATCAAAATTTGTTTTTTTATCTAGGAAAACTAACAATCCATTGCCAAATAAACTCGAAATTCTATCGCTAGAATAAAATTTTTGATAACTGCCTCTAGATAAATTTAGTGCCATTTTGCTTTTTGATAATAAATTATAATACTCAATACCCCATACTGGTTTGTTAAAATTAGTCGCAATAAAATATTTTTTTAAAAAATTAGTTTTGGCATTTAGTTTGCTAATAAATTCATCTCTTTCATCAATTGTACCAAATTTAAAAACTCCCCTATTTTGACCATGGCTTAAAGCAAAAAATAAATCGTATTTGTAATTTTGATTATTAAAATTTTTTAAATATTCAATACTTTTATCAGAAAAATTGGGTAAATAAGAAATTTTTGATTTAAATTTATTTAAATATTGATTTGGTTTTGATGTAATAAATATATGATCAATATAATGAATATTATTTAGTAAAATTTCTGAATTTTGATTAAAAAATTCTTTTGAAATTGAATCTAAATATATCCGCACAATTTTAATATTAGGATTAATTTCTTTAAATCTGATCAAAGTTTTTTTTTCAATAGAATCGGAATGTCCCAAAATTACTAGATCTGGCAAAAAGTTTTTGGTTATTTCTATAATTTTATTATTAAGACGACGATTTTTCAAAGGATGTATTGAATTTCTTAAAAATAATCTTTCATCAAAAGGTAAAATATTATGATTAAGCTTGGCAAAACCAAAATTTAGCTTTCTTTGCGTGCTATAGAAAAGTCTAGCATTCACGTTGTCATTAAAATTTGAAATATGTAAAATTTTTAAATTTTTTTTTAATTTATTTTTATTAACAATAAAAGCTGATCTTAAAAAATCTATTTTTTTTGTTTCCTCGACATTGTCAATATATGTATTATTAAAAATTCTCTTTTGTATTTGTTTATAATTTTTATAATTTGACAGTATTAGCAATGTATTAAATATTTTTTTGATATTAATATCATCAATTACTAATCCAAATTTATTAGACTCCGTTAAGCCACCATTTGATGAACTTATGCATACAGAACCTAAGGCTGCACTTTCAATCGGTAGTCTTCCAAGTGGCTCGTCCCAAATTGATGGAGCCACTGTAATTTTTGAGTGTTTTATTATTTTTAAAATACTTCCGTGATCAATTTGGCCCAATTCTTTAACATGGTCATATATTTTTATATCTCTTCTTGGTTCGGTTCCTGCGGATAAAATTTTCCAATCTGGATTAGATTTTAAAAATTTTTTTGTTGCTTCGCAAAATAAATCATACCCCTTTGCCCTATTTAATTTACCACAAAAGAATATTATTTTCTTTTTAAGCGGTATTTTTTTTGATTTTTTTAATGAATGATAAATAACTTTATAGTTACTAAATTCTTTATCATTTAGACCTAAAAAAAATTTTTTTTTAATCCAATCACTGATAAATACTAAATAATTACAATTTCTAATAATATATTCTCTTTCTTTTAAGCTTTTAGAACCAGATAGTTCCAGGGGATTATTATGAAAATATAAAATATAATTATTATTTGGTAGTTTTTTTTTTAAATAATTAAAATATCGAGGTCTGTTATGTATTTCTATAATTGATTTATTTTTTTTTAGTATCTTTGAAAAAGATCTTACGTAACTATAATTTTTTAAATATTTTGATTTAGGTAAATGTATAAAATTTTTTTCCTTTGATTTAGTTTTTATACCAAATATATAGATTTTTTTTTTTAACTTTGAATATTTAAAATTATTTTTAACAAAAATTGAAACAGCACCAGAATTGTTACAATCATACTCTTCTTTGTATGGAAGTAAAATATTAATTTTCATATTTTTTTAAAAAAAAATTATTAAAATTATACGAAGTTTTGCTCCCAACCTCATCAATGGAAATTTTTTTAATTTCTGCAATTGTTTTGGCAACATATTTAACCATTGATGGTGTGTTACTCCTTCCGCGAAAAGGCTCAGGAGATAAAAATGGCGAATCAGTCTCAATCATCATTTTTTCTATCGGAACGTATTTAACAACATCTCTCAAATCATATGAATTTTTAAAAGTAATAATTCCACTAAAAGAAATAAGGCAATTTAGATCTAAAAATTTTTTTGCAAGTTCTATTGTGCCAGTAAAGCAGTGTATTAAGAAATTTATAGATTTTTTTTTTACATTTTCTGAAATTATATTAATCAAATCTTCATCGGCATTGCGGTTGTGAATGATTACAGGAATTTTTAATTTATCAGCAAGTTCTATATGTTTATACAAACTTTCGATCTGAAACTCTTTATCTGAAGTTAATCTATAGTAATCAAGTCCCGTCTCCCCTATTCCAATTATTTTTTTTGATTGATGTGAAATTTTAGTGATTTCTGCAAATTTATCAAATTCGTCCTTCGTATTACATGGATGCATTCCAATAGTGCAGAATACATTTTTATATTTATCAGCAATTAATATTGATTCTATTGATGTCTTCAAATCTGTAGAAATAGTTAATAATTTATTTATTTTATTAATCTTGCATTCATTAATTATTTTTTCTACATCATTTGATATAGGCTCATATGTTAAGTGACAATGAGAATCTACAAACATTATAATATTTTTTTAAAAAGAATTCCTGGTGATTTAATTTCCAAACCAGTATCTATTTTTTTATTAAAATTACCGAGTGTAATATTTTCTTTATTAATCGATAAGCATTGTAAAAAATTTTCTGATTTTTCAGGCATAATAGGATGCAATAAAATAAATATTTTTTTTAAGCTTTCAATAACAACATAAAGAATATTAGCAATGCGCTCATTCGAATTTTTTTTAGTATTCCATGGCTCCTCATCATTAACATATTTGTTTACATCCGATGCATAATTGACAATTTGTCTTACATAATTATGTAATTCTAAATTATTTATGGAATCAACAAATTTACTTTCATTGATATCTAAAATTTTGTTATCATAGACTGTTAAATTATTTATAGCTGGTAGTTTTCCGTTAAATTTTTTTAATAATATAGCAATAACTCTTTGACTTAAATTTCCAATATTGTTTGCTAAATCACTGTTGATACAGTTCTTTAAATTTTCCAAATTAATTTTTCCATCTTGTCCATATATAACTTCTTTCATTAGATAGTATCGTAATTCATCTAAACCATATTCATTAATAATTTCTATTGGATCTAAGATATTACCTTTAGATTTTGACATTTTTTCATCTCCAGAAAGAATCCAGCCGTGGCCAAATACTTTTTTTGGTAATGTTATTTTGGCTGCCATTAAAAAAGCTGGCCAATAAACTGCATGGAATCTAAGAATATCTTTACCAATGATATGAATATCTGCAGGCCAAAAGTTATTATTTTTTGTAGAAAAATAATTTGTGGCACTTATATAATTTGTTAAAGCATCCATCCACACATACATTATATGCTTTTTATCGTCAGGAACTGGTATGCCCCAATTAAACGATGTTCTTGATATTGATAGGTCCTTAAGACCACTCCCAACAAATTTTATAACTTCATTTCTTCTAGATTCAGGTTGAATAAATTCAGGGTTCTCTTTGTAAAACTGTAATAATGGCTCTTGCCATTTGGATAATCTAAAAAAATAAGATTCTTCCTCTACCCATTCAACTAAACTACCACTTTCTATATTTTTTTTTACACCATCAATTTCTTCAATTTCATCTTCTGTACAAAAAGCCTCATCTGATACGGAGTACCAGCCACTATACTTTGACAGATAAATCTCATCATTTTTTTTTAATAGGTTCCATAGGTGCTGCACGGTATCATAATGTCTTTTTTCAGTAGTTCTAATAAAATCTGTATTACTTAAATTTAAAGTTGAACATAAATCTAAAAAAATTTTAGAAATTTGATCACAAAATTCAATGGGTGTTTTTTTTTCTTTTTCCGCTGCATTTTGAATTTTTTGACCATGTTCATCAGTGCCAGTTAAAAAGAAAACTTTATAATCTTGTAATCTTTTGAATCTAGCAATTACATCAGCGGAAATACTCGAATAAGCATGACCCATATGTGGTTTTGCTGATGGATAATAAATTGGAGTAGTAATATAAAAGTTTTTAGACATAATTAGTTTATCAAAGCGTAATTTGGCAATCTACTAAAAGTAGA
>Ga0255775_1002937_pt1 | contig 14423 bp, 17 predicted proteins | sample 011ome_26_FD_179973 | JGI IMG/M metagenome (GOLD analysis project Ga0255775, IMG submission 179973) | Coastal salt marsh microbial communities from the Groves Creek Marsh, Skidaway Island, Georgia - 011511BT metaG (version 2) | ecosystem: Environmental > Aquatic > Marine > Intertidal zone > Salt...
CATTGTTGAAGTCAGTAAGAGCACGGTAGGCAGTCAATTGCTTTTCAGTTGGAGCCTTACCATTAACTTGGAAAAAGTCAGCAGCAAACTTGTTAGAATTAGGAGCACCCCGTTGTGCGGCTAGGTTTTCTTGAGCATCACCCTCAGGTCTATCACGGTAACGTGTCATGACCTTGTTGACTTCTTCGTATTCCTGTTTACTAAGGCTACGAATATCTTTAAATGACTTGTCAGCAATCTTACTTACACGAGCAACAAGACCTTCAGCTGCGTTAATCATAAACCCTACACGAGGACCAACTGTAGTCTGACCAGCTGAGAACAGACGGGCAGCTGCACGTTTAACGAAGCCCTCGTCTACTGTTACATCCTCTAACTCTTTAGCTAGGCGGCTAGTATCAATACGTTCTTCGTACTGAAGATACCATCCACGTTTGTTCTCCTTCAAGCCATAGCCTTGCTCTAGGTCATCTGCATTACGGCGTACTGGAGTGTAACGTGGGTCAAAGTTAACAGCCTCTTGTGCCTCTTTCTTAGTAGTAAAGGTTGCACCATTCTCTGACTTACCCAAGATTGCTGAGTAAATAAAGTTATCTGAATCCTCTGCACGGCGGCGAGATAGTTTAACGAAGGCGTTGGTTGAGCTATTCATCAGGCGTGTAGCTACTTTCTCAGTAGCTTCGTTAAGGCTCTCTAGTGTGAATGCCTTACCTGCAAAAGGAGACTGCATAATCTTAGACATGTCATCAAACAGCATGGAGGCTTTAGTGCCTTCAATAACTGTGGCTGAATGAGGGACTGGTGTGTTTGGATTAGGGTCTAGTGTTGTAGGTCCAGCCTTACCAGATACAGAGCTAGGAGCCTGACCTGTGTTGTGTTGAATGATTGTAGCCTTAGCACCAGCTACGTCACCTTTAGTGGCTGTGATAACCTCAGATGCTGACTTAGACTTTAGAACTCCCTCTACAGTCTCACGAGTAGCGGCAGAACCTGTAATTAGTTTACGTCCACCAGCTGCGGCTAGTCTAGTAGCAGTTTTAGTTACACCTAGTGTAGCTACGTCTACCAAGGCAAGAAGCTGATTGAACCCAGCATTCTCGTCTACACCAAAGTTATCAATTAATGTTTGAACATCTCTTAAAGATTCATACTCACGGATGTTGAAGAGACCTTTGTTCTCTGCATCGTTTAGTTCATTCTCCCAGTAGGTATCAAACTCTTCTGGTTCCATGAACAAAGTATCTGCGTACTCTTTAGACTTACGAGAGTCCTTACGGATTAGCATCTCAAACACACCGATAGTAAAGTCACGGGCGGTGTTCAGAGTACCAGCAGCCAACCACTTAAAAGTAGAGGGGTCATTCTTCTCAAGACGTTCAGCAATACGTTTGTTAATCAACTCGTAGTTAGTTAACATCCGTAGAGTTTCTTGGTTAACTGTATCGTCATCAACCATCATGATACTAGAGAAGATAAACTCACGAGGAGAAACAGCTACCTGCTTACGGTCTACATGTTCCTGTGCTAAACGACCAGCCTCTTCAATAGGAACACCAGCATCGTATAGTGTCTCAAGGAATACATTCAAGTCAGGAAATTGTTTAGCCAACCCCTCGTGTGTCATGTCCTCTGCAAGACGAGCTTCAGAGATAACGGCTGGGTCTACTTCAAGCAAAAGGGATTGTTCCTCAACCACCTGCTTTTCCAGTGGTGAGGTGGGATCAAGAGGTTTCTTCTGCTCTACCTGAGAGAAGTCCTCTTCATCTGCTAGGAGTTCCTCTAAGGAAACGATGCTGCTCATTGTATTTCCTTATTATTCAGTTGGTTTACTAAAAGTACCAAGGTCAAATTGACTACCTAAATCAAATTGACCAGCTGCTAAGTTCGCCACGCCAAAACTTAATTTAGAGATATCGCTGTACTTTTGAGCTTGTCCTTGAAAAGCTGAGATTTCAGAACTAAGGCCACTCATCTGTGTACCAAAACCTAATTCAGCACCAAGTTGGGAACGACCTGCACCTACACCACCTTGTAAACCTGAGCTTGTGGCTGTTCCAGCTGACTGTGCTGAAGCTCTTGCCCTTGCACTTGCTAGAATATTCTGTCGAATAGCTGCACGGCGTTTACGTCTAGCTTGTAGTTGCTGTGCTTTTTCCTGTCTTTGGGCGGCGGCTTGAGATGCCTTACCTGCCTTTATTGAAGAGGCTATCCCTATTCCGGCTGCATATATCGCTGTACCTGCAATTGCTACACCTGTAGCAGTAAGTGCGGTTGTCGCTGCTAAAGTAGTAAAGACTGCCATTTTAGAATTCCTTCATGTACTGGGTCTCAGCTTTCACATAACCCTTTTTCTCATAGATTTCTGAGAGGTCCGTAATATCTTCAAGGTAAGTCATGCCTATATACTTGACACCTTTGTTGACAGCCCACTCTTCGTATGCTTTCATTAACTTAAATCCAGCACTACTATTTCTATACTCTTTGTTAACAAACCAAGCAACTTCTGTAGCTATATTCTCAGATGAGAATAAAGGTTGAGAGTACATACCACAAATAAAGCCAATTACATCTTCATCTTTTTGAGCTACAAAAGTACAGAAGTTCTCTAATGGTAATGTCTGAAGAAAAACTTCTTGTGTTTTCTTTACATCCCACGAGTAAGGTACTTTAGACTCTTTGTGAAATTGTTTGAAGAGGATTAAACAGTCTAGTGCATCTTCTTCTGTTGCTTCTCTTATGTTAATAGGTGTTGTTTTTACCACCAAGTACCTCATACCCTACTAGGTGAAAGTCTTTACCTGTTGCACTCTCGAACCTAAGTTTCATTGAACGTCCACGACCACGAACTTTTGATTTAGTGACTACTGTGTCTGAGGGGTAGTTGATAGAACCTAGATTATTAGGGTCCACAACAGGAACATCCTTGAGTTTGTAAATCTCACGAGGTGTGCTGTTAGCTTTATTTAAGTTCCATGACACAGACATCAAACAGCTAGATGGATTGATGAACTCATAACCTAAACCAGAGGCAGTGTAACCATCCTCAGTAACTCGCATGTACGTTGTGACGTAAGGTGCAGTCTTAAAGGTTGTCATGTCTCCCATGAAGTCATAACCTGCTTCAGCAAAACTCTTGTAGTCTGCTTCACCCCAGTCAAGATAAGTATCTCCACGGAATGTAGCAAAGGTCATCTTACCTGTTGCACCATCACGGACCAGAACCTTGATCTCACTGTCACCTTGCAGATAATCTCTGTAAAGAGTAGCTACTACATTATCCGCACCATTTACGATAGTATCTGAACCGTTAACAACTTGTGTCTCTGTAGAGGTAGCCCCAAGACCAGCATAGTAAGAGGTGCCTATGATGTAGGAAGTATCACTATCTTGATCTTCAACTTTCCAAGGATAGAAAGCCTGTAAAGCTAAGTCCATAACAAGGATATTGTTGTACTTGTAGTCTATTGTTTCATCGTTATCAGGATAAAACCAGAACACTCTGCTGTTTACTTTGTCGAACTCAACATGGACCTGAGCTTTCTTCTCGTTTGAAATGTTGTCCCAAAAAGTCTGTATGGTAGATAGTGATAAGTTTTGAGCAGTGGGTACGTTTAGTGATTCACCTTGTTGAATTGCGTGTAGCCCTGTCTTACTCCACCAAACAGGTAACCCATCTGCTACTGTAAAGGAGTTTTCATTTACTAAGCCTACGTCACTGATACGAGTGATGGCGTACTCAGTGGCACGGAACACGTTGTCAACACCAGCAACAGCCCACACACCGTTCTCAGCAAACACCAATAGAGAGGCACCAATAACGTGGAGCTTACGAATGTTATGAGCATCGGGGATACTTACCACACCGCCGTCAGTGTCCAGTAGGTCACTAATGATCTCTGAGGTAGGGTCATACACCTGATAGCAGTTACCTACGTCAGCAAGCCTCTCCGTAAGTCTGGAGAAGTAAACCTTACCACCATTCTTAGCTGAGTCAATCCCCGAATAAAATACACGACCTGCGTATGCAGCTACTGTACGAAACCTACCTGTCTCTACTTCAGTAGCCAGACCAGAACGTACCTTGTTAAAGACATCTAAAACAAAGTGACCGTTAGCTGCAAGAGATGAACCAGAGTAAATTTCTTCCCAGTCTGTTGCGTTAAATGCTCCGTTAGCATCTTTACCTGCGTACCAAGCATGGGTTAAAGCGAAGGTATAGGTTGCTGGTCCTCCGCCTTGACCCCAACCTACGTTCTTAGCATCGTATGTACGTTCAGCAGAAGGAGAGCTATCGTTTTCAAAGTACTCACTGGTAACCTCAGTGTCTGAACCTTGCCACTCAAAGTCTCTTTCTTTAAAGTTAATTACTGTCGAGGTAAATGCTTCAGTTGAAGTATTGAACTCAACATAGAAAGTATTAACCGCTGGTGATGCAACAATCAAAGCCCCGTTAAGGGCTGTAACTTGAACACGGTTTTCAGAAGGAGAGAGATTGTTATTAGCTGAATAAGTGTTAAGGTCTATTGTGCCTGAGTACTTGTTAGCTGACAAGGGGTCTGTAGACTTCTCATAGAAGTAAAGAATGTTGTTGACTTGAATTACCAAGAACTCTAGGTTAGGCTGACCTGCTACGTTGTACCAGTCCAGTGTTTGTACTAAAGCACCTTGAGGTACAACAACATCTGAAAGAACATGGTTGTCTTCTAATGTAAGAGCCTTACGCCTACGCCGTGTACCATCACGTTCCAAGGCGCAGTTAAGTTCGTCCACTGAAGCATTCTCAGGGAACGTAAGCTCAGAAGCCTCAGTGATGAGACCTTTAACAAAGGTGTTAACCGTTCTCTGGATCAGGCTCTGTGGCATTCAGTTCTTCCTTCTTGGCCTTACGGGCCTTGTACCTGTCGTTAACGGCCTTACGAGGAGTGGGCTTCTTATGTTCTAGGTGAGCAGTTACTGCATTAAGTGCAGAGCTAATACCTGTCCATCGTCCACTTAGTTCTGCTGGAACCTGTGCTCCGTTCTCGTACTTCACTGCATAAAACTTAAAACCATCTTGAGGTTTGTAAACTACTAGAGGTTTCTCAGTTTTGTCACTTACTACTTTTACTTGTTGACCGTCTTCACTTTTGATTAAACTAATGTCTACCATAGTTGTTCTTTGGCCTTCCTACATTCAATCTATGTAAATCATTCTGGACGTAAACTTTCTGACGCCTAGCAGACTGCTCGGTCTTAGGATCAGCACCTGATTTAAATAAGGACATGGCTGTAGACTTAGCTTCAGCTAGAAGGTAGGGGAACATTACATCATCAATGTCAGGTGTAAACGTATCAGTAAACGAGTCAAAGGTTGGGTACTTAATACCATATGCTCGTGTCTTAGCTGAAGTTAGTGTGCTGTCGATGGTGGATTTGTAGGAGTCCAGTACGATGTTTTCATCATCAAACGATGTGTAGTACTCAGGCATTACATCGTTACGGATAAGTAGTATACTGTCTGCCTGTACATCATTGACCTGTACAACATTAGAAGCAAGGCTGTCCCGCTTGTCTGACAAACCAAAGAAAGCATCTGGCTCTAAGTATGTAAGGCGTTTGTACTCTACCCCACCTACCTTCTCAGACACGTTGTAGTCCAAAAACTCAATGTTCTTTACACGAGTGGGGAAGGAGAAGTGAGTAGGTCTGGCGGAACTAGAGTACGAGACTAACTTAATTGTTTGAGCATGTTCAGGAATAATACGAGTAGAGATAAGATTGAAGTAAGTATTCTCAATTACTTTAGCAATCTGTTCAGCTTCATTTGAATCAGAAATACTGTTGATCTCCTCCGAATCCATATCGGATAAGATGTTCTGAACCATTTCGAGGAGAGTCATCTTCATGTTATGCACTCATTCCAATAATAGAGACGTAGATGTTGGCATAGTTTACGTCAACATTGTCAGCATTTGATTTAGTTTTAATTTCAATATAGTCATTTTGAGCTAACGAGATGACAGCAGTAACAGAGATAGAACCCCAAGAACCCGAAGAAATAGAACGGATAGCCCTTGATCCGCCAATCTCCGTACCGTTCTTAAACAAAGCCCACTCTACATCTTTTGAACTACCGGATTCCTGTGAAGATGACATTGTTAGGTTAATCAAAGATGTTACTTCTGTAGAATCATCGTAACGAAATCGTAAATTAGGAGAAGTTACTACAGTAAAACCTGTTACATGCGAAGAGTCTACTGGAAAGGATAGAAACTTTTCAACAATGTCTGTATCAAGAGTGTAGGCAAACGGAGAAGTAGCAGAGAATGTAGTAGCTACACCAAGGTGACGGTGAATAGGTTGCCATACCCCACTACCAGAACCGTTAGCAACGTATGCTTCACCACTGTTGGCTGTGGCTACACCCTTAGGTTCGTGTAATGCACTACCTGTTAATGATGAATGTTCTACGTTAGCCATGTTATGTTATCCTTACCGGGGGGACTTGTTAAGACTATTATACACACAAGTAAAATAGTTGTCAAGTATAAAAAGTAAGAGGAGGAGATTTCTCCCCTCCCCTTGTAATTATGTTACGCCAACGGCGCAGTCATAACTGTAACCAAGTTCTCTGGACGGTACAGTTTCATACCATAACGTGCAGTAGTTACAAACTCTGTACGCTGGTAATCTTTGTTGTACTCTGTGTCCACGTTTGGCATCTGACGCCATGCACCTACGAAAGGCAACACTGTCTGATCCGCAGAGAAGAACATGTTGGTGATTGCGTTGTTAACAGTTGTACCACCGATAGTTTCAGCAGCTTCTGTTTTCAGGTAGTTCGATGTATATACATCAAAGCCGTAGATGTTAGCAACAAAGGACATGCCAGTTGCGATACCATCACGAACAATACCTTCCCAACGTGGGTTGTTAGATACGTTTGTCAACTGAGACAATGTGTTCATCTCAAATTCAACAGACGGATCAACAATAGCAACGAGGTTGCGCTGTGGTACTTTACCAGTTTTCAAAGCACGGAGTGCCTTAGCAAAGTCTTCAACGGCAATCTTGTTACCTGTACCGGAACCCAGCATACGGTGGTCAACGCCATTGATTGCGTTACCATCATCTAGTGTTTGCTGACCACCCAAAGCCATGATGTCTGTCTCAAGACGTTCCATCAAAGCACGTTCTTGCAGAGGCACGAACTGTGACATGATTTGGTTTGAGTAGTAAACATCCTGCATCGCTTTGTTAGTGATGTAGTTACCAGCCTGAAGGTACTCAGTGATGGTGAACGTAAACTGTGCATCATCAATTGGGTCATATGTGACCGCAGCATCTTCAGTGTAGTCGTTAACGGTTGCATCACCCAAAGATGGGATTTTGAATGTATCACCATCTGGGAAATCATTCAACCAGTTAACGTATTTCATGCCTTGCAGTTCATCCCGCAAGATTTCCTTAAGCTCTGCACCCCAAACTTCTGCACGTTTGGCTAATGCGAGAGTAGCTACTGTATTACCAGCCATTGTTCTCTTCCTTTATCAATAGAATCTGTCACCCAGACGTTCGGCATCTGCCATCATTTGTCGCTGAGTAGACGGTTTATAGTACTCTGTCGAGTTTTCCCTGCGAAGTTTTTGGTAATAACCAAAGTCCTTCTCAGAGGATGCTTGCATTGTAGAACCCTCAGTACGAATGCTCCCCTGCACTAATGGATTGGAACGAGGTGCTGACTTACCCATCAACTGCATAAACGCAGCTGGTGACTTTGCAGCCATACCTTGTAACTCTGCCATCGGTAGCCCCAGTTCATTAGCTTTCTGCTGCACGGCAGCTGCTGCTTCTGTTCCGTAGGCTTGTGCAAGTTCCGATTCAACTAGAGCAATGTTATTTTTAGCAACACTTTCCTGCTCTCGCTTTCTCAGGGTCTGTTCAACTAGGCTCTCAATGTCTGCTTCACTCGAACTTGGCTGGGTATTAGCTGTATTCGTAGTGCCACTATTGTTATTATTGGGATCAAGAAGTTCGGTTGTGGGTGCCGAGGCCATTTCTTCCATCTTAGTTGTAACTCCAAGTTTGTATGCTTGCTTTTCTAGGTCTGCTTTCAAAGAAGCATTCTCTTGTTTCATCTGTTCGATAAAACGATCTGCTTCCAGCTTTCCTTTTGCTAAAGCCTCAACATCGTTGAACTTACGTCCTTCTCCCACAAGATCACCCAAGACTGAGGGACTGGTTGGTTCCTCAAAGGCTGATACTTGTTCACTCTGCTCAACAGGGGTCACCTGTTCCTCAGAAAATACACTCATTGTTATTCCTTGTCTAAGTTAATAAGGTCCAACACAGTGGTCACTGCTCGATTGAACCCGTTGCGATCTGCTTGCTTATATGCCCACGATGGTGAGTCATAGTCTGCGGCAGGGGTAGTATCCTTTAGCATAGGCTCTAGGATTTCTTTGAGGCGGTCTAGTCCCTCTCTCTGGGACTGCAATGTTTGTGCTACCGCTTCTTTTTCTTTCTTTGTTTTACAGTCTTTGAACCAAGCTGCCTTCATTCAATAGGCTCCTCAGGGGCTTGCTCAGGTGCGGGTTCTAGTTCCTGCATACCTCGTTCAGCCTTTTCCTCTTGCTCTGCTTCAAACTCAACCTGAGCCTCTGTGACAACCTTCTGTGTCTCAAGTTGTTCAGACACTGCAATGTTCTCACCAAACAATGCTGGCTCACCTAACTCATCTGCAAGCAAACGAGCAAACTCTTTACCTGAAAGGTGTGAGCCAATGCTAGGATCGGAGGCTTTAATTTGATACATGGTAGTAAGGTTCTGTACACGTTGAGCACGTTCAGCAAAGTGACGAGCACCCATTGGTACGATCTTACCGTTAGCCTTGATGTCCTCACGAGTAATCTGTGTAAAGAAGTACAAGCCAGTATCTTCGTTTAAGACCTTAGCTGTATCCTCATAGTCCATGTTACGGCGTGACACTTCAAGCATAGCATTCAAGATAGGCTCAAGGAACACACGTTCAAAGTGAGCTGTCTTGTGTTGGAAGATACGACCAGCAGCAGTCATAAGCTGGTTAACCTCAAAGGCTGTCTTCTCACCTGCGCTACGGATACCCATAGCCTCACGGGGAGCACCTGCCATCATCTCCATCTTAGCTTCGATTTCTCGAATCTGGAAGTCAGCATTAAGGGCTGTACTGTCAGGAACAAGGTAACCTACATCGCCTTCATCACCCAGATAGATACGAGCATTAGGTTCAAAGTCAAAGTCCTCTACATCACCACGAATCTTGAGAACAGGGTAAGCAATCTGATCGAAAACATCTGCTTTAAGGTTCTCTAGGTGGTCAATGCGGTACTGCATACCTACAAGATTATCTAGTGGACCCATGCTGTACAGGTTATCAGGACGGTCACGCCAGCCTACATGGAAGATAGGATCACGACCTAAGTAACTAGGGTTTTCTTCATTAGACAAAACATACGCACGATCAACAATTGTGATAACACGATTGTTCATAAACTTACCAGAGTTTGTATCGTAAATGTCACCGTAGAAAGTAAGGATTTCTACATAGTCCGACTCAAAGTAATCTGTAAGATTAGAGAAGCCATCAGCAACAAAACCTTCTGACTTATTTACATCAATGTCATTACCTTTAGCTGCACCACGGTTACCTAACATCTTATTGAAGATGTCAGACATATACTCTTTATCAACTGACGTATCGACCATACGTTGTACTTCACCCAAGGTCAAGACAGAACGAATAATCTTAGGAGTATCTGCAAACTCAGCAGCTATCGGATTAAAACAAATATCAAACGGTGAAATACGAACAAGTTTAGGACCAACGTAGTTAACTACACGATCACCATCTTCAAACTCAGTTACCTTACGTTGATAATCGACAGTAGCAAAGCAGTTACCATACTGAATGTAGTCATTGATTAATTTACTTGTAGTGTTTACAAAGTCTGACTGACGTAGTTTATTCTGCATGTACGCCTGAATAATGTCACGTTTAATCTTTAGGTCTGAGTCACTGTCTGATGCTTCAAACCGAAACCAACGCTTCTGAGGAAACAAGGCAGCGAAGTAGTTAGCATGAAGGTTGTCAGAAATCTGAGTTAGCTTGGGAGTAGTAGTAGAGTTAGACCAAGGTAACTTACTGTTACTTGTTGTGCGAGTATCTGTAGCGTAAACATAGTTACGTAGCTCTTTCCACTCCTCAATCTTAGAAGAACGAGCACTGTTCCAAGTGGACCAACGATTAGCAATATCCACAGCTAGGGCATGTGGATCAATAATGCTTTCAATGTCAATAGTAGTGCCAGCCATTTCGACTCCTAGTCCTAGCTTATGTGTTAATAATAACACACTGTAAAATTTATGTCAAGTGTTAAAATGCAACACCACCGAATTTTGGATGGAATACAACATTATTATCTTGACTGCGTGTACGCCTTACTGTACTGCTAGGCTTAATAGCTACTTCAACAGCAGCAGCTAAACAGTCTTTACAGTCATCGTGTGCTGGATTGTAGGATACTAACTCTTCTTCTAGTACCTGACAGTTACCACCACGGTAGTGATACACTTGTAAGTTATCATATCTTGGTTCAAGGATAGCAGCTATACGTTCTTCCTTAGAACCTTGATGTCTGTTTGGTCTATGCTCATCAATCTTAAGAGCAAGGCCATTAGGTTTAATGTAGTTATCTTTTAGTTCAGATACGATAGCTGACTGAGCAGCTGTACATTCAGCCCGTAGTTTCCTGAAGTCCCAACGATTAAGGAGATCAAGAATGTGTCTGAAGTACTCAGAAATCTTGTCAGTCTTAAAACGATCAATGTCTAAAACATATACGTTATTCTCAGAGTCCACTCCAATGACGACAATTGCAGTGTAGTCGGCACGTTTACTGACACTGTAAGCAAAGTCCACAGCTGCACTAACATTTAATTTATGTCCTTTGTAGTGCCACTGCCCTCCTTCACGAGTCATATGTTTACGATCATAGTATTGAAACTTCTCGTAAGCAATAGGTTGAGAGTCAGGGTCTGTTGGGTCATTGTAGTACTGAGCACGAAACTGTACACGGTCTAAGTACTGTCCTCGTTTCTTAGCTAAGATTTTAATATCAAAACCGAACATCTTACCATCTTTACGAAGTTGACGGGGCCACAAGAAGTCACCTGTGCCATCTCCGTTGTCTTCTACTGCTCGTTCCATAACTTCGTAGATAGACTCTTTACCTACTATCTCATTCTTATCTGAGTAGATGTCTTCTTCCATACTCATCAAATCAGAGTACAAATCTTTAGGATGATACCTTGTACCGACTACCCACTCTCTAGCTTCACTACCTTCAATAGATGAAAGCAAAGAGTATTGAGACTTAACTTTGTTACGGCCTTCTCCAGTGTAAGCATTTTCAAAAACTACTACGTCATCGAGGACAGCAATATCGCAGTGCATCCCTGTAAGAGAAGTAGTGAGACCGCCAGTAAATATAGATGGGTCACGGATAGCCTCTTTCTTACGATCTGGGTGATCTAGTGCAATCTCAGATGTTGTCCACTTTTCTCGTTTACTTTCATCTTTGTTTAGATGTTCAGGCCAATACTTCTGATGTATGTCTGACTCAAAGATGTTCTTGATAAACGATAGCTGTTTCTGGGCTAAGTTAGATGTAGCTGAAATATACAGAACCCGCAGGGTAGGGTTCTTAGTTAGTTCCCAAGCAACCCGGTAAGCAACCATTGCTGACTTACCGTGGTCACGAGGGAATAAAAGAAGCTGGTGAGACTTAGCTTCTTGCCTTGTCCACCATTTACAGACATCTTCGTGACAGTTTCCTAGTACACGTTGAGGAGCTACAAGCCTAATAAATGTTATTAGACTTGCTTCTGCTGCTTCCCTTATTTCGTTTATTGTTGCCATTAAGTAGTAGCTTCGTTTTCCGCTGGCGCTGCTTCCAGAGAAGCTGTCAGCATGTTTACAAAAGCATCCTTGCCGACCATCAACTGATCCAAATTAAACTGGGCCGAGTTGATCTTTTGTTGCAGGGAGTTGATGTGGTTAATCATCACCTTCTGCTGATCGGTTAGCTGGTCTTCTGTGTAGTCTACTTCGTTAATCGTGATGATAACCTTTTTGTCTTCAGTTGTCATGTCGATCTCCTTTTAAGTTATGCCCAGAGTGGTGCTTGAGAGAGTGCTGTAAAGCCTAACATTGTAAGTCCTTACTCAGGCTTAGTGGGCCATGTAATATCGTGTGGAAAGTTAGATTGCTGTGGTACATCTAGTAATGCCTGACGGTATGCAGACCATGCAGCCTGTGTGTCAACATCAAGTGCAGCCCAGCGGAGTGTATTACCAGCAATAGCATCTACTTCTGTAAGTCGATTGTCACGTTCAGCACGAACCTGTGCGGCTGCGGCTGCATCTAGCTCTGCCTGAGTAGGCGGAACATATGCTGCGAAGTCATCACCGATCAAAGCCATGACTGCATCGTTGTTGATAGTCATGTCGGTGTCAGCAGGGTCAAGAGTATATGGTATCCAGCCGTGCTGTGGATGGTTAATCTCTACGTCCATGCGAAGGTTATCCGCTTGAAGAGATGCCGCATTGCGGACTTCTGTTATTGTTACAGTCATTATGAAACCCTCACAAATACGGTAAGGTCAGAGTATCCTGTTCGATAAGTCTTACCCATACACCGCCAAGTACCACTGGGTGCATTGCCAGTAGCGAGCCGTGGTGAACCCGCAAACTGCAGATTTGAACCAGCGGTTGTCGAGCCTTCAGTAATGATGACGTTTGAAGCAAAGAAACCATAAGTGCCAACAGCACCAGCGGTTGTACTGGGGCCGGTGCTAGAGCTATCAAAGTTGTCATCACCTCGTATTACACTAGCCATATCATTCCACCGTTACGTTAGGGATAGGTTGGATTGCTTTGAGTTCAGCAGGCGTAGTAGCTGCGTCAATGCTTGCCAGTGAGGGTGCATCACGCAAGGCTTGCTTGTCAGAGATGATCTGTGTCGTGTCAGCGCCTGTCTCAAGTGCCTTCATGTAGGCTGTGTCTAGTGCAGCCAATGGCTCAATACGAGCACGGCGTATCTTGTCACGCCAGATGTCCTTGGCTGCTGCCATGTCTACAGAGATTACCCCTGCGTCTGTATTAGCTTCCCAAGCACCACGGAAGGTACGCTCTGCTGGTACTTCATAGTCTGCGGCGTCATAAGATGTTGCGCCTATCTTGATGAAAGTCTGTGTCATTGTGTTACTCCATGGGAAGTGTGCGGGTCTTCAAAGATTACTCTGTAGTTGCTCATAGAACTATTGAAACTAAGTTATGAGACGCTTCATAATTAGCGGTGGTTGAGGCTGACGTGACTCTAACCGCACTTGTTGTCATTAAACTTACTACGCTTGCGGCGCTAGAACCTTCAACCTGGCTGCCTACACTTGCGTTGTTGGTGCCGTAAGAGTTGATGGTGTAATTTAGCGAGTAGTTAGCTGAGGCTAAGGAAGTGCTAAAGTTAATATTAAAACGCCCTGTCCCTATATCCGTAATACTACCCACATTACCATCATTTCTAATAGACACAGTGCCAATGCCATTGAAGTTCACCCAAGCCCGTGCAGGGTAAAGATCGGTCAGGGTTGTGGCCCCTCCTGATGCGTTTTGCACAACGTTTGCTCTTATCGTACTCATGCTGCTAACCTCCACGCATTACGGAACTGTCTGTCAGACGGTAAATCTGCTGTCTTAACAATCTTAAACATTGGTCTGTTGTACTCCACCGACCAGATGTGACGAGGGATGTCTTTCATGATGAGATACTCAATAGCTTCTTCTTCTGTGAGAGGGCCAATACGGGGTGCTGTCCACTGTGCTGCATGTTTCTCTGGGTCATGCTTAAAGTTGTCGTGGCGACCCTCAGCTATGGCTTGTTGCTCATCATCTTGCAAAGCCCAGTAAACTGATATGGGTGGTAGTAGCCCAGCCTTAGCTTCTTCAAGCCAGTTGTCACTAGGAACAAGCACCATTGCGGGTTGCTCTGGTTGCTCTGGGTCTTCAAAGATTACTCTGTAGTTGCTCATCTAACAATTCCTGAGTAACCTTGTTGCCAGTCTTGCTGCCCTGTTGTATCACTACCACAGTATACTTTATACGCAGTCGTGCTTGTTATCCTTGCACCTGTTTGTAATGCGAACTCCTGACCACCTGTCCATAAAGAAGGAGTAGCCCAAGGCCCGCCATCAGCTGCCGCCAATGCGTCACTAAGGTTAAACTGTGGTTCACCTTGACCTAAATCAGTCAAGCTACTCATACCAGAAGAAGCAAGTATCCTAGCAGTACCGTTCATGGCAAAAGTAACCCAAGCCTTGACTGTACCCGCACCACCTAAACTACCAAGGTCT
>Ga0255775_1002939_pt1 | contig 14416 bp, 14 predicted proteins | sample 011ome_26_FD_179973 | JGI IMG/M metagenome (GOLD analysis project Ga0255775, IMG submission 179973) | Coastal salt marsh microbial communities from the Groves Creek Marsh, Skidaway Island, Georgia - 011511BT metaG (version 2) | ecosystem: Environmental > Aquatic > Marine > Intertidal zone > Salt...
CACAGGGAAGAGCAATTACGTAGGTCACGGCTGGTGGGTCCTCTCGGAGCTTTCTACTTCCCTATCGTAACGGGTCGTTCTGGGCGGAAACCGTGGCCACGCGATTGCTCCCACCACCAGGAGCGTGGTTCCTCCGAGAAGAGCTAGACCTGCTGTGTCGGCGATGATAATCACTGATCCGTTGCCATCGACGCCCGCCAGCATCATGAGCGCTCCCACGATGCCCACACTTGCCCAGACAATCGGGTAGCGCTCCACAAAGAGTGTTCTCAACCCGGCAACCGCCAAGGCCACCAATACCAATGCCACCGTCAGCCCCCACGGAAATAGAACCCCGTGGTAGATGCTTGCAAAGGTCCCCACGGTGGTCCCAAGAACGAGAGTAGCGAGTGACCTCAGAGCCCTCCGAATCAGGGGCGGGCGGCTCACTGATCGAGTCTTTGCATCCACCCGTGAGGATCGGCTGCGCGACCATATTGAATGTCAATGAGTTGTGAACGCAACGCCATCGTTACCTCACCGGGAGGGGCATCAGCAGAACCAATGGTGAAGTCTGGGGCTCTCAACTGACCAATGGGAACAACCGTGGCAGCAGTTCCACACGCGAACGCTTCCACGATGTCTCCAGATGCAGAGCCCTGACGCCACTCATCAATGGTGACAGCGCGTCGCTCGATTACGTGACCAGCATCCTCTGCGAGCTGCAGGACGGAATCTCTCGTGATGCCCTGGAGAATCGTTTCACTGTGAGGGGTGACCAGAGTTCCATCTTTGTAGACCAGGACCACGTTCATCCCGCCCAGCTCCTCCAAGTAACGTCCTTCCGCGGAGTCCAGGAACATCACCTGTTTGCAGTCGTTCTCAGCAGCCTCAGTTTGGGCAACAAGGGAAGCAGCATAGTTGCCTCCGGCCTTCGCAGCACCCGTTCCACCCTTACCGGCCCGGGAATAATGCGTGGAGAGCCAGATAGATACGGGGCTCACGGTGTCACCAAAGTAGGGGCCTACGGGAGAGGCAATGATGTAGAAGGCGACCTTCTTCGCTGGCCTCACCCCCAGGAATGCCTCCTTGGCGAACATGAACGGTCGAATGTAGAGAGACGTTTCGGGGGCGCTCGGAACCCAGGCTCCATCGGCGGAAATAAGTTCCCTGAGTGCCTGGAGGAAATACTCCACCGGAAGCTCAGGCAATGCCATCCGCCTCGCGGATCGCTGCAAACGAAGAGCATTTTGGTCGGGCCGGAAGGTCCAAATTGAGCCATCTGCATGACGGTATGCCTTCATGCCTTCGAAAATCTCTTGGCCGTAGTGCAGGACAGAAGCAGCAGGGTCAAGGGGAATCGGTCCGTAGGGCTGAACGCGAGGACTATGCCAGCCGCCCTTCTCTGACCAGCAAATATCAACCATGTGGTCCGTGAATACGGTTCCAAAGATAGGGTGTTCGCCGGACTCAGATTCCTCAGGCCTGAACTTGGGGGTTAGAGTTGTCTTCACAGAGAAAAGAAGGGGCTGCCGAAGCGCAGTTGTATTTTCCATCGAATAACCCCTCTACATGTTGAGAAAATATGAGTGAAACAGAACTCAATCCCTTCTATCTTAACTCCAACCTCTTCCGTGTTGACTCAAATCTTCAATCGGTGGGCCTAAGTGAAGGGGGCGGCAACGACGTTCCAAGTGTGTATGAAGTGTCCGCCGGCAACGTGGGAATGGGTATGGTGTTCTTGCGCTTTCGAAGCACATTAGGAAGCCCATCACAGCATCCAACGAGTTTGCATCAATTTACTCGGGCCTCACTGTTGACTCGAGCCGAAAGCTTGCAAAGGTTATAAACAGAGGGTTTTCCAATGTAGTTTTTGCGTTGCAGGATCAAATCCGAATCTCAACCCCCTATCCACGTATGTTTCCGTATGAGGCTCTGACGGAATTCTTGCGTGACCTAAATGTCCCAGTCGTCGTGGCCTCGCTGGGAATCAACGAGAAGTTCAAATTTGAAAGCAGGGCTCGATTTGCTCGCCGGCTCGATTCCCGCCTCATAAATTTCCTCAAATTACTCGGGAAGAGCAGTCCTTTCCTCGGGGTGCGTGGATTCGAAACGGCAAGATTTTTGGAGCAACTTGGAATTGAAAGCGACGTGATTGGCGGCCCGAGTATGTTTCGACGAAGCTTTCAGGAGCTGAAGAACCTCCAAACTGAGCGAGATCGGCTTTGGCGTGGTGCTGAGGGGAGTGGTGGAGTCCTTGCTACCTCGGAGGTTGGAGAGCGCCTTTTGAGGATGGCCAATGCTGTCGTGAGACAAGACATACTTGATTGCGGCTCGACTGTCATTAGAAATCGCAACTATCTCTATCCTCGCAATCCAGAGGAACTGGAGGAGGCCTATAGAGGACAGCGCCTTGCTTTCGGATCGAGAATGCACGGTGCGATAGCGGCACTCAACGAAGGCCTAGCAACTTCAGTCACAAGTTCTGATGCAAGGACCACGGAAATGGCCAACGCTAATCGGACTGAGGCGATTCCATTCCAAGTCTGGCTTGGAACGGCTGACACTCGAAAGACTCTTCAATGAAACTTCTCACGGAATCGACCCAGAGCGCTTTACAACAGCGTCCACAAAATATTGGAACTTTCTTCATCGAGCCGGGCTGATCAAACCAAACCATCGAGAGGCGCCATCGCGGGAACGCGGCGCTAACCTAAGCTAGGCTCATCGGTTGGAAGGGCGCTCGTTTTGGGTTTTTTGACGCAAAGAATGAAGGCGAATGATGAAACAGAATGTATTTGAGAATCTCTTTGTCCTGGAACTCGCAAACAACCATTGGGGCCAGCTCGAGCGTGGAAAAAGAATCATCAGAGACTTTGCCTCGGTAGCCAGACACAACGGGGTGAAGGTTGCAATTAAGCTGCAATTTCGGGATGTGGGCAACTTTATACACAAAGACTTCACGGGTCGAAAAGACGTTCGTTATGTGTGGAAAACGGAGGCGACCCGAATGTCAACCTCTGATTATCGTCAGCTAATCGACGAAATACGACTTACCGGCTGCATGCCGATGGCAACTCCTTTTGATGAAGAGTCGGTTGAGCTATGTGCAAGTTTCGATTTGCCAATCATCAAGATTGCGTCAAGCGACATAAACAGCTGGCCTTTGCTGGAAGCGATCGCCAAGCTTGGCAAACCTGTCATAGTTTCGACAGGGGGCGCAGGAGACCAGGAGACGGACAACGTCGTGAAATTTTTCAGCTCTCGGGATATACCGATTGCCCTCAATCATTGCGTTTCGTTATACCCGTCTGAGGACCATGAGTTAGAACTCAATCAAATTGAGTACCTCGCGAATCGATACCCCGACCTCGTAATCGGATGGTCAAGTCACGAGCAGTATGACTGGGTGGCATCGATGTTTATCTCCTATGCAAAGGGAGCGCGCACGTGGGAACGGCACATTGACATTGACGATGGTCAATTTGATGTGTCCCCGTATTGCACCACTCCTGAGAAGGCGGACCAATGGTTTAAGGCATTCAAGAAAGCCAGGGAAATGTCGGGCGGTAGCCCAAACACGAAACGCTCGATTCCAAAAAGGGAAGTTGAATACTTGGATGCTCTTGTCCGAGGGGTTTACGCGCGGCGAAAATTGGAACCTGGTTACATATTTTCTTCACGATCTTTCAGCGAGGATTTCTACCTTGCCGTGCCGCTACAGAAGAATCAACTGTCGGTCAGAGAAATCTTAAATGGGGAGAGACTGCTCCGACCCATTGAGAAAGATGCCGCTCTACTTTCGAACGACATCGATGGTCCTTACGGTGAAGGAGGGGCCCTCCAGGAACAAATTGCATCCAGGGGTCTCTATGTTGCTTCCCCTGACTCAGACACGCCGATAACCTAATTCTTGAAATGAAACCGTCTTCAGTCGATATCACTTCTCCTGCCACATTCGCCGATATTTTGATCGAACTCTTGCTTGAGGAAGGCTACAGTCATTGTTTTTTTGTTCCGGGGGGAAACATTATGCATCTCCTGAACTCAGCAAGAAAGAACATGACCTGCATCCCCTTTGTTCATGAGCACTCCGCGGTGGTCGCGACTGAGTACTTCAACGAATTAAGAGTGGGAAGCGACGCAAGAAAGGCGTTCGCGCTGGTGACCGTAGGTCCTGGAGTCACTAACGCGGTTACTGGAGTAGCAGGCGCGTTCCTTGAAAGCAGGGAGTGCTTAGTTATCGGAGGACAGGTGAAACAGGAAGACCTAAGCCCTCCAGAGCTGCGTCAGCTTGGAATTCAAGAACTCGATGGCGCCCAACTTATGACTCCTGTCTGTAAAGTTTCTCTGAGTATTCGCGGTTTGAAGGACATGTCGGCCTTGCGCGCGGCAGTGAGGAGTGGGTCAACTCCAAGACGCGGACCAGTATTCGTTGAAGTGCCCCTTGACGTTCAGGGTTCGAAAGTCTCAGGTAATCGAAAATCGCGGCTTCCACTGGCTGCCAGGCACGATGAACGGACAGGAGACAGTGAGCAATTTGTAAAACTCGTCTGGCACGATATTCAACTGGCAGAACGTCCCGTCTTACTAATCGGAGGCGGTGTTTCCTACGACGTGGCGTGTGCGCTCCATCAAAGCTTGGCTCGACTAGGCATTCCGCTTATGACGACTTGGAACGGCTTTGATCGAATTCCAGACTCCCACCCTAAGTTTGTTGGACGACCAAATAACTGGGGGCAGCGTGCCGCAAACATAATTTTGGCTCAAGCCGATTTGGTTATTGCGGTGGGTACTCGATTAGGGATTCAACAAACCGGTTTCCGTGCCGAAAAATGGACGCTGGCGAAAGTAATCCAGATTGACGTGGACGAGGGAGAGCTGCGGAAACCGCATCCTCAAATCCACCGCGGGGCGACTATTGATGGGGACAGTTTTCTTCGCTTATTAGCTGAGTACGAGGCGGATTTTTCTGACTGGCTGACTTTCTGCCTTGAGGTGAATAAACGGTTGCCCATTGCCGAATCTTCTTTTTCCCAGTCGAACTTCGTCAACCCTGCGAAGTTGATATCTTCGTTGAACTCTCTCCTGACTTCAGGAGATCGAATAGTGCCTGCCAGTAGCGGAAGCGGACAATTCTTACCAATGCAGCAACTCCGGATTCCCCCTAAATGCCGTGTAATCACGAACAAGGGACTAGCCTCCATGGGGTATGGTCTTGCGGGAGCGATTGGTAGCGCATTGGCTGATGACCAAAACCGTACTGTTCTAATCGAGGGAGATGGGAGCTTTGCACAAAACCTACAAGAGCTCGGCACTGTAGCCATTCAGAATTTGCCTATCAAGATAATTCTTCTTTCTAACGACGGATACGCATCCATAAGAGCGACGCAAAAACGACACTTTGACGGAAGCTACATGGGTTGTGACACAGCTACCGGGCTCGGTCTTCCCCACTGGGGCAAGGTGGCAGAGGCTTTTGGAATTCCGCATCAGATTGTCAGTGAAGAGGGGGCTCTCGATGAGGCACTGAGGTTGACCATGTCGGCGCCGGGGCCCCAAATTCTCGTTGTCAGAATAGACCCAGAATACGAATTTGCCCCGAAAGTCGGGAGCTCCATCTCATCAGATGGACGAATTACATCTGACCCTGTGTACGATATGCAACCGAGATTACCTGAGAAAATCGCAGACCAAGTTGTCGCGTTTCCTATTCCGCTCCCACTCACTGTCCTCGATCGGCTGAAATGACTGTTTTTCTTACTGGAGCTAGTGGTGGAATTGGAACCGCCGTGCGGGACGAGTTCGTCTCGAATGGCTGGAACGTGATCTCCCCGACAAGGCTCGAAATGGACCTGAGCGAGGAACAGTCGATTGAAGACTACTGTCAAACACGTACTGATGTGAGTTCCGTCACTGCGGTTGTGAATTGCGCCGGCGTAAATGCTCCAAAACCCATATTCGAGTTCACGCAACTCGACCTCTCCCTACTGTTTCAAGTTAATGTGTTTAGCTCGTTTCACTTGGTGAAAAGCCTGATGGAATCGGGGGCCAAAATAAGGTCGGTCGTTTCAATTAGCTCGTTATATGCAGACAAGAATCGCGTGGGCCGAGCGGCATACAGTATGTCCAAATCCGCCCTAGAGCAATTGACGAAGGCCCTCGGTGCGGAATTCGGCTCTCTAGGCGTCAGATCGAATATCGTCCGCCCCGGCTTCATCGACACAGACCTGACTAGGAGGAACAATTCAGAGTTTGAAATTAGAAAAATCCTTGAAAGTGTGCCGTCCGCGAGACTAGGGCTTCCAAGCGAGGTGGCAAAAGTCGTTTACTTCCTCTCGAGCGACGATGCATCGTACGTCAATGGGGCCATAATAAATGTAGACGGAGGCGCGTCGCTGTGGTAGGTCCTGGAGGGGCTCGTTCCCCAATCGAAATTAGTTCTCATGACGGTTCTTACGCCGTGACATTTGAAAGCTCCAGCGAAGCCCTGAAACGACTTGGTGGTGCAGAGAAAGCTTTGTTCTTCATTGTCGATAGGGCTGTCGCAGAAAAAAACACTAAATTAATTGAAGACATTTCGGCTTTCCAGGTATTACAGGTTGACGCGGTTTCATCTACAAAATCCCTAGAAGGAGTAGCTTCTCTCGCAAGCTGGTTAATTGAGTCAGGGGCTGATAAAGGCGCTCTTCTAGTCGGAATAGGTGGCGGAGCTGTGCAAGACCTGGTCTCTTTTACGGCTCATGTATACAAGCGCGGAGTCCCATGGGGCTTTCTGCCGACAACGCTCCTGTCCCAGGCTGATAGTTGCATCGGTGCAAAAAGCGGAATCAACCTGTTGCCCTATAAGAACCAACTGGGAGCTTTCCATGCGCCAACTTTTGTGAACATTGATTCTGGCCTACTTGAGACGCTTCCGCGCCAAGAGATGGTCTCGGGCTTAGGGGAAATCCTTAAGCTCTCTCTGATTTCTGATTACTCTTTCTTCGACCATTTCGAAGAGGCGTCCTCGAGCGGCCATGTCAAGAGTGATGCTCTCCCGGATCTTGTTCGAAGGTCCCTAGTCGCGAAGAAAACAGTGATTGAGGAGGATGAACGGGAAGAAGGTCCTCGAAAAGTTCTAAACTACGGCCACAGCTTTGGCCACGCCTATGAGGCCCTACTGGGTCACAACGTTCCCCATGGGGTTGCCGTTGCCTGGGGAATTCAGTTGATTAATTTCATTGGTGTGCACGAGGGAGTCACCGACCCTGAAATAAGTCGAAGAGTGTCGGAGGTAGCGAGGCGACTGTTTCCTGGACCCCCTGCATTGGGAGAGAAACAGGGAGATCTAATCAGCCAGTTAAAACTCGACAAAAAGGTCTCGAAAGGATTGATTGACTTTGTCTTCATGAAACGTGAGGGAGACTTCTTGATTAGGCCTACCCAATTAGACGAAAAAATTGACCGCTTCGTCTCAATGTTTGATCATGAGCTCTCCAATCCTAGCTACGCTTGATTTTGGCGGGACGTTCATCAAGGCGTCCCTGTTTTCTGTTTCTGACAGTGCGGAACCCCTAGACTGCGTCAAGTTTCGCTTCCCCTATGAAGTAAGGCAAGAACGCTCTGAAATCTCTTCAAATCCGAATTCCGTGATTGAGATTGCTCTCCGGGCGGTGCGTTCGTTACTCTCTCGAAACAACAATCCCAAACTTGCGGGAGCTTTGGTTTCAGGACAAATGGGGTCATACCTATTTGTAGATAGCGACGGGACTCCAATCACTGGTATCTCTTCATGGCAAAATCAAGTCTCTACCGCCTACTTGGAAAGTGTTCCTAAGAAGCTAAGACAAGACATCTTCCACTTAGGTGGGGATTTTGTCCGTCGGGAGCTCCCTGCTCTGAAGCTGCTCGAATCCCGAGCCGGGCGTAGCGGAAGATTCGAGACTTTGCTGAGTTTCGTCGTAAGAGCCATGACTGGCGGAAGATCGGAAACCATTCACATAACGGATGCTGCTGCAACAGGCATGTTGAACACGTTGGATGGTACTTGGAACGAGGATCTTCTGGGACTGCTTGGGCTTTCGCTCAGCGATCTTCCTCGCGTCACATCTCAGTTTGAAACAGCAGGATTCAGTGAAGAACTTGGGTGTCCTGTATGGGTGGGAGTTGGCGATCACCAAGCGGCCGTAAATTCTTCGAACTCACTCGAAAACGGTGGCATAAATGTAAATATTGGGACAGGCTGCCAGGTGAGCCGAGTTCGTTTGCCAGGGGACGACCGGACACTCCAAATTCGACCTTACTTCCGTGGCACCTTTCTCACGTGTCTGACTCACATTTCATCGGGGCGCTACATCGAAAGGAGCGTAAATGAGTCAACTCAAACTGCCAGCCAGCGTTCGGCCATCTGGAGAGCTCTGGCCTCCAGCGAGGAACTTCATGTACCTGAAATCGTCAGGTATTCGATCTCAGAGGTGGCAAAGGAAATCTCCGCCGCAATTGACACTGTTGATGATGAGAGGGCCTTCCATCCGATTGAGGTGACTGGAGGATTGGGAAAAATCGCGGCGTTACAAAAGGAATTGCGGAAGAAAATGCCTAATCGTCAACTTATATTCCACTCCCACCTTGATTCCACCTCATTAGGCCTAGTCAAGCTTTGGGACCGCTGAGGTTACCATCCTCAGAACGAGTGTCACGAGGAAATTTACCCCTCCCAAATATCAAACGAGGTTCTCGATCAGTCAAAAAACATCACGAGAACTTCGCGAAAATTTGTCCAGAGGTCCTCGCCCTACGCCCCTCGAGAAACTGCCTCACATCGAACCCCACGATTCAATCTGCCTGAGAAGCAAACTACGGTAATCCTCTGATCGGCCCGCTAACGAATCCAGAACCCAGGCGACAGATTCTTGAGGGTCAAGTTTCGCCACCTTCCCGAAGCTACCGGCAAATTTGGTCACATCTAAATCCAAGAAGGAGTCTTCATGGAAACTATCAGGTTCAGCAACTTGGAAGTCGATTTGAAGCTGAAGGCTCTCTCCAATAATGTCAAGCACTCGCTCGACGCTCAAAGACAGATGAGATGGTGTGCTGACATTCCAGCATCCCGTATACCCTTTGTGCGCGGCTTCTTGAAGAATCACGAGATAGGAACCAAGACAGTCAAGAACATGTTGCCACGGCCTAGTGTGTGTGGGGTTCCGAATAAAGAGCGGCTTTGAGTAATCCAGCGCCACGAAGATATCTGAAAAAAGGCGTTCCTGAGCGATATCTCCGGAGCCAATTACGTTACCGGCTCGCACTATGGCTCCTGGTTTAGAACCAGCTCGACCGAGGAATTCTTGGGATAAAATGTCGGCCATCGCCTTCGACGAGCTGTAAGGGTCTTTCCCGCCAAGCGGGTCGGTCTCGACATAGGGGCGATTCAAGCCTTGGTCCAGGTATACCTTGTCAGTGGTAACAATCAACTGAGCAAGAACCGAATCTGTTTTGTCGACAGCCTCAAGCACATTGAGTGTTCCCAGTACATTTGTCTCGTAGGTGTAGCGCGGGTTCCGGTATCCCTCCCGCACAAGGGCCTGGGCTGCCAAATGAATTACATAGTCTGGTTGGGCATGCCGAATCGCCTCAATCGTCTCATCCCTGTTCCTAATGTCGACCCGGAAATCATGGACGAGATCGTTCTCGAGATTGGTCCTGTCAAAGATGCTCCCAGGAAGTGGTTCGAGAGCGAGACCAGAAACATCATGGCCTTGAGCCTTGAGGAGAAAAACCAGCCATGCACCTTTGAATCCCGTGTGCCCGGTAATCAGATAGTGAGCCATGCCTAGCCCCTTGTTCTCACGAACTCGCTAATGGTGTCAACGACAAACTGAAGCATAGGTTCTGTCAACCCGGGGTAAACCCCCACCCAGAAAGTTCTCTCCGTCACAATGTCTGTGTTGGTGAGATCCCCCACCACCCTGAAGTCCACATTCCGGTAGGCGGGTTGACGCGTGAGGTTTCCCCCGAATAGCAAACGAGTGCCAATCTTTCGCTCATCAAGGTGTTGGATGAGCTCTGAGCGGGAGAACTTAAGACCCTCGTCAAGTGTGATCGGGAAGCCAAACCATGACGGCTCGGAATTGTCCGTGGCGCGCGGGAGAATTAGGCCAGACACACTGCTGAGCCCAGCATAAAGAAACTCAAAATTCTCATTCCTCCGCCTGATGAACTCGGGCAACTTTTGCAGCTGTGAAACCCCCAACGCTGCCTGCATGTCCGTCGCTTTGAGGTTGTATCCGACGTGACTGTAGATGTACTTGTGGTCGTACCCCTTGGGGAGGTCGCCTAGCTGCCATTCAAAACGCTTCTTGCAGGTGTTGTCCTTTCCGGTTTCGCAATAACAGTCTCGACCCCAGTCCCTGAAGGACTCCACCTGTTTTCTCACCAAGGGTGAATTGACGAACACCGCCCCTCCTTCGCCGGTGGTGATATGGTGGGCGGGATAGAAACTTACTGTTGCTGTGTCTCCAAAGCTGCCTGTCTTTTTGTCTCTATAGGTCGCACCCAAAGCATCACAAGAGTCCTCCACGAGCCATAGCCCGTGCTTCTCTTTAAGCTCCATCACTATGTCGAGGTCAAAGGGATTTCCCAAAGTATGGGCCATCATGATGCCTTTGGTTTTGGGCGATACTGCTCCACTCAACTGGTCCGCAATGGCGTCATATGTACCCAGCTCAATGTCCACGAGTACCGGCCGCAGACCGTTTTGAATTATGGGATTTACCGTAGTGGGGAAACCTGCAGCAACTGTCAGGATCTCATCCCCTGGCTTAAGGGCTCTCTTTCCGAGCTTTGGGCTTGTTAGTGCACTCAGCGCGACGAGATTGGCACTCGATCCGCTGTTGACAAAGACAGAGTTTCGCACTCCTACAAATTGGGCAAGAGCCTGCTCGAAAGACTTGTGAAACCGACCAGACGTTAGCCAACCATCCAAAGAAGCATCAACGAGATTGACGAAGTCTGTCGGGTCCAGTACCTTTCCTGAAACAGGTATGGCTGAGACACCTGGAATAAATGGCTCGACATTGCCGGTGCGTTCTGCACCAAATTCAACAGTCAGTTCAAGAATTCGTGAGCGCAGATCCTCAAGATTATTCAAGCAATTAGCCCTCCGTACTAAATTCCAGTCTACGGGATTAGCAGGCTTAAGCTACACAAAGGTATGGTGTACCTGTGAAAGTAGCTCTGCTGGCCGGTGGCCTCGGAACCCGCATGCGTGAAGAAACGGAATTTAAGCCGAAACCGATGGTTGAGGTCGGGGGCAAACCCGTTTTGTGGCACATAATGAAGAACTTTGCACATTATGGGCACACAGAGTTCGTTATCTTGGCGGGCTACAAGGCATGGGATATCAAGCAGTATTTCCACAACTACCTCCTAAACAATCAGGATTTCACTGTCGCTTTGGGGGACCCCTCTTCTATTCGCTATCACGGCAAGAACAGCGAAGCTGACTGGTCAGTAACCGTCGTCGATACGGGTTTAGATACACCCACCGGTGGCCGCCTCGTCAAAGCTCGTCGCCACCTCGGCGACTCAACCTTCATGTGCACTTACGGCGATGGCCTTGCCTCGGTCAACGTGTCGAAACTAGTGGAGCTGCATTCACAGGAAGCAACCACGGCGACCGTTACGATTACCCAACCGTTCAGTCGTTTTGGCGTCGTTGATACTTCGGGGACATCTGTCCTGCGCTTTCGCGAGAAACCACAGGTTGAGAGCTCAGTGAGCGTTGGTTATTTTGTTTTTGAACCTGAAATCTTCGACTATCTCGCAGAAGATTCAATTCTTGAAAACGAACCGCTGGATTTCCTCGCACGGCAAGGAGAAATTAGTGCATTTCATCATTCTGGATTCTGGCAACCACTCGACACCTATCGTGAATACCAGGCTTTCAACAAAATGTGGTCCTCAGGCGATGCGCCGTGGAAAACCTGGTCAGACTAGTGAATTATCGATGGCGAAGAGCGTGAACCACGTTGGCGATTTGTTCATCAACCTCCATCGCAACTAGGTTAGCTTCTCGAATACCTTGAACCCATGACTCGTTGTCAGAAGAGTAGTCATCCGGGTCTTTAGAGTCGCGGGCAAGATGCTCAAGAATTACCTTCGCACCAGGAATTTGTTTCGCAACTTTCTGGGCGATTTCAACCATCTCGAATTTCTCACCTCCACTTTCCAGCAAGGTGTAAGAATGATTGTGAGCCAAGTGCAACCCAACTGCCAATAATTCCTCAACAGCGCAGTAGCGGCGGTAGACCATTCGATCAGCGCTCACCCTTATGTTTCCGCTGTCGATGCCTTGCCTTATGAATGAAGACAATGCGTACTGATCGGGTTCTCTGACAAATCCTCCACTCACGCTCCAAGCTCGTAAAACGCCCAAATTAGCGCTTGTAGCTCTCAGTGCATCCCCAAGTGCAAGCTCAATCCTTCTTTTCCCCTCGCCATAGGGATCGAGCTTCGGCTGGACCGCAGCCCCGCTAGAAATTGTCAAAACGGTTTTCACACTTTTCAATGTTGCAGCCCAGACTAAGCGTTCAGCCAGCACCTCATTTCGAGCGCGGTACTCTGCAACCCCAAGTTCTGAAATCCAATTCCGCGTCAAATAGGCGAAATCTAAAACCAAGTCCGGTGAGAATCCCTCAAGGTCCTGCTCGTCCCACTCATGAACAGTAAGTGTTCTCTCGCCCAACTGCACATCACGGCGACGAGATCCCACAAGATAAAAGGCGGCATTTGACAAGAACGATAGTTCGAGGGCAGTTCTACCAAACCAACCGGTAGGCCCGAGGACCAAGATCCGCGAGTAATTCGAAATGGTCCGATTCCAGCAATCCAAGGCGTGAGGAGATACTCTTACCGCATTCACGTGCTTTGAGCCTCCCAGTTCATTTTGCTCCGCCGATCGACTCGGAAGTCTGAGGAGCAAATTTCAACATTCCATTCTCACCCGCGGATTCAGCCCAGAGGAGCCAACCAGGTTTGCTAATCGAGGCTGTGCGTCTACTCGATCTTCTGCACCAGCACTGGCGACAAACTGTCACGTCTTTTCTCACCCATCTCTAGTTACCGCGTTCCTTATTTCTTCGCCAATCTCAGAAGTAGTTAGATGCAGCTTCTGACTACTTCGCACTGAAAAAACATTTCTTGCAGCATCGGTAATCTGATTTGCGATACTCGAGTACTCGAGGAAGTCCATCATGAGAGCGACGGACAGTATGGCTGCCGTGGGATCAGCTTTTCCTAACCCCGCAATGTCCGGCGCTGAGCCGTGCACTGGTTCAAACATGCTTGGGAACAAACCGCTGGGGTTGAGGTTCGCAGACGCGGCCATCCCAATGCCACCACCTACCGCGCCCGCGAGATCCGTGATGATGTCACCAAAGAGGTTGTCTGTGACGATGACGTCAAATCTCGACGGATCGGTGACCATGAAGATTGTTGCGGCGTCAATGTGGAGGTAATTCACTTCGACACCGGGATAGTCGGCCTGGACTTCCCGAACAACGCGAGACCACAAGCTCCCGGCGTAGACGAGCACATTGGTCTTATGGACGAGGGTCAGTTTCTTACGCCTGCTCATTGCTGTGTCGAACGCAAAACGAACAACCCTTCGGACGCCGTGGGCAGTGTTCACCGACACTTCCGTCGCGATTTCCTCCGGTGTTCCGGTTCGCAATGAACCACCATTACCTACATAGGGCCCCTCAGTGCCTTCTCTCACGACAACAAAGTCAATGACCCCAGGGTTTGACAGTGGGGATTCGACTCCCGGAAGCAGGACAGTCGGGCGGAGGTTCACATAGTGGTCAAAGGCGAAGCGCAGCTTCAGCAATAACCCTCGCTCGATAAGTCCACCTTGAAGTTTAGGATCCCGCGGATCGCCACCAACAGCTCCCAACAAGATTGCATCATGGGCCGAAAGTTTGGTGAGGGTCTCGTCAGAGAGGATCTCTCCAGTCTCCAGATAGTGATTGGCTCCCAGCGCGTAAGTGGTCACCTGAACATCGAGAACCCCAGCAGAGACCGTTTTCAGAGTTTCCAGGGCCTCTGTTGTTACTTCAGGCCCAATGCCATCGCCAGGGATTACCGCGAGATTCAGTGACTGCGTCATGGCACCAGCCTAGAGCTCGATGCCAGATTCCACAGAAGCACGCTGGTCATGAATAAACCACAGAGCCTCCGCGACTGCGCTCGCATCCGCCAGTCGATATGGGGCGATTGTCTCGCCTCCACCCACCCGGATTCCGACATCCTGGGCTCCCAAGACAGCAAAGCCATCCTCATCGGTTCGATCATCCCCAGCGAAAAGAACTGCAGAAGGTCGAAATCGTCGCCTGATCTCATCAATCCCATCGCCCTTGGTTGCCTCTTTGATGGAGCACTCCACAATCCCGTGACCTGT
>Ga0255775_1002942_pt1 | contig 14391 bp, 14 predicted proteins | sample 011ome_26_FD_179973 | JGI IMG/M metagenome (GOLD analysis project Ga0255775, IMG submission 179973) | Coastal salt marsh microbial communities from the Groves Creek Marsh, Skidaway Island, Georgia - 011511BT metaG (version 2) | ecosystem: Environmental > Aquatic > Marine > Intertidal zone > Salt...
TCCTAACAAAAATTTATTATCCTTCTTTGGCAAGATGTCAATCGAGACTAGTGGGGCTAAATTAACAATGGTTTTAAATATTTGACCATCCAACATTAATCTTTAAACCCTGCCGTAAATATCCTCAAATCTAACAATATCATCCTCACCCAAATAGGCGCCACTTTGTACTTCGATAATCTCCAGCTGTTCATTGGTTTTATTCTCTAAGCCATGCGTTGTGCCGATCGGAATATAGGTTGAATCACCTTTTTTGAGAGTCAAAACTTCCTCTCCATTAATGGCTGTGGCTATACCACTGACCACAACCCAATGCTCTGAACGCTTGTGGTGCATTTGCAATGAAAGCTTTGCACCTGGATTGACATGTAGTCTTTTCACTTGAAAATGTAAGCCTACCTCAATAGAATCATACCAACCCCATGGTCGGTAAACTTTACGATGACAGGATTGCTCATCTCGATCTTGCTCTTGAAGTCGTTCTACAATTTTCTTAACTTTTTGTGTTTTATCTTTAGTTGCTATTAATGTGGCATTCGGCGTTTCTACTATCACTAAATCTTGTACACCGATAGTTGCCACCATATGGTGATTAGCGTGAATATAAGTGTTGGTTGTTTTTTCGGTAAACACGTCACCTTGAATAACATTGCCATTAGTATCTTTTATGCCAATATCATATAGTGCAGACCAAGAGCCAATATCATTCCACTGTGCATCTAGAGGTACAACAACCACATTATCACTCTTCTCCATGAGTGCGTAATCAATAGAGTCGCTTGGAGATGATTCAAATGCTTTTTTGTCAAGACGAATAAAGTCTAGATCTTGCTCAGCATTATTAACGGCGTCATTGACTGACGTGACAATTTCAGGTGAATGAGTAGTTAGCTCATCAATTAGCGTAGCAGCTTTAAACATAAACATGCCAGAATTCCAAAGGTAATTACCTTGCTCTAGGTAAGCTTGTGCAGTTTTCAGATCTGGCTTCTCAACAAACTCTTCGACCTTGTGTGCACCATCATTGCTATCTGCAGATGATTTAATATATCCATAACCGGTATTAGCACCTGTTGGCACAATACCAAAAGTTGCTAATTTACCCTCTTGTGCTTGATTGCTTGCAATATTAATTGCCTGATGAAACGCTTCAACATCTTGAATGACGTGGTCCGCTGACAATACTAACAACACTGCATCATCTAAACCATTGATTGATTGTAATGCTGCGGCTGCGATAGCAGGTGCGGTGTTTCTACCAATAGGCTCTAGTAATATTGTTGGATTTTTAATATCGATTTGTTGACACTGCTCAGCTACTAAAAAACGATGATCAGCGTTACAAACAAAAATAGGATCTGCAATGTTGTCTAAGCCACTTAGGCGCAAGATAGTTTCTTGCAGCATGGTGTTATCACCAACAAGCGGTAGATACTGCTTAGGGTATTGTTTGCGAGACAATGGCCAAAGCCTTGTTCCTGAACCGCCTGAAAGAATAACTGGGATTATCATCATAATTCCTTAGTCCAACGTTTTAATAATCGACTCAAGACTAGAATAATCTGACGAAAGGTTTAATTCTTTCTTAGCTTTATTATCACTTGCAATTAGTGTTGAAGGATCGCCATCTCTTCTACCTTCTTCCAAAACCTTAAAACCTTTACCAGTGATATCTTTTACTTGTTGAATTACCTCTTTAACGCTAAATCCGTTGCCATTTCCAAGGTTAAACTCTGCACTAGACGATTCATTTTTATTTAAGTAATCCAACCCTTTTAAGTGTGCATTAGCAAGATCATTGACATGAATATAATCTCTTACGCAGGTTCCGTCATTTGTATCATAGTCATTGCCAAAGATACTAACTGAATCTCTTTGCCCATTTGCCGCTTGCATAATAATTGGCAATAAATGAGTTTCTGGATCGTGCCTTTCACTAAGCTCGCCATCTGGATCATGACCTGCAGCATTAAAATATCTAAAAGATACGTACTTCAGTCCATAGGCAGATTCAAAATCTTTAAGAATCTCTTCAACTATTAGCTTAGACTTACCATAAGGATTGATAGGATTTTTAGGATGGTTTTCATCAATCGGAACATATTCCGGATTGCCAAAAATTGCAGCAGAGGAGCTAAATATAAACTTCATGCAATCATTATCAATCATTGCCTTAAGCAAGCTAAGCGTGCCGGAGACATTGTTGTTGTAATATTTGTAAGGGTCAGTCATTGACTCACCTACCAAAGAGTAGGCACTAAAATGCATGACTGCGTCTGGCTTGTGTTTTTTGAAAAATTTATCTAGCTTAGTCGTATCAAGAATATCACAAAGCTCAAATTCTCCATACAAAACCGCATCCTGATGACCTGTAGAAAGATTATCCAAGGTGACTATACTGTGACCGGCTTTATGAGCAATTTTGACCATGTGGGATCCAATATAACCAGCACCTCCGACAATAAATATTTTCATTGAAATTTTATCGATAATTCTTTAATCATTTTTATATAGATTTTCTATGGGGATGATAATGGCTATTATCAAACATAAAAGTCATTTAATATTTATTAATAAAAGTACAGCTATCATTCTACAATAGCTACCGCACTATTGCCTCTATTTTAGGGGTTAACAGTGCTAATAAATTTTGCGTTTTTTAATTATCAAAACGCAAAAAAAAATTTATCAAATAGTTCAAAATAAACTCATATAATTATATATTGATTATTAAACTATTGAAACATTAATAGAAAAAAGATTGCATTTACTCAATAGATTTTTATATACAGATGAAGTTTTTTTAAACGAGCTAAAGATACGCTAGATTAAACCTTCAACCTTTGCAAAGTGATTGGTTGCAACCACAAAACCCTTAACACTTCCACAATCATATCTTGCGCCTTGAAACTTATATGCGATGACCTTACCTTCTTTAGCCAATGTCATCAGTGCATCAGTGATTTGTATTTCTCCATTTTTGTCTGGACTGGTACCTTCTAATACATTAAAGATTTCTGGGGTGAGGATGTATCTGCCGATAATGGCGAGGTTAGTTGGTGCATCTGCTGGACTGGGTTTTTCTACCATGCTCTTAACTCGATAAGCATCGTTAGAACCCTCTAGCAACTCACCATCAATCACGCCGTATTTATCTACCTCAGTCATTGGCACTTCTTCAATAGCCACGATGCAGCAATCAGGATGCTGCTCATAGAGCTTGGTCATTTGCGTGAGTACTGAATCGTCATCGTTAGTACATAGGTCGTCCGGCAGGATAACCGCAAACGGTTCGTTGCCGATGAGTGGCTTGCCGGTATAGATGGCATGACCAAGGCCTAGCATCTCTTGTTGCTCAATATAAGTAAAGTCACACTGTTCTGATACATGGTTAACTTCATCAAGCAATGACTCTTTAGCGGTGCCCTTAATGCTAGCCTCGATATCAGCGTGCGGTTCAAAGTGATTTTTAATCGCTTGTTTATATTTGCTAGTGACCATGGCCATGGTAGTCATGCCAGCACTCATAGCTTCTTCCACGCCGTATTGAATCAGTGGCTTAGTGAGTATCGGTAGCATTTCTTTAGGGACGGCTTTGGTGGCTGGTAAAAAACGTGTGCCGTAGCCTGCTACCGGGAATAGGCATTTATTAATGGTGCTCATAATTTTTGTGAGAATTTTTCGGTTAGGTTAATTTTGCCATATTCAACCCCTGGCTGATCATAGGTGTTAATTTGTAAGAATGCTCCAATGCAGGATACTAAGAGTTGGTAGCTAAACATGATTTTGGCGATGTTGTATTCGTCAACCGTTCGAATAGAAACAACATCGCAAGGAATATCATCTTGCTCTTGGACTGATTGAATCGTTGCATCGGCCTGCATATTTAATAATTCATTAAAGCTAACACCTTCTGCACAACCCCAAGCTAAATCATCAAACTTATTAGCTGTGTCTTCTGGAATGACCGTGCTGTCTTTAAGATCGTCAATTTTGATAAAGGTAACGGTTTTGTCTCTAACGCCATCCATAATCATTTGTAAAAAACTGTGTTGGTCGACCGGACCAACCAATCCAATAGGTGTCAATGCTTGGCGTGTATTATTGATATTAACTTTACCTAGGCTTTCCGCCCACAGTTGTACATACCATTTGTTAAAGCTTTCTAACAAGGATGAATAAGAAAAAACAACGTTAATATTAAACCTGCTTTTATTCTCAACCAAGAACCTAGCCTTTCTAATAATGGGCTTGTAATAGTCTTGTTGAGCAAAAAAGCTATCCGACACACGCTTACAACCATTGAGTAGATTGTCGATATCTACGCCCAACATCGCTAGTGGCAACAACCCTACTACACTAAAAACAGAGAATCGACCGCCCACATTTTGTGCCAAATCAAAATTCTTAATGTTGTTGTCTTTTGCAAACTGAGTTAGATTACTTTCAGATTCAGAGATGATGGTGCAGTTAGTGTTATTAATTTCTACTAAAGAATTTAGGTACTTAAATATACTGATGGTTTCAATGGTATTGCCTGATTTAGAAATCACCACAAATTGCGCATCATTCAAATCAACTTTTTTTAAACAGTGATTGATTTGAAGCGGATCTATTGTTTCTAAAAATAACAGGTCTTTGCCGTAGTTAGCAGATGGCAATAAAAATTCATAGATTGCTCGAGCACCTAGGCTAGAGCCACCAATGCCAACAACCACAACATGCTTCTTGGTAATCGTGGCTGCATAGTCTTTAATCTCGGATGTATCCTGCTCCAGAAGTTGGTAATAACCCACCTCATCACCGTCACGCTCAGCTTTAATCCGCTCAAATATTTCAGAATTTGATTTTATTTGATAAAAGTTTTTGGAATATCTCATATGTAATTTTTATAAGTTTACTTTAAATTAAAACTATAAATGTTTATTTATCAAACAAATGGTCGACTATATCACATTGTGGAGAATAGCCAGGAGTCGCTCTGATTAATAATCTTCTTATTTCATTTTGATCGCACTCATCAACTGCTAGACGCAAGCTATCGACAATTTCTTTCAATTCATCCCAAGGAAGGAAATTTTCCTCAGCTCGCATAATTAGAGGGTGCTTGGTTTGAATTACATTGTTATCAATTAATAGTTCTTCATATAGCTTTTCCCCTGGCCTTAAGCCAGTATAACGAATTTCAATATCACCATCTGGATGAATTTCATCCTTTACTTCTAACCCACTTAAATGAATCATCTTTCTTGCTAGGTCATCAATTTTTACTAATTTTCCCATATCTAAAACAAATACATCGCCACCAGTTGTCATCGCTCCAGCTTGTACAACCAATTCAACCGCCTCAGGTATCGTCATAAAATAACGTGTAATCTCAGCATCGGTAACAGTAACCGGGCCCCCTTGTTTTATTTGCTTATTAAATAAGGGAACTACAGACCCACTGGAGTCCAGCACATTCCCAAATCTAACCATAGCAAAAAGCGTACCATTGCTATCGACTGAAAACGCTTGAAGTATTAATTCTGCCATTCTTTTGGTGGCACCCATTGTGTTAGTAGGCCTTACTGCTTTATCTGTGGAGATCAATACAAATGTTTCAACACCGCAATCCATAGCAACTTCAGCTGCTGTTAATGTTCCAAATATATTGTTAACCACGCCTTCGGTGCTATTAGATTCAACCATTGGTACATGTTTATAAGCAGCAGCATGGTATATAGTTTGAACACCGAAATAATGGCAAGTATTTTTTAATCTATTCTTATTTATAACCGATCCTAATATTGGCACTAATATGGTATTTGCCTCTACCTTTGATAGTTCTTGTTCAATTGTATAAAGAGAGAATTCTCCTTGATCGAACAGTATCAACTTCTTGGCGCCAAGGTTGACAATCTTTCGGCAAAGCTCGGAACCAATAGACCCTCCAGCTCCTGTTACCATAACCACCTTATTTTTAATATTTGCACATAGAAGTTCTTCATTTGGTTTAACTTTTTCTCGGCCCAATAAATCCTTGATATCAATTTTATGTAGGTCTTGAAGCTTTACTTTTCCTGACGCTAATGACGACACCTCGGGTAAGACCTTAATTGAAACTGGATACTGATCCAATGATGAAATAATCTTTCGCTGTTGTTGTTTCGAAATAGATGGTATCGCAAAGAGGACTTCTGAAACTTTAAATTTTTTTAATAGTACTTGAATGTCTTCTGGAGAATAAACTTGAATGCCACGGATTTTCCTTTTAATTAAGTTTTTATTATTATCAATATAGGCTACTGGATAATATTCACTTAGTCCATCTAATGCGACTGCTAATTGCCTTCCAGCAGAACCAGCGCCATAAATTATTACATTTTTACTATCTGTATTAGACTTTCTAAACTGATCAGAAAAATACCAATAAGCCAACAATCTAATGCCACTAATAAATAGTAATGACAATACCCAATTTATTAGAATTACCGATCTTGGAAGGCCGTCTATAGCGGCCATAAATCCAATCAAGCCCCATATTAATGCATACAAGGATACTGCTTTGAATATTTCCCATAACGCATCAAATCCTAAATAGCGAATCACTGTGCGATACAAGCCAAATTTAATAAATATTGGCATGGCAATAATTGGCACTCCAAAAAAAGCCCAGAATAAGTCGTTTTCTGGAAAGAACCAATAACCTAGTCTTATAGAGAACGCAGCCAATAATATCAGCACTAAAGCCAGTGAATCTACAACTGCGATAAAAGACTGTTTAACCAGTCTGGATGTTATTATTGTTTTGCTCATAGGAGACAAAATCGTTTTTCAGGAATAGGCATCATCTCTCAACTACAATATCTTTAGAGCCAGGTGGATGATACGGATAAAGCTCAATGCATCTCGATGATATTTCAACCACCTTGTCACCAGCCTTTAATAAGGTCAGCTTTTTTACCACCCAGTCAATTGCTCTTTTTTTTGAGACAATGGCCATCACTGTATAAAAAATAAGCTGTAAATCTAAAATAAGTGATTGATTATCAATATAAATTAAACCCAGTCGGCTCTTCCAAGGTCGTATTAGTTGATTGTATGATAAGTCTGGATCTTTTTTATCCTTAAGAATATCTCCTTCATCTGAAAATACAATTGATGAAAAATCTGTAATGCCAGGGCGGACATTTAATAGGTTTTTTTCATCTTTTGTATATAAATCAACATCTCTTTGAACGTTAGGTCTTGGGCCTACAAGACTCATATCTCCTATGAATACATTCCATAATTGAGTAAGCTCATCCAGCTTATACTTTCTAATTTTATGGCCAATTGGTGTAATTCTGGAATCATTTGCACTGGTCGAATCAACGCCAGATTTGTCCGCATTACTTACCATAGAACGTAACTTGGCCATTTTAAAAATTGTGTTATTTCTACCGACCCTTGGTGCCATATAAAAAGGTGACTCTTTGTCTTGTCGATAAACTAAATACATAAAAATGATTAGTATAGGTGATAGCATTATCAATCCAGAAAAAGAAAATACTATATCAAGCAATCTCTTCATACTCTCAACCTTGTGTGTTTAACAAATTCAGCACCTTCTGGACAATGGCGGTTTGATTCATCCCATAATGTTCTTTAAGATAATCTTGAGTACCAACAATTGAAGAATACTTATTATCTAGACCAATGCGCAAAAATACTTTTGGAATAACGCCACTATCCATACAAACCTCTGCAACAGCACTCCCTAACCCTCCATCAATATTATTCTCTTCAATTGAAACAATGCCACCTGTTTCATTTACTGCAGCAATAATAGCGTCTTTATCAATAGGCTTAATAGTATGCATACTGACAACACGTACATCAATACCTTGATCTTGTAATAATTCAGCTGCCTGAATGACATCACTCAATATACCACCTGTCGTTAATAGTGTTATATCGCAGCCATCTTTGTATCTAATCGAATTACCAAGAGAAAATTGAGGCTGACTATCCACTTGAGCAGCGGTTTTATCCAGTCTTAAATAGCCAGTACCCTCATTTTTGATTAATACCTCTGTTGCCTTACCCGCCTCCCACGCTGTGCCCGGTGCAATAACGATCATTCCTGGCAGCGCCCTAAGAATGGCAATATCTTCAGTCGTGTGGTGTGACATACCTAATGATCCATAACTAAAACCACCACCAGATGCAACAATAGTAATATTCAAATCATGATAACAGGCATCATTACGAATTTGTTCCAAGCATCTTAAAGTTGGAAAGTTGCCAATTGAATACGTAATGACTTTTTTACCTTCAAGCGCCAGACCTGCTGCCAAACCCGTCATATTCTGCTCTGCAACGCCCACATTAAAATACTGCCCAGGAAATCGAGATTCAAAATCTTCAAAAACACCAAAACCCAAGTCGGCAGTCAATAGAACAATATCTTTGTCTTTTTCTGCCAGTTGTGTTAATTTATCTAAAAAAGCATTACGCATCGTCATTCTCTAATTCATTAATAGCTGCATCATATTCCTCACCCTGTGGACTGCGATAATGCCACAAAACTTGATTCTCCATAAAAGATACACCTTTACCCTTGATCGTATTCGCCACAATACACAGCGGCTTACCTACAACGCTAGACTCACAAGCATTCAACAACTGCTCATGATTATGCCCATCTACCTCAATCACATTCCAACCAAAAGCCTGCCATTTATCCACGAAAGGCTCCAACCCTAAAGTATCTTCCGTTGAATGAATGCTTTGTAATTTGTTACGGTCAATAATCACAACCAAATTGTCTAACTTATGATGCGGCGCAAATAAAGCCGCCTCCCAATTAGAGCCTTCGTCGCACTCACCATCGCTCATAAGCACATATACTTTATGAGAATGCTGATTAATTTTTGCTGCTAGCGCCATGCCGGTAGCAACTGGTAGTCCGTGCCCTAGAGATCCTGTAGAAAACTCTACACCTGGAATTCCTTTATGGGATACATGGCCAGACAAATCAGAGCCATCTTGATAATGGGTTTTAAGCTTATCTGTGCTCATAAAGCCCGACTCAGCTAATGCCGCATACACCCCGGCACCAGCATGACCCTTGCTCAAAATAAATCTATCCCTGTCTTTCCATTTAGGACTGCTAGAGTTGTAATTTAAAATAGATCCATACAATACAGCTAAAATATCTGCAATAGAGAGTATGGATCCAACATGCGAACTACCACCTGAGCTCGTCATGTTAATAGCATGAAGCCTTATATTATTAGCAAGCCTTTTAGTCATTATAAAATTTCTTCACACAATCACATATGTACTTAACTTCGTCATCTGTTACTGTCATATTTAGAGGTAGCATCAAACTGCTTCTCATTATTTTTTCAGTAAAAGGCAAAGACTGTGTGAACCCTAGATCTTTAAACTCATGCACGGCTTTACCGCCCCACTGGACCAAAGTGCCTACACCATTATTTGCTAAATATTCTTTTAACGCATCTCGTCTATCAGCCTCAATCTCATAATTTTGATAAATATCAAAATGCTCCTCACTACTATCTACCGCAGGTGGTAACGTAACAGCATTCAAACCCTTCAAGCTTGTATTGTATAAATCAGCAATTGCTCGCCTGCGTTCAACAATGGCGTTGTAATCATCGAAGAAGTAATTCAATATCGCTGCTTGCAAATTATCCAGTCGACTGTTATAGCCCCAAACGCTTACATTGCCATCTTCGCCACGCCCGTGATCACGCATTAACTTTATCGTATTATAAATCTCCACATCATTTGTCAAAACAGCGCCGCCATCACCAAAACATCCTAATACTTTAGCAGGATAGAAGCTAATACACCCTCCAACACCAAACGAGCCTGCTGACCGACCTTTATACCTTGCTCCTAATGCTTGCGCAGAATCCTCGTATACTTGCAAATTATATTTATCAGCAATCGCCAATATTGCATCCATATTTGCCACGCGACCATTTAGCTGGGTCGGCATAATTGCTTTTGTTCTTGGCGTGATTGCAGACTCAATTGATGCAACATCCATTAAATGATCTGCCCCTGCCTCAACAGGTACTGGCGTTGCACCGGCAAATTTAATCGCTGATGCTGTCGCTACCATTGTATGCGAACAAAACAACACCTCGTCACCCGCACCTATACCGCCTGCTTTAAGCAGCAGTTGCATAGCATCAGTCGCATTAGCAACACCCAGTGCATACTTAATACCTGTGTATTTTGCTAGCTTATTCTCAAAATCAGACAAATCATTTTGCATAATAAATGCACCACGGCTAGCCACTTTCTGGAACACGCCAGTCAATTCTGCACTATGCTGTGCAAACAAATCAGAGTAATTAAAAAAAGGTATATTCATATTTTTTTCTCTGCCACCATAACAAACTTAAAAGCCGATCTCTTAACACCAACTAAACCATCAATTCTATCTGATATTTTAGTGGTTATTTTCTCACCAAACACAGCATTCAACAAGGGCACTAAATAAGAAATAGAGCCAAAAAACTGATTTTCAGCCTGGCCAAACTTACCCTCATATTTGCGTAGTAATTTTAAATCGGGTGTTCTCGTTATCACACTCAAACTACGCTTGCCTTTTAAATAATGCACATAACGATTAAAACGATAAATAGGATTATTATTTAAAGAGTCTACTGCGATAAACACCCCCCCTGGCTTCAAAACCCGATAAATTTCATTTAAAACAGTATTGCTGTCACCATAACTTAAACTACCAGCATTAGCAATAATATCGAATGATGCGTCCTCAAAAGGCAGTTTTTCTATATCCGCCACTTTTGTTATTAACCTATCTGTGTTAAATCGATTTTTCATAACGTTTAACGAGTCTTTTGAAATATCAGTTGCGCAAACTTTAGCCCCAGTTGCCAATAAAAACCCAGTGTTCTCACCCATACCGGAACCAATCTCTAAGATGGAACTGTTACTGTCAGCATAATCAGAGATAAAATCTTGATAAGCAATATAAGGCGCCACTAAGGGTTGTGTCAACCTATTTACACTAAAAAAATTACCACTCTCTAAAGCTTTATTTGCCTTACTATCATAACGGCTCTTTTCTACATCTTTATGATTCATTTCAACAGCACTATCTAAGTTTATTGTATAAGGTTTTTTTTATAAAAGATGGTAGAAGTTGCATTCCAAAATAAAGTAATGCACAAAAGTTACCACGAATGCCGTGATTCATATCTGCATTTACAGTAAAAATTCGGAATCGGAGCCATGCGGCCAACTGCTCTACATTCTGTCTTCTTAAATAAAAATCGCTAGCACGCCTAAATTGCAAACAAACTTTTGGCACATTAGCGAATACACATCCGCTGATAAAACCTTTATGCCACATTTCATCATCATCTAAAAAAAGTATTTTTGCAGGATAATTACCAGCTTTATCAAAGAATGACCTTCTAAACATTACTGTCGGATGTGACATTGGATTACGACATATGAATCCCTCTAAACATTGCTTATGTGTCTCTGGATATTTAACAACTTCTTTGATGACATTATTATTTTCATCAATTTCTGCCGTCCAAGTTCCTGCAACATCAACATCAGGATTGTTCAGCATATAATCTATTTGGTCTTTAAACCTGTTTGGCAAAGATATATCATCAGTATCCATTCTTGCAATTAAATCATTAGAGCAGTTGCTAAGCCCAACATTTAAAGCTTTGCCTAGACCGACATTTTTTTCAAGAGGGATGGTTTTAAAGTTATCGCCCAACTTCTCTTTCCATTTTTCAACAGCCTGATTTAATAAATCAGTCAAAGAACCATCTTGCACCAATACTATCTCACTAGGTTTGAGTATTTGTCCATCCCAAATAGACTGCATACACTGATTAAAATATTCTGGCTTTTCTTTATTATAAATAGACATTAAAACTGTAAATTTCATATAAATTACTTTACTAAATTAATGCGTTTCATTATAAAGTTCTTAAGTTTCTTCATGGTCATATCAAACATCTTAAACTTGTCAAAAATTCCAAACCTTATGCTAACATCTTTGACCAGTCTACGAAAAGAAAAGTAATAAAACCTCTTAGACTGCTCAATCAAGTAGTCAGTTGTGGTTTTTTTTGCAAATTGAACTGAATTACAAAAAAATAGTTGGTCTGAGTGTTTCGACACCTGCTGAGATTTTGGTGGCAACACCATATAGTCACCAAACCAAGTAGTTAAATGATTTTCAACCTTATTAGGGCATGAAAATTCAAACCCTTCAAAAGTAATTTTTCGCAATGGGAACACATCCGAATAAGGAAAGAAACTATTGACGCCAAGATAATATTCCATGCTTGACCTTTTGACCATACCATCTACCCCCTTGTAGTTGCAACTAGGGAGATATTCATAATGAAAATATCGAGTGAACTTTTCTTTTTCTATAAAAGCATCTTGAAAGCTGCTTTTAATATATTTCTTATCAATATCTACACCTATCTTTGTAGCGCTGCCACTATCAAAATACTGATTAGTGCTAATAATATTTAGATCCTTTTCTACCTCATTTTTATTTATCAACCTAGCAGGAAATATATCAATAAAACAAGCGCTAATTACGCCTTTCATCTGTATCATCATCCTGGTAGTAGCAAACTTTTCAGCCCCAATTTTTGGAACACTATTGTGCTCATAGTACAAAAATATATCTTCATTAACTTTTGATTCAGCATCCAATGCAGCAATTAACTGAAGATAGCTCTCTGCTGGCACGCTAATATCAATATCATCATCCCAAGGTATAAAGCCCTGGTGTCGAACGGCGCCCAATAAGGTTCCAGCCTCCAGCCAATACTCTATATTGTTTTCTCTGCAAACTTTATCAACAATCTTTAATAAATGCAGTAATTCAGCCTGCAAATCTTTTAGCGTTGCTGTTGTTAAATGCTCATTCTTCATTCTGACTTCCTAAGCCTAATGTGAAATGCATATCGCTATTGTCGAACATTTTATTTATCTAAACTAGATTATTGTTAACATAAACAATATTCTCACCACGTTCTATTAATAAAGAAAAATTAAACTCAACCACCAGTTTTAACTTCTTCTGTGACGAATCCATATTTTGAACCATCTTCATTGGTGATTTTCAATTTGGCTGTTTTGTTCCATAGTCCTTTTTCTAAGGCTTGTATGCGATCACAACTCTCTGTATTTCCTATCAATAATTGGTAGTTAGAGTGTTCAGGCTCAATAGCAATGATTTGTGCTGATGGATATTTTTTACTAAACCATAAACTACCATAACCCACATTTGCATCCGCATCAACAATTGACTTAGGATTTATGGGCAACTTAAAATTGTAATCTTGAAACAAAAAAATCTCGGCAAAGACGTTAACATCTGATGTGTCTGGCCTTAAAAATACTTCTTGCTTTAATTTTATTTGATAAAATTGTTTCCATAGTAATGCCACATATTTAAGGGCTGCATACCCTATTTTTCTTGGCAACAGCGCTTTAACAATAGTTCTAATATTTGCTGAATAATTCATACTATTTATATTCCTCTAATTTATCCACTAAAGCGCTAACATTACTCTCAACACTATTGTTGTAATTATCAACAACAATCTGATTATTTATCATATTAAATATTTGAGAATAAGCAACACTTCTCCATGTCAAATATTCAACAGTAAACTCGCCCTTCCTATCAAAGGACACTTGTGCTGGCGTATCCACAAATACGGACAAAGATGGCTTAAAAGAAAAAAACAGTGCAATTGATATGTGTATTTTTTTGTATTTTTTTGGAAGTACATCCACGATATAGTCGTATGATGTACGATCCAATAACACTATTTCACCACGTTTAGTTTTTATTAACAAGAATAGATACATGGTCAATGTATCTATTGCCAAAACCATTGCTTTTGATGGTCTTGATCTAATGATTTTATAAATTAATGAGTTCGGGTGTGGGTCAAAATTTGGATCTGTTTCCGCCTCTTTTGGTAACTCTATTTTCCTGCCAAATAATTTTCTCACGCCATCTCTAAACAGACGAAGAAAGGCATAAAATGACAAATCATCGTACATAGTAAAAATTTTTACAGTCTTTCCCTCATTTTCAAATTTTTCCTTAAGTTCGTCAATGACTGTCGTTTTTCCTGCACCATCCAAACCTGAGAAAGTAATCACCTTGCGTAAAAACATAACACTATCCTTTATTAAATATTCTTCTAATAACCATTACTATTAAAACTAATGGCGCTGTTGCCAATCTTGTCAATGAAAAAACTCTAAAATGTGTCAAGTCGCTTAAAGACTTAATGACAAACAATTTTAATGCAAAGTTTTTGCTAATAACAAACATGTCTTTAGAAAGATGGATATATC
>Ga0255775_1002947_pt1 | contig 14375 bp, 10 predicted proteins | sample 011ome_26_FD_179973 | JGI IMG/M metagenome (GOLD analysis project Ga0255775, IMG submission 179973) | Coastal salt marsh microbial communities from the Groves Creek Marsh, Skidaway Island, Georgia - 011511BT metaG (version 2) | ecosystem: Environmental > Aquatic > Marine > Intertidal zone > Salt...
TAGTCGTGCCGCCGCGCGGCGGTGTCGTCGTAAAGTGCGTTGGATTGGATCTCGTTGCTAACCACTCTTTGCGCTCTTGTCTCTCGCGTTCGCGCGCACGCACAGGTCAACGTTCGCAGTTTGAGCGACGTGAATAAAGACGACGAGGACGAGCGACGGGGCGATGGGCCAGACCCGCAAGAGTGGTACACGGGTGGGGCATCGAGCGGGCAGTCGGTCATCGACCCGAGGCAGCGTCCAGAAACGCGTCTCGGACAAATGTTCGACTCCGCGCGTGCACACGGCGTGGGTGAAGGCACGCACGAAGATTTAAATCCAAACGAGCGCGGTGCTCGCGGTGCGCGGGTGGCGTTTCAAGGGCGCGCGCGCACGCTTGGGGGCGACGCGGCGGCGGAGACGGTGGAGGTCGGCGACGCGGACGTCGCGGCGGATTCGAATGCGATTCAGAGCACCGTCGTGACGTTCTGGCAGAATGGATTTACCATTGACGACGGACCGTTGCGCGGTTTTGATGATCCCGCGAATGTGGCGTTTATGGAATCCATCGCGCGCGGCGAGGCGCCGGCGGAGCTTTTGCCTCGGGATCGAAACACGCGAATGAACATCAATTTGATGCAGCGTCACGAGCCTTACGTGCCACCGGCGGAACCTAAATACAAAGCATTCGGTGGTTCGGGGCGTACGCTCGCAAGCGAGCCGACGACTGCACCGCCACCGTCAGCTGCTGGCGCGAGCGTGGGCGACTGGACCGTGGACGAAAGTCAACCGACGACGTCCATTCAGATTCGTTTACGCGACGGTAGCCGACTCGTCGGAAAGTTCAACACCTCACACACCGTGGCACACATTCGTTCGTTCATTGCCAACTCGCGACCGTCGGAATCATTCGCGTACGCGCTGCAACTCAGCGGATTCCCGCCCAAGACGTTGGACGACGACGCCCACGTCATCTCCGACGGTTTAGCAGGCGCAGTCGTCATCCAGCGCTAGTTTTCCACGCCACGCGTGCGCTCGCGCATACAACATTAGCTTACATAATTGTCGTTGTGAATTACACATTTTGAACGTGATGCACGCCGACGCGGTCGGTCTGGCGGTGGTCTCGAGCGCGCGTTCAGACGGTGACTCAGCGTGGATAAAAGGCATCCACAGAGCTCTGCAAAGCCGCACTGTGCGACGCACTTTGCACACCATGCGCGCGCACACCGCACAGCACGCTCACGCACACGCGATGGTATCACCCACGCGCTCGCGCCGCCGCGCTCGCGCCGCGCGCCCTGTGGCTCGTCCCGCGGTGCCCCAGTACGGCGACGCCACCTTTGACGCCGTCGTCCGCGAAGTCTTCGACGCCGGCGACGAATTCGTCGCCGATCCCGAACAAGCGCGCGTGCTCTGGGACGACGGTTGGGATTTCCTCGACGTGCGTTGCGACGTCGAGCGCGAGTTTTTCGGCGAGTGTCCGAACCCGCCCAAAGGCACCGTCGGCGGCGTCGGCGAGGTGGTGGTCGTGAGCGGTCCCGAAAAAGTGCGCGTCGTCCCGCTCGTGACGGCGACCGCCTATCGATACGACAGCACCGCGAAGGCCAAGGTAATGCAAGGCCAGGCGCTGAATCCGTCGTTTGTCGCCGACGTTGAGCGATACTTTCCGGATAAGAAACAGTCGAAAATAATAGTCGTCTGTAGCGACGGGAGGCTGCGCGCGGTCAAGGCGTTGGAGGCGCTCGAAGACGCCGGGTACGAGCGATTGGTGCTCTTACGCGGTGGGTTCAACTTGTGGAATCGTGGATGGACGAGTAAACTGAGTCGGCGAATTCCACATGGCGAATTTATTAGCGATTATCGTAAGCCTGGGGATGTTCAGCAATTTAGTCGCGGTTCGAGCGCCTCCAACGCCGGCGACGCCATCGAGTTTGGGCCGTGGGTCGATCCAAATGACTGGAAGCCCGTGCTCGAGAGCGCGGCGTAGCGCGAGAACACTAGAATTGTATGCGTACTGTAGTACTTTGATATTGAACAACGTGACGTGGCGTCGCGGCGCCTACGCGGCGGCGGCAAAATGCGTAATCATGGTTTGACGAGACGGCGGCAACGCTTCGACGTATGGCGCCATCCACGCCTGACCGAGCGTCGACTGACACGCGCCGAGGACCCGAACCGCGAGCTGACGCACCGCGACGTGGTCGCTTTCGCACGCCGCAACGATGGCGCGAATGATTTTTGGTAACGCGCCTTCTAACTCACGTGTCGACGCGTGGCTGACCATCATGCGTACGCACGTCAGCGGCGCTACGGCGGCGGCGCTCGCGTCGTTGAGCAACGGCGCCAACGCGACGGCAGCGTCGTCGGCGCGCATGCCACCGTCTCGCTCGAATATGCTCCGCATGACGTACACGGCGTGCGCGGCGACGATGGATCGCGAGTCATTCAGCGCGGCGCACGCGCGAGGCGCGACCAAGGCGAGATACGGCGTAAACGCTTTGACGTCGCTCGACGCCGCCCGGGCGACGGCGAGTAAACCACGTACGACGCGCGCCTCATCGTCGTCGCGCATGTCTTCTAAAGCGCGAACGATACGCTGCCCGATGCCGACGTTTGGTGATTCCGGGGATGTGCTCGTGGTCGTCGCTTCGACGTACATAGATTCATACGAAGCGCCATTCATGAACGAAGCGACGTTTTGATTCTCGAAACCGTCGCGCTCGAAATCGTCGTCGTCGACGTCGTCGGCGACGCGATTGAAGCTCTTCGGCGCACCATGCGGCGTTCGAGTAACTTTCGGTTCCGCGCGAATCGGCGGCTCTTGTAAATCAACGAGAGATTGCAGCGCTTGAGCAAGCTTTGGCGCGCGCCGCTCGACGGCGTCCATAAATCGTACGCGCGCCGAGTACTCGTACAACGCGTTGACTCTTCGCGGAACCACCGCGCCGTCCACGTGCGAATGAATGGCGGCTAAATTCGCCGCCGCGGCTTTTGCCATCGTCTCGTCGATGTCACTGACCATGTCACACACCATGTCGATCCACGCCTCGATCGTCGTCGTTACGCTCGCCGGATTGAACGCGACTTCGCCCGAACCGCCGCCGCGACCGCAAAAGACGTATAATGCAAATTCTAAAACACCCGTCTTCACGCGCGCCGTCGATGCGCCTTTCAACGCGCACAACAGCGCGGGTGCCAGGGCATTCGGCTCGTACACATCGCCAAACGACGCCAAGCATTCAGCGGCGAGCGCGCGCGTCGCTTCCCGAGCATCCACCAAGCGTTCAAACGCGCTCGAGCACGCGCTCGGCAGCGACGGGCGAAATTCGTCCCGCGCGACGTACGCGAGCGTGGACATGGACTCGAGCGCGGCGTCGCACACGAGTTCGTTAGCGTCGGCAGCGTATGCGAGCAAAAGCTTGACGATTTTGGCGACGCGTTTTGTCGCTTGCGCTTCAAAGCGCGCCGCTTGAGAGCCGTGAATTCGAGCATCCGAGGCGTCGAGCGCGTCTCGCAGTCGCGCGCTCGCCTCGACGCGCCCGGCGCGGTTGCCCGCGCGTTCAATGTGCTCGGCGAATTCAATCGCAGTGAATACATCCCGTGTCGGGCGCGATGGCGCCGGCGCCGGGACGTCGTCGACGGGGACGGGCGCCACGCGGGACGCGCCGCCGAGCCGACGCGTGGCTCTGGACGCGCTTCTCGAGCGGTCGCGGACTGATGCGTGCTCATCGGCAGTGTCTCGCTGTGCGCGTCCGCCGCGTTGATCGCTCGTGACTTCTGAGGCACTATCCATAGACATCACATCTTGCGCACTTCCCGAAAGCTTGGAATCGACGCGCGCGAAACCATCGCGACTCGACGTCGGCGACGTCTCGGATAAAATTTCAACGCACGCCTTTGCATTGTTCCGCACGGTTGCGTCTGCGTCACTAATGCACGTTTGTAACGCGTCACCAATGCACTCTAAATATTTCTTGCTCAAATCCCATGTTTGTAAAATCAAACTCAAGTATTCAACCGCGCACGCGCGCGCCTTTGGCGCTCGCTCTTCGCGCGCCGCCGCGCTCAATTTCATCACAACCTTTGGCGATTGACAGTGCGCAATGATACCTTTAATACCCGCATCACCGCTCTCTGCGATGACACCGACAGTAATCACCGTCGTTTTCAACAACGCCATGATAAAATGCTCGGCATAGGGCTCAAACGACGCCGTGGCGTGTCGAGCCAACGCCGCGAGTAAATGCGACGCTTGCTTCACCACGGCGCTACGACGATCATTCACCTGCGCCGTGATCGCCTCCTTTGCCTTCCCAAGCGACGACGTGAACGCATCCTCAAACGCCACGCTCCCACCACCCAGCGCGATGGCTTCCAAGCGCACCATGGCGGCGATGCGCTTCAACCAATCCTGCTCTGGATGCAAATCCCGCGCCGCCGCGTGCATCGCGCGTTTGAGCTCGTGTTCATTCGAAATACGTTCCGGCGGCGGCGGCACCAATCCATCCGCCACGACCGCCGCCGCCGTCGAACGCAGTGGAACATCGTCCGCGCACTCCGTCGCCGTCGTCGTCGTCGTCGTCGTCGTCGTCAACAGCCGTTCGAGCGCCTTGGCGTGCTGCGGCCGCAAATCGTTCCTCGCCAACTCAAATTCCTCAGCCGTCGCCTCTGGAAACGCCGCGCGCGCCGCGCTCGCGCACGCAAACGCCGCATCGCGAACCGCCGATTCTCTGTCGCCCATCGAATCGCACGCGCGTTTAAACATCTCTCGCGCGTCGTCTTCTCGCGCGCATCCGCGCGACAGCGTTCCACTGAACACCTTCAACGCGCTCTCTCGCGCGCGCCAATGCGCGCGCGTCCACGCCGAACCGAGCCTCGCCACCGCGTCGCTCGCGCGCACGCACCGCGCCGCGACGAATGCCTCGAGCGTCGCCACCGCGTCGGCGCGCACGGCATCCTGCGCCGACGCCGCGCGCGCGAAGACGTGCGGCCACGCGGATGCGGCGCCCGCGGCACACAGCGCGTCCGCGTCGGCGCCCGCGCGCGCGACGATGGCACGCATGGCGATGAGCGCCGAGCGCGCTTTGAATGCGTTCGCATCGCGCGTCGCGGGCTCGAGCGCGCGCAGGGCGTCGCTCGGGGTGGGCGTCATGGTGTGACAGCTGGAATTTGAATTCAAATCATCGTCATTCGTCGACGCTCCATCGTCGCTCGATCGTCGCCGGGCGCGCGCTCGAGCCCGCGAAGGATAACGTCGCATCATATATCGCATCATTCATGTCGCCGTTAACGACGCTGCCGCCGAACGTGGAGGCGAACGTCGATGCGCTGCTCACGCAGTGCGCGCAAATGTGTAGCCCGCACGCGCCGCCGGGGGAAAGCGCCATCGTCGCCGTGCTCGATGCGTTCTTTGGGTTCCTAGATCGACGCACGGACTTTTTTGCCGACCCTGCGCGCGCTGGGGAGGCGGTGCGCGCGGCGTTGGCGAAGCGAGGAGGGAAGGATGGCGCCGAGGCGGCGCGCGCGGCGTCGGCGCGCGACGAAGCGATCGAACGACGCAAGGCGGAGGAAGACGCCAAGTTACGCGCACGATTGGCGAGAGAGCAAGAGGAAGAGGCGAAGCGCGTAGAACGATTGCGGGCGAAGACGTTGGAGATGGAGATGGAGAAGAGCAAGGGGAAGATTGTCGACGTGACGGATGAGGACGCGACGGCGGCTACGTCGGCGGCGAACGTGGACGCAACTGATGCGCCAATTGCGGAGGGAGCTGGCGATGGGGATGAAGACGATCCACACGCGTTGCAGCCTGGAACGATGATGCCGAACCGTGGGAACGGTGGGGATGCAGAGAAGTATTCGTGGACGCAGACGCTCGACGACGCGGACGTCCGCGTTTCAGTTCCGCCCGGGACCAAAGCAAAGCAAATCTCATGCGAGTTCACGAAGAATACGTTTACGTTTTACGTCAAATCTCCCGATGCGGTGAATGGTCGAGGTGAGCCGGTGATTGAGGGTGAATTCTTCGCCCCGATTGCCGTCGACGAGTGCTATTGGACGCTCGAAGACGGCGCCGTCGTCAACGTATTTTTACAAAAGCAAAAGGGCATGTTGTGGTGGCCCCACGTCTTGACGTGCGATCCGAAAATCGACGTTAAAAAAGTCGAACCCGAAAATAGCAAGCTGAGCGATCTCGATGGCGAAACGCGGTCGACGGTGGAAAAAATGATGTACGACCAACGACAAAAGTCGCTCGGGTTGCCGACGGCTGACGAAGAAGTCAAGCAAAACGCATTAAAATCCTTCATGGCGGCGCATCCGGAGATGGACTTTAGCAACTGCAAGTTCGATGGTGTCCCTGGTGGGTTCAACCCCGGCGCTTCGACATAGCTTGACGCGCGTGTAACGATCTCGTTCGTCTTCAATTGAGCTCTATCATTCATTCAAAATTCTAAAATCCGCACCTAAAACCCCTTTCGCTGCCACGCGCGCGCGCTCACGCGTCCTCCTCATCCGCGGCTTTTAAATACATCACATTGTTACATCTAATCAGCACCTCCCCGAGCATGCCTTGCGACTCGCCGTCGACGTACTCCTCCGCGGATGCGAGCTGCACGTTCATGTACGCATCGGTCGACACCAAAAACCCGCGGTACTCCATGCCCCACTTCAGCTTCACCGCCACCTTCTTACCAGTGAGCTGCGCGAGGAAAGGCTTGGGGTTGATCGGGGCGCTCATGTCGCGACGACGGCCGAGTGCGCGAGTGATGCGGCGATTTGTGACGAGCCCAGTAGGGTTGCGGGCGCACCCAAAGACGTCACATTCGCGCGCGCACGCGAGCATCGCGCGCGCGATGTGGGCGACGCGCGCGCGGATATGCGTCACGCGCGCGCCACCTCGCGGTTGGCGCGCGCCACGGCGATTGGCGCGCGCGTGCGGCGCGCTGGTGCGCGCAGAAGTGTTCGATTGCGTGCTCGTCGATGGGCGCGTGTGCGCGGTTCGCGACGTGACGCGCGACGATGACGCGCTCATCGTCGCCGCGCTCGCGCGCGAAGACGCCGAAGATGGGGTGTGGTTTGAGGACGACGCTGTTGAGGCGTTTGTGGTGACGAGGGAGGCGTGCGTGGTGGTGCCGAGTGAGTATTCGCAACGCATGCAACGAGACAGGGTGAAAAATCCGCACGGCGAACACGCGGAAGACTGTTGGATCATCGCGGACGACGACGCGGTAGGGTCGTGATCACCCGCGTGCGTGTGTGTGGTGGATTTGGATGCGTGCGTGGGCTTGAATCACACGCACGCGACGGTGAGGACGTCGGCCGCTTGTACGTGTATTATTTTACATCGAGACACAGTTTGTGTCTCGATACCTAGAGTAGAGTAGCTAGAATTATTTGATTATGCAATAGATGCATGCCATGCTAACGCTTTGACGGTCGTGATCGTCCAAGAAAGCCAAACAAGTCGCATTTAGCGAGCGGCGCGCACGCGCAAAACGCTCTCAAGCGAGAAATTTTGGTTTTCGGCTCATCTAAACCAAGGAACGCGCGAAGCGTCATGTGCACTTTCGGTAAGCCACATCCATTGAGCTGATCTAAATACCTCTGCAATGTCACGGTGCGACACGCGACGACGTGCGGGTCGACGCTCAAGCCGACGTCAGAGCCGATGATGTTCTTGGACATGTGCATGCAGTTGTAACAACCGCCAGCGTTTAATGTCTCATGCAAGCGCTTGAAATCGTTAAAACGCTTTTTAACGATGTATGGCGCACCATCCGCGGTTTGTACCAAGCACGAGTACTGCGTGTGCGCGACAATGTCAAAGGCATTGGCGAGCGCTCGCGGGCTTTCGTTGTTTGATTTCACGCGCGACGCAACGACGGTGACGTCAAAGGCATTCGTCGACGTGCCTCGTCTAAACAATGGGATAGTGAAATTTGCTAATATCAATCCCGAGCGCGCGCCCATGCGCATTTCACTATACCACGTTTGTGGCGACGAGGTTGCGAGCTCGCCTAATATTTTGCTCTCTACGGGCGCACCGCTCAAACGCTGCGTCGGTAACACAGAATTTGCGACAAACAGCGCCATCTTAATAGCCTTTTCGCTCGGCGGTTTTCCCGATTCTCGTCCACCTTCACCGAGAAGGAACGTTTCTACGCGTGATTCGACGGTTACACCTTCGACAGCGAGCATCTTCAACGCGCCCGACGTCGCCGGCTTGATGCGAAAGACTCGCATCAATTCGTCGTACGTCACGCTAGACGGCACGCTGGGGTCCGCGTTTTCGCCTCTTAGCCGCACGATGGCATCGAACGAGTCACTAATTTTGCGAGTTTGATATTCTTTGTCCACAGGAGTGTCGACGTCATAGAACTCGTCGTACATGTACGTCGAGCGCGTCATGTGGTCAAGAGCGCTTCGCGAAATTTGGCACCCTTCAACCTGATTTTGAAGCTGCTCTAACAGCTCGTAAAAACTGTTGAGATCGTTCAGCGCATCAGCAGTCACCGCACGTTCGGCGACGCGAATAGTTAAGCTGTCGAATTTAGATGGCGCGTCTCGACCGATAATGATGGCGTCGAGCAATGCGTCGGAGACTTCGTGCATTCGCGCCGCACAGTCATCAAATACGTCGCACAACGACTTCGAATCGGCTGCCATGAGCGTAGCTTTCATCGACTTGAGCATCACCAACGCGAATGGCGTCAGTATCTGCCCGCCTTCGAGAATCAAAGCGTCCCAGAGACGTAAAGCACTCTCTGTCGGTAAAACGCCTACGCCTAGGCGAGTAAACAATCCAGCAACCACGAGCGCCGGACGGCAATCACCAGCCACACAGTGCGCATGCAATTCAGGCTCACTCATGTTGATTTCTAAATCGACGCATTTACCTTCGCTGTACAGCGGAATCATCGATCGAGAAACGACGTGTGGGACGACGTCTTCGACGAATCCAGCGAGCATCCAAAACGAGGCCTCTTCGTCTTCGGTGAGAAGCAGCATAATCGCCGCCGGGACGACGAAGCCAGCGCAATACCCGTGCGGACTTCGAGCGGCGGCGGCGATGAGAATACTCTGCAGTGTGCTGAGCAAGCAGTATCCCACGCTTGGATGTTCGACGTACCCGGAGCCAGACGCCATGCTCGCCAAGGAGTGCGTCGAGTTTTGCCTAGAATGACCACGCGACAACGCCTCTTGATCGACGCAAAACCTCGGATGCGTTGGAAATACTGCACCAGCGTCGGTTTCAATCATTTTTATCTCATCCTCGCTCAACGTCGTGCGCCCTTGTTCTAAATATTGATAAAAGGAAGTACCGCTCGCGTTTTGTTTGACGTGGGCTTTAAGCTTCTCAGCCCAGATCTCTGCTCGATGGTCGGGATGCACACCATTCACCGCCAGCGCTAAACATGCGTCTCCACCAATATTCTGCTGCTTGCGCGCGCACTTTCTATAAACGTCAAGATATTCACCCTGGTGACTCCGATGTTCGGCGCGAGACATTCGGGCCGCGTCCTCTTCGACGTGCAGCGCCTCTGGAATTTCAAATCCCAAAACATCGTACATGACATCCGCGAGTTCATCCTCAGAACTCGACAACGCCGTCACGGTATTTGCATCTGAGTAAGCTTCGGCTTCGGCCTCACGTTTGGCAATCTTCGCCTCGTGATACGTCGGCGGATATTCGCTCGCGTGCGAAAACGGCGAAACGTCCTCATCGATGCTCTCCAACGCATCGCCGACTCGCACCGCAAACACGCTCGTCGCCGATCCAAATTCATTCTCCGACTCCTCTGCCGCTCGCACATCGGGCGAACGTATCGCCACGGGCGAATCAAACGTCACGCTCGGTTTCCCATCCTCAACCGCCTTGGCAACCGTCTTCGTGTTCAGCGTCAACCCGCGCGGCGTGGGCGGGAGCGCATCCGCCCTAACCACGTCCGCATCATCCGGCGCACGAATAAAACTACTCACGCGCGCCGCGCTCACGCCGCGCGGCGCTGGAATCACCACCTCGCGTCGACCATTCCCCGTCGTCTGTGCGTCGGCGTCAACACTATTTTCAACTTTGAATTGAACACCATCCTCCGCACCTGCATCGCCCGCCACGCCGCCGTCAGCCTTCCGCGGTGATCGGCTGCCGCGGCGTCCTCCTCGCCGCGATGCCCTGGGCGCGCGCGTACCGGCGGTATCGCGCGCCATCGTGTGCGGTGCGCGCGTGAAAAGCGCAACACCAATCAGGTGCTGGTTGTTGGCGCGTTTTTTGTGTCTTGTCAAGTCGCATCCGCGCGCGTAATGTCGGCATTTTGCGCGGCGCGCGAGCGGTGGCGATCGCGGCGAACGCGCGAAGAGGTGCATATAGTACAGACGCATCGGTGTCGCGCGCGCGAAGACGGAAGACTGCGGACATGGGCGAACTCGTGCGCGACGCTCGCATGGCTGAAGAAGAGTGTATGCAGAGGTTGGATGATGTGGAGCAGCGTTTCGCGAGCTTGACGCGCGAGATGGGAGTTTTTGGGACTTCGCCGGGGATTACGACGCACGCGAGGCGCGCAATTGAGGCGAGATTTGCGAGCGCGCGCGTTCGTATGGAAAAGTCGCTCGATGTGGCTCGAGCGGCGTCGACGACGAGAGGCGGGAAGGACGCCGACGCCGGCGTCGCGTCGCATCGCGCTTCACCTCGAACGTCAGTGGATGATATTTTGTGTTATGAAACGGGCGCTGACGCGCCACCACGAGACGTACTCAAGCGTTGGATCGTTGAGCACTTTGATGCGCCTTGGCCTACTCCGATGGAGAAACGCCGACTCGCCGAACAAACCGGATTCTCAGTGGCGCAAATTTCTAATTTCTTCATCAACGCTCGCGTGCGGCTTTGGAGACCGCTGGTGATGGAGCTCGGGGAAGAACTTGAACAAGCTTCTACACACTTCGGTACGAAAAAGTTGAAGAATGGACCACCACAAAGAAAAAAGAGATGCGTCGCAAAGCGTTGCCACGCGCCTCGCTGACGAGACAGCTATGAACCCGCGGTGTAAGAAAAAAATACTCCTTATATTACTCTGATTTGGAATCTCCTACGTCCCTACGTCCTAGCGCATACATTCATCCCGACAGGATACAATCGTACATGTTGTTAAACTATTATTGTCGTCATCGTCGTCGTCATCATCGTTGTCCCATGTCCCGTCATACCGCGCTCGTCTTATTTTTCAGCACGCAGATTATTACGCTCATGTTATCGCAACCCAATCCGCTGCCTCGAGTGTCTGGCGCCAAACACCGATCGCAAAGCTCTTCGCACACTTTACTTAATTTTTGCTCGCCAGCCTTTAGACGCTCGCGCACAAAGTCCACACATTCTTGTGAACTCAAGACGTCCCAAATGCCGTCGCACGCCAGAATGAAGAATTCGTCACCCTGCTCAATGGTGAACTCTTTAATCTCTGGTAACGCCGTCACGGCTTGCTCTTCCACGGTGAGGTTCTGATTTTGCTTGTACTCAAAATCTCCCAACGCACGAGAAAGTGCCAACGATCCATTTACACGGCCTTCGCTGACAAATCCGCCCGCCTTCATGATGCGCGCGCGTTCGGCGTCATTCATAGGCTTGTGGTCAATACTCATATCGACCGCCTTGCCATCTTTCCTGCAGAACACCGCTCTGGAGTCACCCGCGTTGGCACAGTATACCTTGTCACCGCGCACGACAACCACCACTGACGTCGCCCCAGCCTGCGGGCCAGTCCAATGTTCGTGAGCCTTGTCGATGTTCATCGCGTCGCTCCCGCTCGAGCTCGGCGCGATTTCATCAAAATCATCATCATCAAGCTCAAAATCAAACTTAATATCGTCTTCATCAATATCAGGGTTTGCCTCTTTCACTTGTTCAATCAATGCCGCACGAAGCTTGGCGTTAATCTCCGCTCGTCGCGACTTTTTATCCTCCGCGCTCGACCCCTCCCCTCCGAGCAACCCGGCGATGGATGGCTCGTCGTTCTTCTGTCCGTCGTTTCGAAACGCCGTCAACTCCGCCGCTGAATCCTTCGCAAGCATCATCTCATCCAACCTCAAGAAACTCGCCTGCAAAGCCGCGCTCATATCGCCACCCTTGTACGCATCTTCCTTCTTTAACGCCTCGTGTAAGTGTTTCGCCGCGTACAGCGCCACCTCTTTGCCTCCGTGCCCGTCAAACACCGCGAAAAACGACGTATTGGTGTCGTCCAAGTTTAATATCGTCGAGTGCGCGTCCTACACATGCGAGAGAACACGTAATAATGACGCATGCGTCAGTCATGAGCGCGTCATCATCGCCGTCGTCGCCATGCGTGCGCCATTCGCGCGCGATTTCAAGCCGTCGCGGGCGCGATCCAGCGCGCGCAATCTCACGTGCCCAGCCCCTCACGCACGCGCGCACGCCGATTTCCCCCCATACAACGCGTCGAAACGAGCACACACGCATTGCACCATCACACGCACCTCCATATTCGTCCGCCAGCCTTGCATGGCGGTCGTGCCGTACGCAAATGTGTCATCCGCGCCGTCGGTGGAGGATTTCGCCGTCACGGGCTGGCTCAAGTACGCGCCCATGATGACGCGCGCCGCGACGAAGGCGTGGTCGTCGAGGTGCGAATGCGACCTGGGGCGTCCTTTTGCGCTCGGTGCGGCGCGGACGAGTGTGCGGAACCGCGCGTGGCGGTGTGCGGAGGGGGGAGATTGGAATTGCACCAAAGTACAGTCAGCGCGCCGCGAGGCGTCGCGCGCGAGACGTCGAGGACGACATTTCGATCGGGTACGCGATATACTAGGGTGATATTGACACAAAGAGCTATCGTGGACTGGCGTCGCGTCGTCGAACGGCGCCGCGAGAGGCGCGGTCGATGAGTTCGATGGAGGTAAAGGTGTCGGAAGTGGGATTGGAGGGCGTCGATTCGACGACGTTGCTGACATAGTACGGAATGTACGGCAGCGACGCGTCGTGTTCGTCGTGTTCGTGTTCGGCGTCGTCGGGTGCATGCGCGTGTGATGATGCGCGCGGACGATGTGCGACGTCTGGTGAGGCGTGCACGGGCTCGAACGTGCGACTGACTGCGCGAGGCGGCTGGGAGAGGCCGCGGGCGTACAATCCCAATTGTAACGCCGCCTTTTCGTGAATCACATCCTTGCGGGTGAGCACGCCCACGACGCGCGGACGGGCGGGCATGACGTACATGTGTCGCAAACCGAGCGTTCGGAATGACCGGTAGGCTCGACTGAGACGCGCGTCGCCGTGCACTACGAATGGATGGCGTTGCATGAAGCTGCGTAAATCGACGCACATGGTGTCGACGTCGCTCTGGGCGACTCGCTGCGCCACTTCGCGAGCCGAGGGCACCTTGAAAGGAATTTGCTTCAGCTGCTCCAAGAGGTCATCGCGCTCACGCGGACTGGTGAACAAGTTATTCCCAACCGACAGGTTCTGTGGGTCCACGAAAGAAATCCTGTGGAGGAGCATCTTGAGCAACACGTTGCGAGTAATCGAACCGTGAAGCTCAAACTCTTCGCCGCTGTGCGTCGGAGGTGCGTCCGTGACCGGGTAGGCTCCGTGATTGGTTTCGATGAGCACCTTGAGTAACTCACTGACACGCATGATGGGTTCGAGGGTGACTAGATCGTCGCTCATGACTTCTGAGACGCGAAGTTTGTCCCCGCACGGTCCGGCAAGCTCGGGTTCTTCCAAAAACGGCGCCCCGCGGATTTTAATGTGCGTGTCGTAAATCCCCAGCGTATACTTATCCCCAATGTGCTTGGCGGCGAAAATAGTAAGCATGAGCGGAATGATGAGTTGCATCGACCCTGTGGTTTCCATCACCAGAACCGTGATTGAAATCGTCATGCGTGTGGCGCCGCCGAGACTCGCCGCAGCGCCGATGATGGCGTACGCGTGCAAGTTAATTTCTATATCTCTCGAATGTCGCGCGGCTACGGCGGAAACTATGCGGCCGCATATCTGACCAAACGATGCCCCGACGGCTAGAGATGGCACGAACAAACCTGTCGGCGCACCGACACCATACGTCACAGTCATCAATGAAAACGTGAGCAAAAAGTACCAAATCAACGCACTCAGTGGGAAAGGATGTTCCTTGTCCTGGCCAAATTCACCCACTTCACCGAGATGGAGCAAAAACTTGAACGACTGCGACAAAGGAGTGAAGAACAGTTGCCCATACACCGAGTACTGACCTTCGGGACAGTACAACTGTTTGAAAAAGTCTTCTCGAATTTCGTCCCTCGTCTCCACGCCGTACTCAAACGTAGCGTTTGCCGCGGCGGTGTCAATGGAGTCTGTTGTGCCCGCCTGCAAGGGTAACGGAATATTCTTACACGGTGAGATTGACATGAAAAAGAAG
>Ga0255775_1002959_pt1 | contig 14329 bp, 29 predicted proteins | sample 011ome_26_FD_179973 | JGI IMG/M metagenome (GOLD analysis project Ga0255775, IMG submission 179973) | Coastal salt marsh microbial communities from the Groves Creek Marsh, Skidaway Island, Georgia - 011511BT metaG (version 2) | ecosystem: Environmental > Aquatic > Marine > Intertidal zone > Salt...
ATTATAAAGAAGAAAAAGGAGATCAAGAAGTATTAGACAGAATTTTAACACCTATCACAAAAATTAGTTTAATTAAAGACTTACCAAATGAATATAATGTAATGAGAATACAAACTGAGCTAGATGGATATGACGGTAAGATTAAAGTTATGCATTGGACAGGAAAAAAAGGTAAAGAAAAAATTAGAGGTATGTTATGAAAACAGTTCATATAATAGGAAATGGTGATCAAGCAAGTTTATTTCATAAAGAACAAAGAGTCGGTATGAAATTAACGTGTAATATACCGCCTTGGCCTGTAAATGGTGTATATGGAACTATTATGGTAGATTTTAAAATGATGAGAGCTTTACACGAAGGTACGTTAACTATTCCTGGCGATTGGATATTAGGTATGAGACCTAAAGTCTGGATGGATCAACAACCAACTTTTTATGTTAAACACGCTCATCAAGTCAAAGAATTTTATACAGTTTTACCAAAGTACGCAGGAAATTACACAAACTTTAATTGTGGTCATATGGCTGTTCATTATGCAGCAAATAAAGTTAAAGCTGATGAAATTCATATGTATGGATTTGACTCTATCTTTGATTTTAATCTTCGAAGTTGTTCTGATTTTTATCTTGAATCTGATAGAGGAAATATGAATACAAATAGACTAGCAAACAATTGGCGTCCAGTATGGGAAAATATGTTTAAAGAATTTCCTAACACAAAATTTGTATTACACCATATTCATGATGCTATTAAAATTAAAGTCACAAATAATGTGCATGTAATAAAATATGATGAAAAAGCTAACATGGCTTAATTAACATATTAACTAAAAAAATACAAATAAGTGAAAAAAACGGTGTACATTCCCTGATTTTTAGTGTATAATAGTATTATAAAATTAAAAAGGGAGTTTAAATTATGGCTAATATAAAAAATTACATGATGGATATCGAAGAGAAAGTTTTTGGTTTAGATCTCGAGAAAATCATTACTGAATCAGAAAATACTTCAGAAGCCAAAGCATCAGTTATTAAACAACTTGGTTTTACAAATTCATTTGATATTGGTATCGCATCAGATGTTGTAGATAATTCTTGGAATGAGTATTGGGGTGACTATGTTTAAGAGTTTCCTTGTCACAATTGCAGCATTAGTTTATAGTATATCAGCTCAAGCAGACATCTCTAAAAATTTAGAAGCAGAATGCATAGCAAAAAATATGTATTTCGAAGCTCGTAATCAATCACTTAAAGGTATGATTGCTGTAGGTCATGTAACAATGAATAGAGTTAGTGATCACAGATATCCTAATACACCATGCAAAGTTGTATATCAAGCACAGCATTCTAAATGGTGGTTAGAGACACATGGTAAATGGCATCCATTAAAAAACAGATGTCAGTTCAGTTGGTACTGTGATGGTAAGAGTGATAAAATACCACCACAAGATATTGAGCTTTATAAACAAATACGTGGAATTGCTCAAAGAATATATTATGGTTATGATTCATTTTTGATATATGATTTCACAAAAGGTGCTACTCATTATCATGCTGATTACGTGTATCCAGATTGGGCAGAAAGTAAAACACAAACTGTTACTATAGGTAAACACATTTTTTACAGATGGGAAAAATAATGACTGATATAGATTTAATGATAGCTAAATTTATTGTAGAACACCACGGCCATAAAATAGAACCTGGACAAATACATGAAAATAATCAAACAGTTATAGACTGGATTAATAACGCTAAACAAAGGATAAACGCGAATGAATGATATAAGCTATAAATTTAATGAAAACTTATATGTTGATGAGATTAAAGAATACATAGACAAAACATATACAGGTCATTATTCTCGAGATCAATTTCAAGCAACTGAATTTATAGTTGATGGTGGTCATGGCACTGGCTTTTGCGTTGGTAATATTATGAAATATGCTCAAAGATATGGTAAAAAAGGTACGAAAGAAGATGCTCGTAAAGATTTACTTAAAGTTCTACACTATGCAATAATACAGCTACATGTTCATGATATAGCTGAATTTGATAGTATGGGTTATACTGACTAGTGTCAAAAAAATGACAGTAATATTGTGACAAGTTATTGTAGTGTCATTTTTTTGACATTATATAAATAATAATGTATAAATAAGACTTTAATAAATATTACTATATATGACAGAGAGAGAATCTATGATTAAAAAAATATTTATTTACAGTCTAGCTGTATTCTTCATTGGCGTGGCTAATGCAGAAACAATAGTAACGGAAAGCACAACAAACAGTAAGATTATTACTGAAGGAAACATGGAAACAACTGTAAAATCACCGCCACCGAGTGCTATATCACCACAGTTTAGTAGTGGTAGTAATAGTGACTTATGTACAATAGGTGTTGCCGGTGCAGTGCAAACACAAATACTTGGTATAAGTGCTGGTACTACATTTACAGAAGAAAATTGTATACGACTAAAGAATGCAAAAACATTATATGATATGGGTATGAAAGTAGCTGCAGTGAGTGTAATGTGTCAAGATAAAAAAGTATTTGATGCTATGATGATGGCAGGTACTCCGTGTCCATATGATGGAAAAATTGGTGAAGCAGCTAAAATTGGTTGGGAATCACATGAAGATAAAAAGAAACACGAATTAAACGGAACGGACAAAAAACTAGATGTTAAAGAAACTGCTACTTGGAGCATTGGTGGGATTCTTACCCTCTTATTGTTACTCTGATAATATCGCACCTTACTATGGCACCACTGGCAATGCCGCTCAAAGTGGTCATAGTTGGAGTATGAAAGACGTTTTGCCGGCACCGCCAGGATTAGATATTAATAGTGTATTTTATCGATACACTGCAAATAAAAATCCAGAAGATGATATGAAAGTTCATGTGCAGAATAAAAATGCAAATGGAACTGGTTATATCTTTAGAGATACGGAAGATTGGTCAGCATCCCCAGGTGGCATAGAAGTAAGAAAACTTATTGGTATTGCAGATATTCCAAGAGAAGCATGGGGTGATGGTTCTATAGAAGTAGAAGGTACTGGTACTGTAGAAGACGCAACTGTTATCTATAGTTACAAAGTCGATCCGTGTTATGATCCGCAGTTTAGTCCTAGTTGTCCAGGATATAAAACGCCAGTGCCTGTTGTACCTACAGTGAGTTTAGATGATTTATATGATGCCACAAAGGATGAATTTGTAAATTTAAATGATGAAGAAAAGGTATCAATAGAAGAAAACGAAGAAAGATTAGCCGAGGAAGAAGAAAAAGAAAAAGAAGCAGAAGAAGAAAAGAAGCGAAAATATAGATTAGAAAAATTAATGTCTGTATCAGATGCTGCAGCATTATTTGCAGAGAATCAAAGAATAGAACAAATGAATAATATTATGCAAGATCAATTGAATAATACATATCTTGCTGCAACTATTCCAGGCGGACAGTATAAAGAAACAATTATTTTGGTAGATAAAAAATTACCAGATAGTAAAGCCGGATTAAGAAACGGTTTAGCACAACAGATATTGCATGAGAAAATGATTTCTAAGCAATACAAATAGGAGAGAAAAATGCTCAAAAAAGCAGGTATTATTTTTGCTATGAGTTTATTCACATTATCAGCATATGCGGTTGATGTACCAATTAGCGGAACTGTACAATCACGTTGTGTGATTACAACAGATACACCTGGTACATATGGTAACCCAAACGCTTACACACTTACGACTTCATCATCAGATGGTGGTGTACAACCAATAGTAAGATATGATGTAACACTAGCAGATGCTTATTATGCGCAAATTACTACACCAACATCATTTAGTACAAGTCCTGCTCTTAGTGATACAGTAACTTGGACTGGATCAACCGAAGTGAGTAGTGTAAGTGATGCAACTGGTATGGCTGGTTATGAAAGTGCAAAAACAACATTCGGACAAACAACTCAGTTCGATTTAACTGCTACTGGTTCAACTTGGTTTAAATCGACTTCAGTTGCTACAAATGGTGGAAATAAAGCATTTCCTGGCGGTAATTATTCAGCAACAGTAGAAGCTGTGTGCGTAGCCAAATAAATGTATAAATATTTTATATCACTTTTGTTGATTGTTCTTTCATACAACGCTTTTGCGCATGAGATGACACCAACTTATCCTAAGTGGAAGTACGCTTATATGGATGACTTGCTTGTTACTCGTATGGAGGTTTTTAATAAAAGGAATGATGTTGAATATTACGAGTTAGGAGTGTTTGATAAAAACTGGAGGCCTATTCCATTTGTTTCGCAATATACAATTTTAAATATACCATATCTAGAACGCGTTGAAGTAGATGTTTATATTAGAGAAATTGACAAATTTAATGCTGAATACATATGTAGTAAGTCAAAGATGAAAACTGAAGATTTAAACTCTTCTAGCATTTCATCAAAAATATGTTCTAGATTCAAACATGAATAGGTATGAAAAAACTATTATTAATATTATCACTTTTATCCACTACTGCATTCGCGAATAGTAATTCTTTAAATTTTCAATTACCAAATGGTCAAAACAATTATTCTTCTGATAAGTTTAAAGCGGGAGATTTAGATTGTCAAAATGCCATTGGTGGTAGCACTAATTTAGAATTTGGCGTAACTGGCATTATTGATAATTATCAAAGCCCATTTGACGATAACACTGCTATAGGTAATAGTACTAAGGATGTTGGTGTATATGCAAGAATCACAATACCGCTTGACGGACCAAAAGAACGTATTAACTGCAATACACTCTATCAATTAGAATTAAAGAAGAAAAGATTGGAAGTTTTAAAATTAGAGCAAGAACTCAAGAAGTTAAGAGAATTACAACTTAAAAATAAACTTAACAATAACGTTAAGATAGAAAAAACAAAATAATCTGGAGAGGACATGGCTAAAAATTTAGGAGATGAACTTGAAAATATGGAAGAGGGTATAGAAAACCTTAAAAATAAAGAGTTTCGTATCCTTGGTTTTAAAGTAAGTTTTATGTCAATATCTGCTCTTGTTGCAGTTATTGGTAGTGTACTTGGTGCATTGTATGGTGGCTTTTTAATGTACCAAAAAGTAGAACAGGCTATAGAGTTTGTAGAACAACAAGAAGAATACGAAGCAAAAATCAATGCATATGACAAACGTATGGAAATCATGGAATCCAAAATGGAAGACACTGTAGAATATACACGTGATATCAAAGGTGGATTACGTGATGACATACTGCGCATTGAACAACAAGCAGATAGAACTGAAGACATGGTTCGTAAAAGCGTAGATGATGTACGTAATATGATAACTGATGCTGAGAGTAGATTCGAAACTAAGAGAGATAGTTTAAGAGAATCAGTAAGTCGTGACACTAAAGAGTTAGAAGATAGACTTATGAAAAAAATACAAAGAGCATTAGACAATCCATTAGCAAATTAGTATAAATAGTAATACATTAAACGTTCACCCGAAAGGGCGGAAGTAGGCAATCGCTGAAGGAACGCACCTAACCATTAACTAGGGAGGGTGACTAATGACTTACAGACCATTTTCGTGGAAGAGGTTTTGTAAAGCACGTGATCGTGCTAGAGTTCATAGAATTCTAAGCTATCGCTTGCTGCATAAAGCTGCTTAATATATTTTATTATTAGGCTTAACAACCTTCGGTGCACATACTGCGGTGTATGATAAGAACTTCGGTTCATCATCACCAACTCTGTTATTAGGCACTGAAGGTTGATTATTAAGTCTTTCTGCAAAATATTTACAGTGATTGATATCATTAAAATACATATCTTGACTTACAATTTTTGTTCCTAGATAAACTATAAGTAAGAATGCATGTGTCATTTTATTCTTTTTTTTCTATATCAACAAATCTAGGTTTTTCTCTTAATTCTAGTTGAGATTTAAATTTATGTTTAACTGGTTCTGAATTATTGCACGAACTAATTAGTATCTTGATAGCTTTGTACCCGTCTCCTACGAACACAAGATTATCTTTAAAATATAATTTAGCTTTGACGGCGTTATCTAAGTCTAAAACAAAGTTTTCATGTTTGAATATCATCTTCTATTTTATCACATTTACATTGTTGACACACATCGTTCATGCATTCTTGACAACCATTATCATAGCAATGGCATCTGTGTCCGCAATATTTACAATATCTTTCTTCACCTACATTTGATTGTCCTAACATGACAACTCCTTTCGTTTACCAAGTTCTTGGGTGACCAAATATATCAATGGCCATTATAAATCCACCAATCAACACGCCAGCAACAACACAAACTGCAAGAATAATTCCTATTGCATTCATTATTTCTCGTCTTCTTTGTTCTTGATCGTATATTGCTTTCTTTCTATCTTTACGAATCTGCGCTTGCAATGTTAGTATTTCATTCCAACTGTTTGGTCCATGCGTAAAATTTACAAATGTTTTAAGTTCTTGTTCCATCTCTTGTGCTTTTTTCTTAGCAGCAAAGATATCCATTGCTTCTTGTTCAATACTCGAACCATTAAACAGTTTCTTAAACAATGGTGGTTTCTTGTTCATTTTTTCGGCTTGATCAATGTCTGCAACAGCGCCCATCCAACGGCCCATATCTCCATACATTGACTCTATATCTCTACCGACTTCAAACCCTTTCTTAATGGTATTGAACGCAGTAGTTGCCATAGCTATAGCACTAATTGGATCAATCATCGCAATTCAACTCCTCTTCTTCACTACTATTTATAAAAAAAAGGTGTACAAATGATAAATAGTGTGGTATAATATATACTATATAACGATGAAGCAAAGCGAATTGTTCACTGGACACGGGGGCGGTACCCGTCAGCTCCACCAAAAATATGGGGCTGAAATAGGATCGACAGGTACGTAATAGCGATGTGGAGTTATCCGGATGTAAGCTCGGTTAATGCGAACAAAACTATAAATGCAAACGATAATTTTGCACCTCAAGAGTTAGCGCAAGCCGCTTAATTCTTATGCGCCCGGAGGAGCGTGGAAACAGAATCCTCCACTATAACTGAAGGAGAAAAATATGTGGAAATACATACTAAGTCGTTTTTTTAAGATCGAAGGTGATAAGTCAAAGCATCGTCTTTATACTACTCGATATGAAGATTTGTGTAAATAATGGCTGAAGAAAAGAAAAACGGAATAGTACAGAGAGAAGATCACAATGAGTTCGAACTCGCACTGAGATTCCTGGGAAATGAACTGATCGCGATCAAACTTGCGGCAACAAACTTTAACGGTAAATTGATAGTGTACAGTATACTACTACTCTTTCTTACATTCATGATAATGGAAGTCTTCGGCCTTGCTGAACTCTTTGGTTATGGTATGCAAGAATAATGTTACACAAGCTTATAGAATATAATAATGTTAATTTTGAAAGGAAGAAAATTATGGTACCTAATCCACACTACGTTAATATGTTAATTAATTTTAGCATACTTGGTACATTGATTTATGTTGCAATACAAGTATCTTAATGACAATATTATATACGTATATAGGTTATTACGTGCTTGCTACAATAGGTGCAACTATAGGATTGCATAGATATTGGGCACACAGAGAAGGTAAGAGAAGATCTTGGTTTGAATGGCTATCTCTTTCATGTGCATTATGCATTGGTGTATATAAGCCTCTAGGATGGATTGGTGTTCATAGGTTACACCATAAGTATACAGATACTGCTAATGATCCTCATTCTCCTAAACATCAAGGTGCATGGAATGTTTTATTATCAAGATGGAATAAACCTATACCTCTGTCAATTGTAAGAGACGTTATTACTAATCCTCGAATAAAATTTATGGAAAAATATGGCAAGTATCTTATATGGATAGTGATTGTTTTTTCACCTCTTACTATTTTATTTGGATATGCTGGTATAGGGATATTAAATTATTTTGGACATCAAGATGGTAAACCAATGAATAGATGGTTTATAAACATCTTAGCTCCGTTTGAAGGAAATCATGATGATCATCATAGCTTACCGTATAAATATAATAGTAAATCATAAAAAATAAAGAAGATTAACATGTCAAATACATTTACTTTTGATACAAAATTAAATAATTATTCAAAAATAGCTTTGTCGTTATCAGGCGGTATTGACTCTGGATTATTATTGTATTATTTAATAAGAAGCGGTTATGACGTTACTTGTTATACGTTTGTTAGAAATAATGATGAAACAATAACATCTGCAGCAAAAAATATGGTCAATTTTATAGTTGAAAATCTTCAAAAACAATTTGTAAGAGCAAAACCATTTAAAATTAAAGATCATGTTTTTGTTTCATTTTCTGGAGAACTAACATATCCTATAAGCAGTAAAAGACAAGCTATGAATGAAACTTATATTGAACTTATAAACTCTAAAGCTATAGACTGTGTAGTTTCTGGCACAACTCAACATTTTGTTGATGATGTAAATAACGAAGCTGATCCTCTTAAAGCTCAAGATGCGTTGTGGAGCGATAAAAATGTACCAATATACAGACCGTTTATTAATTTTGATAAAAATTGGATAAAACAAAATTGTGACATAAACAATTTAACTCAAGAAATTGTAAATCGTTCTGTGTCTTGTGTATGGGGTAGTCCTCCATGTGAAGACTGTTTATGGTGTAAAGAAAAGTATACTGCTTTTGGTGTTTATTAAAATTATATTTGGAATTTATTATGACTATCGTAAAAGATGATTATATTTTTGTAAAAGAAATTAGTAATCCAAATCAAAATGATGTAAAAGATTTACGTTCTGGCAAAATTACTATACTTATAATTAATGATGCTAATAAAGAAACAATTAACTTGTTTGGTGAATTAGCAACTCAAAATCAACACGGCATCGGAAGAGATTTTGGCATTAAAGGAGAAAAGTTTTTTAGAGTTGGTAGTGATAACAAAAAAGCACCACATGTTCATCTAAACGAAAATATGCCGTGGCATCATGACCGCGGTTATACTGATCCATTTCCATTTGTAGGATTATTATGTTTAGAATTTGAAAAAGGAAGCCCGCCTACACAATTTGCTGATATGAGAAAAGCATATAATGATAGCAGTAATGAATTAAAAGAAAAAACAAAAAATTTAGTTTGTGTTAATAGTTTTAAAAAATACAAAAGAAAAGGATATAATTACCCTGTGCCTTTTTTAAGTAAAGCTTGGGAAAGAGTTTATTCATTAAAAGCATGGAAAAAGCATCCACTTGTTATGGAAGATGATTATGGAAAATGGTTTTACTTTAGTGAAAGTGCAACAGAATGTGAATTTGAAGATGAAATGATATCAGCGTGTTTTAACTCATCAAATATATACAATCATTATTATAAACCAAATCAATTACTTGTTTATAATAATTTAACGACATGCCACAGAAGAGATTCTTGCAGCGACAATTTAAGAAGACGACACATTAGATATGCATTAACATGAAACTCATTGCTAGCGAATTATTAAATACTGATGAACTTAACAAGTATGTCAGTATAGCACAAAAATATTCAAATGATTATGGCGATTTTGATCGTAGAATAAAAAATTATTATACATTTAATGTATTTAAACTTAATAATGAACCTATAGCTTTGTCTGGAGTTTACAAAAGCCCGTATTGGAAAAATAATTTAGTACGTATATTAGATAGAACTGTATATTTTCCAAAAGGACTGTCCAGGACAAAGGTAGATGCGCTTACTGGTAAAAACGGAAAAAAAGTTACATCAGGTAATATGCTGCCATATTATATTAACTATTGCGAGCACAACAATTTAAAACCTTTTTGGTCAGTATATAATAGAAGGCGTGCACAAAAATTTATAATCGATAATTGGAATAAAACAAATACAAATTATAAAATGTATCAACCTGAAGGATTATATTGGGTTTGCGATGGGCCAATAAAACAAGGAAACATAAGGTGTTGGCAGAGTGTTGCAACTATTAATGATACCAAAATAGATCTTGTAAGTCAAAACGAATTAAGTGAATATATTACATTTCACAAAGTTCCGTTTGACACAAAAAAACTCATGGAAGACGTTAGTAAATTAAATTTTGTAAACTTTAAACCATCTGTACCAATAAAAGAAAAGTTTTTTAATGACTCTAATAATTGGCTGTTTACTGGTTTAAATTCAATTGATATATTAGATCCAGATTCATATTTTGGCAAATTAGCTTTTTATATAGAAGACTTATTTCAAACAAACGTTCGTGTATCATGTTTTAAGCAAAAAAAAGACACTGAAGTTCCTTTTCATTATGATAGAGGTCATAAAGCAAGTTTCAATATTGTGTTAAGTGATCAATATTCTCCTATAACATTTAAAAATATAACTCCTATTATATACACTTCTGCTTTACTTAATGTCTCAAAACTTCACTCTGTTGCAAGTAACAAATCAGATAGAATAATCATAAAATTTTTATTGGATAATATTACATATGAACAAGCAAGAAAAAAATTATATCAGTGAATCAAAGTTTAATAACTATGATACTCGAGATAAACAACTTAAAAAGTATTTTAAGTTTAAACACATTGAACCAATATGTAAAGACGAATATATTAAAATTCCAATAGACCTGCCTTGGAAAGAGTTAGCACAAGATGCGCATTTAGCATTTGAAAAATATTCTTGGTATGGTCTTATTCATCGAGGTAAATCAACTTGGGACAGAAGTTTACTGTATGGCGGATTAGGATTAACGTATAATCCGGATTATTTATTTGATTTACCTTTACATGCACACGCTTTAGGACAACCGAGATCATCAAAGACAGTTGCATACGAAGATTGGGTAAATGTTCTTGAAAATAAAAAAGCTGATGGAAGTCAAGATAAATTCAATAGTTATGCCGACTCTTTGGGGTTAAGAATTCCAACTGACGTAACACGCTTTCGAAGCTTTTCTACTGTATTTGATAAGTTACAAAGACAAATGTTTCAAGGACGGATTGCTGAAATACGAGCTGCCGAGTATGGAAACGTATCTGAAGAGTCAAAAGAATTTAGATGGCATGTCGATGAAGATAATTTCATTGTTTCAAGACTCTTAATACCATTAGTGTATGATGATGACTACTACATTGAATTTAAAGAAACTGGAAATCGTATTTACTTTGAAAAAGGATATGCTTATCATTGGAACACAAAGAAAATACATAGATGGTCATTTGACTATCATAAGAACATTAAGAATAGAACGTGTATCATCATTGGATTTTCACCTTGGCTTGAATTGTGGCATGACACATGGACGGTAAACGAATACTTTAATCGTGTTCATCCAACTGATATGTTACTCAATGGTGACGTTATTTAAGTGCTGGATCTTGCCACTCATCTAATATTTTTGGACGACTTACTGTCATTTGAAAAGCAGAATTCTTCATCATTCTATCGTAGATCTCATTTGATGCGCCGTGCCAAGGTACGCCTACGCATAAAGTAATCTTTTCTTCTTCATCTGGATCAATGCTGTGTGGATGTCCTCCGTCCATACTATAACTATCATAGTGCGGTGGCACATAAACTCTATTATAGTCTCTATCAATAAAATATAATTTACCAACATTTCCATTCAAAACAAGTCTGTATTTTTGATGTAATGATCCAATCTCAGACTCTGTAGTATCGATATGCACATTAAGACCTGTGCCTGGTGCAGTCTTAAGTATTGTAACACGGCCAGGTGGATCCATGAAAGGAAAGATTTTTTCTCTACATACTCTCATCAATGTAGGACATAATTTACCACCAGGAGAGAAATCAAATACACCATCACGTTTACTTCCAGTCTCTCTTCCACCAAGAAGTCCTCCACCATTGTATATTGATACCATTCTACAACCACGAAAATCATTGAAATGATGAACTTCAGGCGGTAGATCAATCACTTCATCAAGTATATCAATCTTTTCTTGTTCTGTTACACCAATATCAATTGCAGAGAATGTTGGAAATGTATCATTATGTAAATCTCGCATTTTACATATTGCCGCTTTTACGCCATAGACAATAAACATCAAAACACTTCATATTGAACCACATCAACATACCCGCGGCAAATGGATACATCCACATCATCTTATAACATATAAACAACATACAAGCAGTCACTCCAATCATCATATGATCACTTGGTTGTAACACCTTCCCACTCATAACCATACTTCTCTTTCCATATCTCGTAATCTCTCTCTTCATCATATCTCATCTGGTCAGAATCAGTCCATAACCTCAACAACTTCCTATCTTTCCACACCTTCTGGCCTAATCCGTTATACCTCCACGGTCTCTTCGCCGGATCTAACTCTATCACCATCTTCTTCTTGTCTCTCTTCTACTATTAATTCTCTTTCTACCTTACCAAACTCTCTTCTATAAACAGTCTTTCCCTTATCAGGACTCTCATAAATGTACTTCTTCATACTCTTTCCTATCGGTTTCTTGTTAATATAATCATACATAATATACTATAATATAGTCTCATTAATAATTCGTATGGGAGTGAGTCAACATATCGTAAGTATCTAGTTAATAGACTACTACAGATACTCATATAGACATGTACCGTAATGATTGACTCATATTACTATATATACTAGTATGAAACTATACCCAAAATGCCACCCGTACTGGGAAATTGATGGCGAAAAAATCAAAAATCCAGATATAAAACCAGTCGCATATACTGCACAAGGTTATCTCTTACCGTGTTGTTGGTGTGATGCAGCGCAGCCTGATCAAATAAAATCTATGGAAATGTTTGGTTTCTTTGATGAAGAATTAAAGGTAGAGAACGTTGATGATATCGAGCTTGAGATTCTCGCATCACCTGAATGGTATCACTTTCACAATACACTCTTGCAAGAACCGCATAATGCACCACGGGTATGTAAATCGAAGTGCAGTAAACTATGAAATATCATGACTACATCAAGTCTCAACTGAGACATTTACCTAATACAGACATGTCTAATAAGTGTATATTACAATGCGCATTCTGCCAAAGACAAACAATACATAAAGGTGAACCCGTAGGTAAAAATAAAATTAAAATGTCTCAAGATATGCCATTCGAAGACTGGAAAAAAGTACTTCATACCTTCCAAGGAGTCAATCTGTGTGGACAATTGTCGGACCCTATCTATCATCCACAATTCATACACTATCTACAATACGCAGCAGAACGTAAAAAACGTATACACATTCATACTAATGGATCTGGTAAGAAGAAATCATTCTGGAAAGAAGCTTTTTCTATACAACATCCTATAAGATGGGTATTCGGTATAGATGGACTTGATCAAAAAACATGTAATCTACATCGTATAGGACAAAACTTTCACCAATCATTCAAAGCAATGCTCCTTGGTTCGAAATCACATCATCGTATCATATGGCAATTCATACCATTTCAACATAACGAACATCAAATAGAACGTGCAAAAGATATCGCACATAAGCATAATATAGACTTTATGATACTCAAATCCAATAGATGGAGAAATAATCGTATATACGTAAACAATCAATTGGTAGTACCTGACTGGATAAGGCCACCAAAAGACACTTCTCTATCCGAAATAGGTATGCATGTTAAGAAAGAATTCTATATTAAAGATACGTATCAAAAGGGTATGTAATCTATACAATGTGCACCGAATACATGTCATATCAGAAAACTACAGTTTCTGTATGGAGAAGAGTGAACCTTAGTGTCCACAGCGGAGCGCCGAATTTTTCTCTCACGAATAAAAAAAAGTGCATATAATCGCATAAAGTCCTTTACATTCCTGCACGGTGTGGTATAATAATACTATATTAATTTAAAGGGAGTCTAATATGTCTAAATACTTTACAGTTGTTACTGCGGTGGATACTATATCTGATTTTACTATGGCTGGGAAGTCATTCTATTCAGGTCAGGCAAAGACCGCAGATAAGTCAATTGATATCGCTCTTAAGAACTACAAGCTTGGTAAGTTGGAAGAGTCCGATTCGATATTGGCAATCCGTACCTATGATGATATCGGTGCGGTGTCTCTTAAAGCAGTTCGCTAATAGGTGCACTGGAGGCCCACCGAGCGCTCTTCTGGATCCATATGGATAGATACTATATAGAGTATACTGTTAGGGAGCTCGGTCAGTGTCTGAGGGCTGAGTCTATATAAGGGGTTTATATTGGAGAATTTTGGGTACTGTGTAATAGGCAACTAGTATATCGCACTTCTGTAGATTCACAGAAACTTTTTTC